>OCZT010002965.1_pt1 | contig 17477 bp, 18 predicted proteins | sample 1539031 | NCBI WGS metagenome assembly OCZT01 (sample SAMEA3539308, study PRJEB22396) | soil metagenome | biome: tundra; feature: field; material: soil | place: USA | collected 2010-05 | depth 0.15 m | reverse complement strand
CGGAGCCATGCCAGAAATCTGTTGACAAACACACCGTCTTTAGAGATGGTTTCCGACTCAACCTCAAGGCAGTTGGTCCGGCGACGGCATTTGATCAAGTCTCATTCGTTCTTCCCAGAGATCGATCTCGCGGTCACGGTTCATTCCGGCAACAGCAAGAATTCGGCCGGCTTTTACGTAGAAGGCGAGAAAATCCTGTTGCCGTACATCGCCTTGAATGACGATCCGGTCCCATTCCTTAGCGTGACCGACGTAGTTGAGCGTCGCATCGAACTGTGTCGTCCAGAAGAAAGGCACCGAATCAAACGGTGTCGGTCGTCCCGCCATATTGTGCGCCGCAACGCGGCCCTGCTGAAGAGCTGTACGCCAGTGCTCGATACGCGTGTGTTCACCGGTCCGAGCATCGGGGAAATGGGCAATGTCGCCTGCCGCGTACAAGGCATCACCGATCGACAAATACTTGTCGGCGATCACACCGCCATCCTTGTGCAGCGTGACACCGTCAAGAAAGTCCGTTGCCGGCTTTACCCCGATACCCACAACGACGAGATCAGCTCGCAATCGCTCGCCATTCTCGAGGACCACCTCCTCAACCCGGCCGCGGCCCGCAAAGCTCTTAACCTGGGTGCCTAGTTTGAACTTCACACCATTTTGCTCGTGAATATGTTGAAAGAGCTCACCGATCTCGCGTCCGAGTATATTGACGAATGGCACTTCATCCGGGGCGACGACCGTTACTTCACAGCCCCTTATCTTTAAGCTGCTGGCCGCCTCCATACCTATAAAACTCGCGCCGATGACAACCGCATGTTTCCCCTTCCCGGCAGCCGCAATTATTGCGTCGCTATCAGTAAAGGAGCGGAGTAAGAAGACATTTTCCTGGTCGTCGGATTGAAACGGAAGTTTGCGCGGCACTCCACCCGTGGCAACCAATAGCGAATCGTACGTAAGCTTCTGGCCATCGCTGAACTTGACGGTCTTTTGCCCAGCATCGACACTTACAACCTCGCTACCCAGCATCAATTCAATATCGTACTCAGCGAAAAACTCTTCGCCACGCAGCGGCATCCATTCGGGTTCGGCATGTCCTTGTAGATAATCTTTGCTTAAATTCGGTCGGTCGTAAGGCGCACGATCTTCTCTTGTAATGATCAATACGCGGCCGGTAAAACCATCTTCGCGCAAAGTCTGCGCCGCCATGTAACCCGCCGCACCGCCGCCTAATATGATAAACAGACGATCGTCCTGGGGCTCGCGGTTTGTTATCTTTGGCGTCCTGCGGTCCGTTACATCTTCGGGCAGGCTAACGAGGATCTTGCCGTTCTCGATCCTGAGGTCAAAGCCAGGCAAGGAATCGAGAGCCGGTGGTTCTTCCATATCGCCGGTCCTGGCGTTGAAACAAGCGTGATGCCACGGGCAAACTATTCGATCTCCGCTTAATACGCCGTCGACAAGCGGTGCCCCGTAATGCGTGCAATTGGCCCCCAACGCATAACAAGTGCCGTCAACCCGAGCGAGCAAGATCTTGGTTTCGCCCGCCGACATCTCCTTCATTTCGCCGTCGTTAATTTCCGAAAGTTCCGCTACCGCGATTTCACGCTTGCTCATAAGATTCGTCCGGTATGTTTATTAAATGTCCCATTTGTTCACGTTTCGTCTTCAGATAATGCAACAGATTCCGGTGAAACTTGATATGAAGCGGCACCCGTTCGACAATTTCCAAACCGCTATTGGTCACCGCCTGGATCTTTTGCGGATTGTTGGAAATAAGACGAACGCGCCTTAAGCCGAGATCACGTAGGATCTCGCCGCACTGCTCATAATGCCGGAGATCGACCTCGAGCCCAAGGCTCGTGTTAGCTTCGATCGTGTCGGCACCGGCGTCCTGCTGCGCATAGGCTCGGATCTTGTTGAGAATGCCGATGCCGCGGCCTTCCTGCTGTTGATAGACTATGACACCGCAGTTCTCATCCGCAATAAGCTTCATCGCGGTCTTGAGCTGTTGTCCGCAATCACATTTGGTTGAGCCAAACACATCGCCTGTCAGACACTGCGAATGAATGCGTACGAGTGCAGGCGTTTCCGCCAGAAGTTCCCCTCGGGCAAGTGCGACAAATTCCTCATTCGAAATTAGCGAACGATAACCGATAAGGCGAAACTCGCCCATTTCGGTCGGCAATCGTGCCTCGGCGATGAATTCCACCGTTTTAATGTTCATAATTGAATGAGACGGCACTAATGTGCGCTCACTCCCTCTTATTGTTGAACTGTATTGCATGATCAGAAGCCGAACACGGCACCCCTCATTTATTTGAACTCTTCACTTAATTGGCCTATCGCTGGGTACGGACGTACACGGTCTGGATCGAGCAAGACGACGCCAGGATAGGCCAGTATCATTAACAAATCGGTGATGATCATGACCCGCCGAATGCGGGTCAAACACTCACTCCGAATTACCGGTCGAATTCGGTACTCAACCTCGCAAGGGCGAGCGCACCCAAGGCAAGTCCGAGATCGCGTAATGCAACATCGTAGAAACCGCCCACCATTAGCAGGTTCACGATAATACCGACCAACCAAAGCGTCACGACATATGCAAAGATTCGCGGCTTAAAGAAGACCCCGATACCGGCAATTATCTCGATAACGCCCACCGCAAGCATGAACTGGTGCCCGTACCCGCCCAACATAGTATTTGCCATTGGTGCGAGGTATTTGTCCCAGTCCGTCAATAAATGTAAGAACTTGTCCAATCCGGCGATTATCGGCGCTACCGTAAAGCCGAAGCGCAATATTTGGAATGCCTGATATGCAGGGTTGTGAGCGTTAGCTTTATCAACCGAAAATGTCATATCTCCCGTCATTGTCTGTACCATAACGTCCTCCTGTGAAACTACATGAAATATCTACAAGAAGCAGTTTACATGCAATTCTTTTAATAAGTCAAGAAACTAGTTGATTTATTTGAGAAACCTTTTGGAATAAGATAGAATCTAATAGCAGCATGAGCAAAACTAGAATAAGCAGCAGGTTTTTTGAAAGCACTCGAGGCCAGATCGTGCTTTTGTTACGCAATTCCAACCAAACAGTGAATGATCTCGCCAAGACACTCAACCTTACGGATAACGCGGTACGCGCTCACCTCTTGAGTTTAGAGCGAGATGGCCTGGTTGTTCCGCGAGGGACCATCAAAGGATTCCGCAAACCTCATGCGCTCTACCGGCTAACCGACGAAGCACGGCATCTCTTCCCAAAATCGTACGATGCGGTCCTGAATAAGCTGCTTGACATACTAAAAGAGCGATTGCCGGCGAGTTCATTAAACGAAATACTGCGGGCCGTGGGCGAAGCTCTGGCGGCGGGACATCCGATCGATCCGGAAGCTGCCACGAGTGAAAGAGTGGCCGAGGCGCTTGTTGCGTTAGAGGCAGTTGGCGGCGCCGCAAAGGCCGTCGTCGAAAATGGCTACGTTGTTATTCAAAGCGAAAGTTGCCCGTTTTCCGATTCGGTATCGGAGCATGAGGAAGTTTGTAAGATTGCCGAATCAATGATCGAGAGGATCGTCGGGAAGCCCGTGACGGAGACATGCGATCGAACGGGATTACCCCGCTGTCGCTTTGCGATCGATATAGGTACCTAGAAATCCCAAAACACACTCACTTCGCCGGATCCGCCTTAGGATCGTCGTCAAGTTCGTTATCGTCGTCCGGATCATAGACCTCGTAACCGTGAGCGTCGTCGTAATAGTACCGGTGCCCTTGTTGATCATCACGAGTCGATGATGACTCATCGTCCTTCAAATCGCCTTCCTCGGTTCTGACCTTGTTCTTCGGCACACCCGCCATAAATCATTTATAATCGATTCGCGTTTCTTTCCAAAATATATGAGATCAAGGAATTATTTCTTAGTCGTCTGTCTTGTCGCCTTTTCGGTGACTTCGACATACCTTGTCACCAGTTCATTCACAACGCAGGGTGCACGCATTCTGCAGGGCACCACAGACACCGAGTACCAAGTCGCCGCATTGTTGTATATGCAAAAAGCGGGTGAGTACCGGGCGTTAGCTTACCAGGCATTCAATATCGCGCGGTGGCAGTTGGATGCGGACCTTGATAAGAAGAACGTGAAGAAGCTGCCCAAGGCCGACCGGAATCGACCCCGCGCGATTATGGTGGACATCGATGAAACCCTTCTCGACAATTCACCCGCCCAAGCATATAGCGTCGTCCATCAGATTGGCTTCAATCTCAAGGACTGGTACGCCTGGGGCGAGATGCGAAAGGCAAAACCTATTCCCGGTGCGGTCGATTTCATAAATTACGCAACCGATCATAGCGTAAAGGTATTTTTCGCAACAAACCGCGATGACGTTCAGAAGCAAGCGACGATCGACAACCTAAAGAGTGTCGGTTTCAAAGATGTCACGCCTGAGAACGTAATGCTCCGAACCGAGACTTCGAGCAAAGAGCCGCGCCGGCAGCTTATCCTGCAAAAGTACCGCATCGTTTTGTCTGTCGGAGACAATCTCGACGACCATTCCGTCGTTTTCGAACACAAACCGATCGCCGATCGTTTCGCCGAGGTGGATAAGGCCAAGGACCTCTTCGGTAAAAAATACATCCTGCTGCCAAACCCGGTGTACGGCACATGGGAGAACGCATTGTATGATTACAAAAACTTGTCGGATGCCGAGAAAATAGAAAGGCGTAGAAATGCGTTGGAATTGCCGTAAAGCCGCTACCTTAAATTGTAAAGATATAGAACGGCGGCCCAGCCACTCGGCAAAACTTCTGGAGCGCGTTCGAGTTCGTCGGCGGCTATGATCATCTGCTCGAGAAAGTATTTGCAGTGCCAGAATGCTTCAAGTATCGGCTCTGTTTCGGCAATCCAGTTTGGATTTGTTTTACTGATATCGAACTCTTTGGCTATCGCCTTATCCACGATCGAGCAAAACCAAGTGTTTAGCGAGACCGATTTCGGCGCCAGTTGTTCAAATAAGCTTTTTGCTTGTTCGATAAATGGCTTAGCTCCAAAAACCTTGAAGCTTTGGTGATAAAAGCGATAAACAAAATCCGGTTCATAGCCGCCAAACTCAGAAAGGAGCCGATTGACTGCGTCTCGGTGTTGCCTGATGTTCTCGAGCAGTCTGTTCGCGGAGGCGAGCTTTTCTTTGTGTTCGGCCGCTAACGCATCGAGAATTTCTGTTTTCCTGTTAATATCCATTCGAGCAAAACCCGGGCAGATAAGAATTCGCCTGATCATTTATACTCGATTAGATCTTTCGCCTCAAGAAATGATGAAAAAACCTGCAACTGGGCTATGGTTTTGCTTTATTACTTTTGCCTATTGCCTTTGCTTTAGTGTTTCCGCTCAAACACTCACGGTCCCCGAGATCATGGCCGAGCCATCGATCGCGGGAATGCGTGTTGAGGGCGAACGGCTTTCGCCGGATGGCTCAAAGCTCGTTTATTTGTGGAACGCCGAAGGAAAGCTGCCGCGCGATCTTTATATGATTTCAACAGCCGGGGGGCAACCGCAGCTGTTGGTTAAGAAGGTCGAACTTCCCGTTCCGAGCCCATCGCCGACGCCTGAGACTAAGCTCGATTACGGGATCACCTTTCGGGACGAGTTTGCAAAGGTAAGAGAAAACGCGATCGGCGGTCTTGAATGGTCACCCGATTCGCGCAAGGTCCTTTTCGCCCAGAATGGCGATATCTATGTCCTGACAATCGGCGAAGCAAAACCTAAGCGGTATACCAAAACCCAGGCGCCCGAGGTCGGAGCACGTTTCCTAGATAATGACCGCATCCTTTACCAGCAGAATGGCAACCTGTTTGTACTCAACACCGCGGACGCGACTGTCGTGCAATTAACAAAGGAATCCGATCCGCAGAAATTCATCGCCATTGTCGGTGCCACGTCTAATAAGAGCGGTTCCTTGCTCGCGTACATCGTTTCTGATAATTCAAAACAAAAAGCACTGTTCGTGCCGAATTACCTGGATGATTTCGTCACTGCACCGACGGTAAGGCGAGGTTGGTCTGAGCAGAAAGTCTTTGTCATACCGACAGACGGGAGCCGCGACGCGCCTTTTGAAGTGAAGCTGCCAAAAGCGGAAGGCGTCAGCAACTTTCGACGAATGGCATGGGCGGCGGATGGCCGCAGTCTGATCGTCGATCGAAACGATAAGGACACGAAACGCCGCCAGCTCTTTTTCATCCACAACGTCGGCGGCAAAGACGAACAAAACATACTTGTTACAGAAGAAACGGACGACAAATGGCAAGCACCGCTGTCCGCCATCTTTGAGCCAAATCCAAAGGATCCATCACAGCTCTTCTTCGCATCGGAACGCGATGGTTACAACCACCTCTATCTTGCAACGTTGGAAAAACGTGCCGCGGAGCCGAATCCGACCGGTGTCATCAGACAAGAGAACCCGAGCGATCCAGGATACTCCTCGAAGGTCGACATCAACCAGTTAACCAAAGGCAATGGGCAGGTGGAATGGGCCAAGTGGACGGCTGGCGGTGACCAGATAATTTATTCTTCAACGGAAGAAAGCTCGGCCGAGCGTCAATTCTATGCCTTGCATCTGCCGACTGAAGACAAAGTGATGCTGTTTTCAGACGACAAAGGCATGCGGTCGAACCCACAGATGGATGACATAAGCGGTCAGCCGACCTTGATCTACGATTTCTCACGTTGGAACCAGCCTGACGAGATCTATAGCCAGAGGGTGTGCCCGCTATGCGAGGGTTTGAGTCTTCCTAAGCGTGTAACAAAGACTGCACCAGATTCCTTTGCAAAACGCTCATGGGTCGAGCCAAAGTTCATCGATATTTCCTCGCGCGACGGCAAAGCCATAAAATCAAAGATCTATTTGCCCACCGGTTTTGATAAAAGCCGAAAATATCCGATGGTGATTTTTGTTCACGGCGCGGGTTATGCACAGAATGTGATCAACGGCTGGAACAACTACTACCGAGAATTCATGTTCAACGAACTGCTCGCTCAAAAGGGTTATGTTGTTCTCGACATCGACTATCGCGGCTCGGCCGGGTACGGGCGGGAGTGGCGAACGGATGTTTACGATTTCCTCGGCGGCAAGGATTTTGACGACCATATCGACGCGATCGATTTCATGACGAAGAACTATGCCGTCGATCCGACAAAGATCGGCGTCTATGGCGGCAGTTATGGCGGTTTTATGGCCGAGATGCTGGTGTTTCGTGCCCCGGAAAAGATCGCGGCCGCCGCCGCGTTGCGCCCGGTCGCCGATTGGAAAAAATACTACGCATCGTCTCCGGGATATACTGCCCAGCGGCTCGGCTTTCCTGACAAGAATCCGGACGCATATCGCCGCAGCTCGCCAATAACCTATGCCGACAAGCTGCAAAAGCCGCTGTTGATCCTTCACGGGATAGTGGATGATAACGTCCATGTGCAGGATTCCCAGCAATTGATCGAGAAACTTATTCGTCTTGGTAAGACCCAGTACTTCGAGGCGATGTTCTACCCCGCTGAGAATCATGGCTTCGTCCGGCCCGAGAGCTGGACGGACGAATACGCGCGAATTTTGGGTTTCTTCGAGAAACACTTAAGATAAAAGAACTTAGCCACAGAGAACACAGAGGTAATTTTTGACAAGATTCGACAAATAATCCAGCTCGTAAGCGGTTCACGCATACGTATCAAGCGATTTACTTTCTGATATTGTCTTTCTCTGTGTGCTCTGTGGCAAAACCTATGCGAATACTTGTGACTGGAGGCGCCGGGTTCATCGGCTCGCATCTTTGCGAAAGGCTTCTCGACGAAGGGCACGAAGTGCTCTGCCTCGATAACTTCTTTACCGGCCGCAAGATGAATATCGCCCATCTTGCCGGTAACGATCGGTTCGAGGTGATCCGTCACGACGTTACCGAGCCCATCCTGCTCGAGGTCGATCAGATCTACAATCTCGCTTGCCCGGCGTCGCCGATCCATTACCAGTACAACCCTGTAAAGACGGTCAAGACCAATGTCATGGGTACGATCAATATGCTTGGACTGGCAAAACGTGTCAGGGCTCGCATCTTACAGGCATCAACATCCGAGGTTTATGGCGATCCCCTTATGCATCCGCAGACGGAAGATTATTATGGCAACGTAAACTGCACGGGGCTTCGCAGCTGCTATGACGAAGGCAAACGCGTCGCCGAAACTTTGATGATGGACTACCATCGCCAGAGCAATGTCGACACGCGGATCGTCAGAATATTCAACACATACGGCGAGCGCATGCTCGAAAACGACGGCCGCGTCGTGTCGAATTTCATCGTCCAAGCGCTCCATGGCGATGAATTGACGATCTACGGCGACGGTTCGCAAACCCGGTCGTTTTGCTATGTTAGTGATCTTGTCGGCGGTATCATCCGGCTGATGAACGCCGAGGCTGATGACATTCATCTGCCGGTCAATCTTGGCAACCCGGGCGAATTCACGATGAAGGAGTTGGCTGCCGAGGTTGGCAAAGCGACCGGCAAGGAGATCCGCATGAAATACATGCCGTTACCGCAGGACGATCCAAAACAGCGGCGGCCGAATATAGAACGTGCAACCAGATTGTTGGGCTGGCAGCCTAAGGTGCCATTAGCCGAGGGACTGAAGAAAACTGTTGCATATTTCCGACAGGCGATTGCAGCGGCGAATTAATTCTTGATCAATTGCCACTAGCTTTAGCTAGTGGTAGGCGTTGGATGTATTTGCCGGCTTTAGTCGAATGGGAAGTATTTACCTTGCAGAGTGCTTTAGCCAATATTTGGGCTAAAGCCCAAGTCCTTTGTTGGAGCCATTTTCCACTAGCTAAAGCTAGTAGCAATTGAAACATACTCTTAGTTATTGAAGAATCATGAAAATCCTAATCACAGGCGGTGCGGGCTTTGTCGGCAGCCACCTGGCAGACAAACTTATCAGCGAAGGTCATGAGATCACCGTCATCGACGATCTCTCAACCGGACGCTACTCCAACATTGCGCATCTCGAAGAGAACCGTTCGTTTAGGCTCATCATCGATACCGTGCTTAATGCCAAGTTGATGGAAGAACTCATCCGCGAAACGGAACGCGTCTATCACATGGCCAGCGCCGTCGGTGTTCGGCTGATCATGGAACAGCCGGTCAAGACCATCGAGACGATTTTTCACGGTACCGACGTCGTGCTTGGCAGGTGTGCCAAATATCGCAAGCGTGTTCTGATACCAAGCACATCTGAGGTCTATGGCAAAGGTATTTCCGTTCCCTTTAAAGAGGAAGATGACCTGTTGACTGGTGCGACCGACAAGCACCGTTGGGCCTATGCCTGCGCAAAGACGCTCGACGAGTTTCTCGCGCTGGCTCATTACAAGGAAACGCGCCTGCCCGTCGTCGTTGCCCGGCTCTTTAATACTGTGGGTCCACGTCAGACGGGGCAATATGGTATGGTCGTCCCACGTTTTGTTCAGTCCGCCTTGAAGAACGAGCCGATCGAGATCCACGGTGACGGGACGCAATCGCGTTGCTTCGCCCATGTGACCGACGTCGTCGAGGGATTAACGAAGATGATCGAGACCCCGGCCTGTTTCGGACAGGTGATCAATCTTGGGACCGACAGCGAAGTCACAATAAACGAGTTGGCCGAGAAAGCGATCGCTCTCACCGGCAGCCGCAGCGAACTAAGCTATGTACCGTATTCAGAGGTTTACGGCGAAGGTTTTGAAGATATGCGTCGTCGGGTCCCGAGCCTCGATAAGGCCCGTCGTTTCGTCGGATATAAGCCAACTCGCACCCTCGATGATGTCATCAATGATGTAGCCAATGAATTTCGGCAGGAAGCCGCTCCTTCAACACTACATGCACAGAACTGATCGATCGAACACTTTCGCGGCTGCCCTCATCGCGCTGCTTCTTTCTGCGATCTTTTTCGTCGCTGCGGCGAGCGCTCAGGAAACCGGCGGCGTGAAGGGCCGAGTCCGCAATGGACGCGGCGACGGTATCGGCGGAGTGACGGTTACAGCGCGACAAAACGGCCAGGACGTGAGATCGGCGACGGCCAACTCCAAAGGCGAGTTCATTCTCGACCGCCTTAGCCCGGGTGTCTATAATTTCGTGTTCGACGCCAACGGTTACGCGTCAGGATTGAAATCCAATATAGAGGTAACCAGGGGAAAGCCTCGTGATCTTGGCAGCAATCTGATATTGCGGGTCGATCAGGGCACTCGCACCATAGTTTACGGCAGTGTTTTCGATAAGATAGGTGCCAGCCTGACCGGGGCGAAGGTCGACATCGACCGTGTAAACGAAGACGGCACCACAAAACGGCTCGGGACGGGTTTTACTTCATTCACTGGCGAGTTCACTTTTAATCATCCGGGAACTGTTCCCAAGCTTCGCATCACCGCCACCTACAAAGGCGTCACGGGCAGCAAAGAACTCTTGATCGATTCCGCCGGCGTCTATCATTTCGCTATAACCCTCGAAGTAAATCGCAGCGACAAATAGACAAAGAAGAAGTCAACGCGGGGACCGCAGAGAACGCTGCTAATGAAATCCCTGGTTGTCGACGTTGTTCTCAGACGCATTGGCCCAATACCGCCTTTGAATTGATCAATAAGGTCGTGGGATCGGTAGAAAGAGTCTCAATTTCGATAGGAAAAGCTTCAGTTTCTATAGAAAACGCATCAGTTTCTATAGAAAAAGTCCCAGGTTCGGTAGAAAACGCCTTGGTTTCTATAGAAATAGCTCCGGCTTCTATCAAAAACGCTTCGGTTTCTATCAAGAAAGTCCCAGTTTCTATCAAAAAAGTGAGGCTTTCGCTCGAAAAATCACAGTGTGCATCTGAGAAGATCTCGATCTATGTCCTTTAGGCGCTTATACCTACGCTAATTGACAGTTTGCGTAAAATCTTCGGCGGGTTTCATCGATTCCACGTTCGCCGAATCGGTGACGATAAGCGGCATCTCGTCGAGTACGACAGTATTGGCTATCGTCTGGATCCAATATGTGCCCGGGTTTGGGAAAACAACATTAACGAAGAAGCTGACATTATCGGTAAAGCCGCCCTCGGCAAGATCGATGCTCGTCGGCTGTGATGTGACGACCATATTTGCCTTGTCGGGCGATAGGATGCGCACCTCGGTCTCGTGATTGCCGACACCTTTCCAGTGGTTTATGACGGCAAATTTTATCAGCGAGACGGGCAATTTCTCGACCATGATGTTCTGAAATATACCCATTAGCGATATCTTGTTGCCCATCTCGATGCGGACGTCGTCACACAGCAGTGTGTACATTAATTGTAGTGTTGGTGTTTGCATTAAGGTGTCGTGTGACTCGCTAAACTAAATTCCCCTTCTCCTCTTCTACCGACCTCCCCTTCTTCTCGGAAGCCGCCTAAAGGCGGGACTCCGAACAGAAGGGCCCCCTAAAGGCGGGACTCCAAACTAGCCTCACTTTCCCCCGTTTTGCTTGAACCACGCGAGCAGCTTCGGCCATGCTTCTTTTGACGCTTGTTCGTTATAGCCCGGGCGGTAATCCGCGAAAAATCCATGTCCCGCGGCCGGATAGACGATAAGTTCCGAACCGGACTTTCCTTTATTCACCTCAGCCTGCATCCGCATGACCGAGTTGACGGGAATACCCGTGTCCGTGCCGCCATAGAAGCCGATCACCGGCACCTTCAGATCTTTTCCGAAATCGACCGGATTTCCGGGCTGCAGCGGATTGACCGCCGCGTTCGGCCCCGACGCTAAGCGTCCGTACCATGCGGCGCCGGCTTTCAGGGCCGGATCATGCTGCGCATATAGCCAAACGATCCGGCCGCCCCAGCAAAAGCCTGTTATAAAGAGCTTATTGGCATCGCCGCCGTTCTTCCCTGCCCAGAGGGCGGTTGAATCGAGGTCCGACATTACCTCGGTGTCAGGGATCTGGGCGAATACCTTTGAGATCTCGCGAATATCCTTGAGGTCCTTGACCTCACCCTGGCGGGCGTGAAGCGATGGTGCCACTGCCATATAACCGAGCTTGGCGAACCTTCGACAAACATCCTGTATCCATTCGTGAACGCCAAAGATCTCGTGTACGACCAACACCCCCGGAAACTTCTTACCCTTATTCGGCATCGCCCTGTACGCGGGTATTTGTCCATCGGCGACAGGTATCTTTACCTCGCCCGCGATCAAGCCGTTGTCGTCCGTCTGTATCTGCGTCTGAGTCTGGATCGGCTCAACCGCGTATGCAAATGTTCCGGCCACAAAAATTGACGTCACCAAAAACGCACGCCGGTTAAAAGCCGGCGCTTCCGGATTAGGATTCACGATGTCTATTCCCATTAAGATCTCCCCCCTAAGGTTTTGGTTAGATTTTTACTTTTCCTTGCGTCCGGGTCAAGGGTATACTCGAATATAGACTTACAGGTTTGGCGAAGGGGGCTATGCTGCTGTACTTGCTTATAGGGCTGTCGCTTGTTTTAATGGGCGTCGCGGGCCTGCAATTAACCTACATGTTCTACCTTGACCGGATGCACAAGGAACGGAAGAAGCATTTGAAATCGCTAGAGCGAAAATGCGGTCTTCTTGCGACGAGGCTCGAACAGGCCGAGGGTCGCATTTCGCGACAGAACGCGGTCCTTGAAGCTGCCGGCCTAACCGTCGACGACGATATTTGGGCGGACGTCATCGACGACCGCTAAGGCTCCAATACCGCGATCGTTGCTCCCCAGCTTCCGGAAAACTCCGGTGCGTTCTTAAACGACTTTACAAAATCAGTCTCGGACAGAACCTTTCGAACGATTTCGCGCTGGACGCCGACTCCCTTACCGTGGATGATCCGGACGATCGTAAATCTTTTTTTGTGTGCTTCGGCCAAATAGGCTTCGACAACCGCGCGGATCTCGTTGGGACGAAATGAATGCAGATCGAGCGAATCAGTTATCTCGATCTCAACGGGTTCGGGAAACGGATTATCGAGGTCCACGTTAATCGCTCTTCTTCTGAAACTGGGCAATGTCCTCGGGTGGCGTTATCTTCAGGCGGCTCTTGTCTTTGAAGACGACGAACGTTTTGGTCTCGATCTGACCGCTAGTGTTATTGCGCAGATTAACGGCAAACGTCTTGTTGTCGCCCTTACCCTCGACCTTCAGCGGCAGACGTCCCCAAACTTCCATTCCCGGAGTTGTCCGCCATGCCGTGTAATAGCTCTGGTCATACTTGTCGAACGCGAGTACGAGGATACTATCAAAATCAGGTTCTACGCCGTCGATCGGTTTTGAATAGCTATCGCGTGCGAGTACCACCCAACTGCCCGGTGCGAGAGATTTATCGCCGACCCCAACCCTGTTTGCCGAGTCTGAATCCAGACGCTGCCATGTCGTGAACTTACGATTGTTGGCTTGAAAGAAAACAATGTCCGTCGGGACCTGCAGCTCAACCTGTCGACCGAAAAGCCATCCCGCCGGCGCCGCTGAGATCGATGGGTCGAGATGCACCAGATACCAGACGTCGTAGAGATCCTCGAGTTTGTCGGGCTCGTCCTCGTCCTTTGCGGCTTCGATCTCTTCGTTCTTAGATTTGGATCCGGGCTTTTGTTGCCCCTTGGGCGCATCGTCCACATCGGGAGATTCTTGCTTGGGGACAAATTTCCATTGCATGATCTCAAAGTTCGAACCCGCCGGCAGTTTAAAGAGCACATTATCCGGACCAATATCCGGAGCCGATCGAAGGTTCGACGCTGAGCGGACGATGCCGGCGGCCTGCGGCTCCTGGTCCTTGAATTCCTCGGCGAGGTCTTTCGATTTCGCAAGCGTCTCACTCGTAATGACGTGCTGGGCTTCGATCCAGCCTTCGGTCTGGGCTTCGTCGTGGGCCCGAACGCGATACCAGAGGACCTTTTCAAAATCTACGTGGTCGATAATATCGAGCCGGTCCCCGCGTTTGACCTCGAGCAGATCCGCCGCAACGACCGAGTACGACGTGCGGATCCAGGCGCTCTTTGCAATGACTGTCGCCGTATCGTTTTGGCCTAAGACGCCCGAATCGAAATAACTGCAACCGAGTTGTCCGAGACCGACGATGGCGGTCGCTATAAATACTACAAACTTCAATTTCATCTGCTGTTTAATGAGACAATTTCCGCCAGTTATTATAACCCAGCTTGTTTAATAAATCCTTTTGTCTCGCCGAAGGCTTTGAGACAGCTTTGAGGGTCGTCTGTCCGAGTTCATTTTTGGCTTCGATGCCGGCCGTAGCCAGATCGTTACGCCAGTCTATCGACATGCCACCAGTAATATAACGTATGGCGATATCTCGAAGTTCTCCATGGGATCGAATGACATCGAGAACGGCTTTATTGCCATCTTGTCGATCGGACGCGAGGTGGTATTTTTGATAGACCTCTCGTACAAGATCGCCGGACGAGATCTTTCCCTTTGAAGCTCGCATCAAGACGAGATCAGACATGAAGGCTACCAGCATACCGCGGGCGTAAACCTCGCCACCGGATCCGGTCCAACGCGAACCCGATGCTTCCGCTAGCGATGTGTGTCGCTGAACGGAATTGTCGATGTTATATGCCTGTGACAGCGTATTGAGAAAATCGTCGAACCGGATGCGATTTGTTTCGACGCCAAGCTTCAACGACTGGTACAACGCAAATCCCTCGTAAAACCAATCGTAATGCCCGCTGAGATTTACCCCTTCGGGTATCCACAGGTGAAAGATCTCGTGGCGGAGCTGTTCATGGAGGCGCTGAAGCGACTGTGATCGGAACGGCATGTCTGCAGACGCTATAGTAACGCTGTTTCCGCGGGTGTCGCCTTCCCATTCACCAAGGCTTGTTTCCGTTGGAAAATTTGAAACAGCTATCCAAAACTCATTTGCGGGCGGCGCACCGAAGGTTTTTAGATATGATGAGAAGATCTGGGCGGCCATGGCCGAAAGATCGTCGTCACTAAACTGTCGATCGGCGTTGACCACTGTTCGCAGACGACATCCAGATACAAATACTTGTTTCTCTCGCCAATTGCGTCCGATCAACAAAACGGCCTTGTCTACATTTAGAAAGCTAAGCTGTACTTTGCCTGCTGATGCCATATTTCCGACCAGTACCCATCGAGGTGGCAAGTTTATTGTTACGTTCGCGATAAGAGGGCGATCATTTACCTGCGGCAATAGGCTGTCCAACATAAGCAGTCCGCTATTCCCGCCAACCCAGGAAACATGAGCCGCCGCAACCTGGTTCTTGAATGGCGAAAGGTCCACCTTATAGGACCAATGTACATATTCGGTATCCGCGAGATATTCACCCGGATTAAGTCTTCGTACATTTATCGGTTGATGATCGAAGGCGCTGACACGTACTTCGGTAATCCTGTCTGCCAGATCCGGAACGCCTGCATATTCATTCAGCAATGCCAGGTGCCTGGTTCTCACTGGTCCAAGATATGTACCGTCGATCTCCGCTCGCGGTGACGGACCATCAACGACAGTTATTTTCACATCAACCATTGCCGTCTTGTCGGTATTCTGCCCCGCGGCAATTGTAAAGAATTGTAAAATCGTAAGAAATGCACCCAAAACGAGCAAAAGGAATTTTGACATTGGGGCACGATCGGCAATAGAATGAGGGTTCATCACGCGGGGTTTAGACTCGTCCGTTTAAGCATAGTAATTATATGAGTCTTATCAAAATCATAATCATCGCGATGATCTTCGTGTTAAGTCTCCTGTTTTTAGGAAGGTTCTTTTTCTAAGCGGGTGACTTCGCGAGAGACGTTTCTTTCTGGTCAGTATCAAACGCGGACTGATCCGCGACAAATACATAAATGCTGGCGGTCAAATCGACTGCCATTTTCATTTTTATGAGCTATTCAAGAAAGATACGGCGTGCTCTGATAAGCGTGTCCGACAAAACCGGACTGGTTGACCTGGCGGCTGGATTGGCCGCGTTCGAAGTCGAAATTATCTCGACCGGAGGCACGGCAGAGTTTTTACGCGACGCCGGCTTTGACGTTACCGATGTTTCGGACGTAACCGGTTTTCCCGAGATGATGGACGGTCGCGTAAAGACGCTGCATCCGAAGATCCATGGTGCCTTGCTGGGTTTGCGCGAGAATTCAGACCACCTGGCCGCAATGGACCACCATGGGATCGAGCCGATCGATCTCGTCGTCGTAAATCTGTATCCGTTCGAAAGGACGATCGCTAAAGACGGCGTCGATCTCGAGGAAGCGGTTGAGAACATTGACATCGGCGGACCGGCGATGATCCGCTCCGCAGCTAAGAATTGGCGCGACGTCGCCGTTGTGACCGACCCGCAACTCTATCCCGCCGTTATCGGTGAGCTCACGGCAAACCAGGGAGAGCTTTCGCTCGAGACGCGCGCCCGGTTTGCCGCTGGGGCATACAACCGGACCGCGAATTACGATCAAACGATCGCATCGTATCTGCATGATCAACTCGGAGATGACAACAGATCGCAATCGCTCTTTCCGGATCAGCTGAAGATCGAACTTGCAAAAGCTACGGACCTTCGTTATGGCGAGAATCCACATCAGAAAGCAGCTATTTATTTAAGCCGTAAGGGCGGCGGTATTGCGGCCGCCGAACAGCTTCATGGCAAAGAGATGTCGTTTAACAACTATGTCGACGCCGAGGCTGCATGGAACCTGGTAAGTGATTTTGACGAATTGGCGGTCGCAATTATCAAACACACAAACCCGTCAGGGCTCGCAACCGGCGCGACAAACGACGAGGCATACCGCCGGGCCCTTTCAACCGACCCGGTCTCGGCGTTTGGCGGCATCGTCGCATTCAATCGAGCGGTCGACGGCGTAGTTGCGGCGTCGGTCAACGCGGTTTTCACCGAGGTTGTTATAGCACCCGAATTCGATGAGGAAGCTGTCGAGATCTTCAAAACCAAGAAAAATCTTCGAATTCTGAAATGCGCTTTAGGCGAAACAAAAGAAGCGACGGAACTAAAGCAGATCTCAGGCGGATTTCTTATGCAGGAGCGCGATACTCATCGCCTCGCATCGGATGATCTAAAAATAGTGACCGAGCGGCAGCCGACCGAGACCGAGATCCGTGCGATGATGCTTGCCTGGAATGTATGTAAACACGTCAAATCAAATGCCATTGTATTCGCGAATGAGACACAGACCATCGGCGTCGGATCGGGCCAGATGAATCGCGTCGATTCGGTTCGGATTGCGGCAATGCGTGCCGAACGATTTCAATTGCGTGTCCGCGGAACCGCCCTCGCATCAGATGCATTCTTTCCTTTTCGCGATAGTGTCGATGAAGCGGCGAAGTTGGGCATCTCGGCGATCATCCAGCCCGGCGGCTCTGTCCGGGATCAGGAATCTATTGACGCGGCAAACGAAAACGACATTGCAATGGCTTTTACCGGTGTCCGGCATTTCAAACACTGATCGCCCCCCCGACAAAAGCGAACTATGCGCA
>OCZT010002964.1_pt1 | contig 17478 bp, 14 predicted proteins | sample 1539031 | NCBI WGS metagenome assembly OCZT01 (sample SAMEA3539308, study PRJEB22396) | soil metagenome | biome: tundra; feature: field; material: soil | place: USA | collected 2010-05 | depth 0.15 m | reverse complement strand
GTACTAAGGTAGCCACCCCACTTGACGCATATACATATCGGGGTTTGGAAGGTCGGCGGGACCGGGGCCACCTGCCCGCTTAGTGTTGTGGCTTCCCTCTTCCAGCGACCCTCCATCCGGCCTATACTCCATCCTGAACGCACCAGCGTGCGCTTGCAACCCAACAATCATCGGAAAGGATGCCTGCATGTACCTCCTGGAAGCCAGAGCTAAGATCGAACGGGCCAATGTACACATCGGAGATGTCGAGCGGCGCGTCAACGCTCTTGAACAGACCGATACTGCTGTTGTTGAGATTCACCCGGAGCATGGAACCGAGCGACTCACCCATACTCTTGCCGAATCTGGTTTTGACCAGATCGCTCTTGTCACTGGAGACGCCGTCCACAATCTGAATTGCGCCCTCGATTACACTTGGCTCCAAACGATTCAAAAGCTCGCTCCCGCCAATGTCAGCGATAAGGCAAAATTCCCTGTCTTCAAAGCCATTAAAGAACTTGAGGGGGACTTGAGAAAAGGACACATAGACACCATCTGTCCGGCTCTCTTTAATCTCATGATCGACGATATAAAGTCGTGCGACGGAGGAAATCCCGCCATCTGGCCCATTCACTGCTTTGCAAATCGAGACAAACACAGGCTCCTTATCCCTGTTCTGGCAGAGGGCCATATTAACGGAATTGAGGTGCAGGATGAAACGGGCGAACGGTGGCCCGGATCCGGCTTCAGCGCTCCCCAAAAACCGCCTTATTGCATCGACTTCGCAGATGGACTGCACGTCACAAAGAAGGGCAAGCTTACCGCTAACGTAATTGTCGATGATGGGAAGTTTGGATGCCGCATGGACATACCGCAAACACTCGTTATTTACTCTGGTGCGATCGCTGGCGTGGTGGAGGCTTTCGAGAGCTTCCTGAAGTCGGAGGGATTTTGAAGATTGGGCGAACGCGGCGACCGCCTTCGTAAAATTCATCAATAGACGAGCAGCCCATCCGCCCGGTACGTTGTCTAGTTTGCCCGTCTCCTCCCTTATTGCTTTCTCTCTTCGACTGTTAGGTCTGGGAGCGCTTTTTTCAGCGCCCCTCCAAAATCTTTCGCCCATCGCTTCGGGCCGGTGCCGATATCGCCAGTGCGCCGTGTAAACATGACCCTGATGAAGACGCCATCATCCTCCTTGCCTACGACAACGAGAGCCGCCGCATATTCACCGAAGCCGCCCCAACTCATAAGCTGAGCATTGATCGTCCCCTGTGCCTTGTCTTCTGACCGAACGATAAACCTCGCCGCGGTCACTGCCTGCAACGTTTCAACATAGACTTTATCGTAGGACTCGTGGGTATGGTATACCCAAACCGCGCCCTTCTGAGCTTCCGTGGAAACTGAAATCAGCACGCAGCACAAGGCCACGGCCAAAGGGATCATCCTTCTCATAGCAATCTCCTTGCAGTTTTTCATAGCATCGAATTTGAAGCTGAACACATGCACTGTCCTCCACATACGCCGCGCCAGGGCGGAAGCTCCGTTCCCCATCGCTGGCAGAACTTCCAGAGGAGCTGCTGGGCTCGCTGCTGGGCGGCGTAGGGCAGCGTGGCGAAAGCGCCGCCGGGCAGGACAGGCTTGCGGTAGGGGTCGAGTGCGGTGATTCGGGTCATCTGCCCTTCTCCAGCGTCTCAATGATGCGCTCAAACGATCACCCGCGCTAACTCCGAGCCTCTAGCTTTTCCTCAATCGCGGTGAGCCTCTCCAGCAGTTCCTCGTGGGCTTCCTTTGACGCATTCACGGCCTCTTTAATGGCGGTGAGCCTCTCCAGTAGCTCGGCGAGGTCTTCTCGTGAGGCATTCACGGTCCATTCAATCCTTGAAACAGTCACGGCCTTTTCAATATCATCGGCATGATCTTCCTTTGACGCATTCACGGCATCTTCAATCGCGGACACTTTGCCGTCGATTTCTTTTGTGCGGATGCGGAATTCATGGTAGAACGGGGCCGCCAACCAGATGACAAAGCCGAAACAGATGTAGAAAGCAAGTTCCTTTTCATAGGAGGCGAGACTCTCGCCGCTAAACCAGTCAACTGCTCCGGTAATCACAGCAAGGACTAACAGCAGAAAGACCGTCGCTCCGGTCGCCCTCGATTCCTTTGCCGCCCGGTCCACTTCATCGCGCTCATCCTGAAACCGCAGAGCCACAACGCACCTCCCAGTCCTGAATTCATCACGAACGATAGAAACATTCGGGCATGAGTTGCCAAAACCCTTCACGACTAAGACAGATTGCGCTTCCCCCGCAGATCATGGGTCAATTGCGACCTTGACCTGACGCGGGGGTTGTTGATCTTTGCCTTTATGGGCATCCGCCGTAGACGTTGATAAATCGTAGTCTCATCGTATATCCCTTTCCTGTCCCACCGGACAGCGGGCGCGATTCACCCGCGCTAACTTCGAGCCTCAGCGGGTGGCGCGCGGATACAGCTATTTGGGGCTTGCAGCGAAACCGGCTCCCACCCATCCGATTGCGCGAACCGCGCCCCACGGGATGAAGAATCCGAGAATGGGGAAGAGCGCAATCAAGGAATACAGCCATGCGGACGGTGCCGGGGTCGGATAGATGGTCTGGCCGTCTTCCATCTCGATTGAGTCGATGCCGTAATCGTGGTTCCAATTGACCGTCTTAATGCCGCCCTTCATCACTACGGAAGGAATCGGTACCGACGTGCTGAAATCGAGCGTAACCCCGGTGATTGTGTTCAACTCCGTTTGCCGGGTTGGTAGAACAGAATTTGGATGAGGCGGAGACAATTTCGACTTGCTTGTTGCAAAAACTTTATCCTGCTCTTGCGCTGGCAGTTGGCGGAAATCAGGGTCTAGACGTGAAAGCACAATCTTCTGTGCAGCCGTAGACAACCCGTAAAACTTCGGGTCTTGCAGTACTTGGGCGACGGTTGGCTTCGCTTTCACGAATGTAGCTGCGTATTGGTCGCGCGATGGCGCTTGAATTGCCGTAGCCGCGTAAGGGTCATCGGAACAACCACTGGTCATTCCAGCGAGAAGGCATTTACGCTCCCGCTGCACGACATCCGAAGCCGCCAACTGCTCAAATCTGTTGTGGCGCGCTCTTTGCTCCAGGATGGTATGCAATTCCAGGTATGAAGCAAATCCGCCGAATATCGCCCCCACCGCTCCCAAGAGCAGCGCCAGCCGCCGTGTTCCTTCTCTGAGATTCATTCTTCAGCCCATTCGAGGGCTAGCCCCGGCCGATCCTACCCGCTAGGAAATCAAGAGGTGCAACCCAAACCCTAACGCCAACGTCGCTGTGTTTCGAATGATCTGCCAGAGCCCAAGAATCAATTCGTAAAGGGGGTTAGGGTCTGCCAATTCCTTCAGTTTCGTCGCTTTTTCCGGCGGAACGCACAAACTAGTGATACCCATCAAACAAACCAAGGCTCGCATCTCACCTTCAGCCGAAGACCGGATAAGCAGGGCTATCATCCACCAGAGCCCGAGCATCCTTAGGAATGAGATTTCCGGCAAGCGCAACGCGGGAGCGGCAAACCAATTCCAGAAACATTGAGCCACAAAGGCGGTATAGAGACCAATTGGCAAGCCAATAAGCAGCTCAAACCGAAACACGGGTGACCATTTCCATTTCGGTTTCTGAGGGTTTCCGATCCCCGATGCCTCATCAGCAACCGGCTCAATGTGAACGCTGTCCATCGTCTGCCCCTTTCCGACGCCAAAGAGTGTATGCGCTAAATATAGCGCAAAGGCTAACCCGATCATGGACGCATGGCAAAGGACATCTGTGCGGCGACCGGGGAGCGCATCCGAAAGCTGCGCCAGGCCAAAGGCTGGCGACAGATCGACCTTGCCGAGCATTCATGCGTCCATGAGGTCCACATTTCCGACCTGGAGCGGGGAACCCGCGAGCCGGGGCTGCGCACCCTGAGCAAGATCGCCTCCGCTCTCGGAACAACGCTCTCGGAATTGCTGAAGGGGTTGTAACGCTGCGTGGCCATCGAAAAGATCGCCGGGGGCTGAGAGCGATGCTGCGGGGCTGGTGGGTGGGGATTGCCTTCGACGGCCCGCCGCCTGTACCGGGAAAGATTGCAACTAACTTTCCGAAGGTCTGGTATCGGAGTGCCTAGCAGAAAGTGAGCCGCCTTCCCGAGCTGGCGCGCCGGGGGCTCGGTAATCCGCGTGGATGGAACCAAAAGGGGGGTCCACTGGCCTGTGTCGTTTTGTGTCATGGCTTGTGTCATAACCCTGCCATCCCTGCCGGGATCGGGCCGTTACTGGCCATGTCACTCAGGCACACACAAAAGGCAGTGAACATGCCTGAAACCCGCATGAACACTGCCTCTCCGTGTCACTCTGTTTCGCTCTGTGTTGCGCCGTTTCAATTAGCCCTTGGAAATGGCATGGAAGAGGTCGTCGGTTCGATCCCGACCAGGTCCACCAGATTCCCATAAAGTTACGGTTACTTAGCTAAATCCCTTCCTCTGCGCCTTCCATCGTTTCCGTGTCAATTCATTGTCTTTTGTAGCTGCTGGAAGCACTTTTCCCTGCCATTCCGAGCGATTTTGCGTATGGCCGCTACCCGGTAGCTTGGGGGAAACGAACACGTCAATGCCCGTGGATGGATTTTTACAATCAGATTGACGGCCCGCATAGACGAGCTGCCAGAGCCAGGGGAAACTCAGACAGGAGAGCCGAAATGAGTTCGCACGCAAGGCTGCCAAGCTCCTCGACCCATCAGCCCACCTTTCTGATGTGTCCCCCTACGCTTTATGACGTCAACTATGTAATCAATCCGTGGATGGCCGGAAACGTGAATCGGTCATCTCTACGCCGCGCCACAGACCAGTGGAACGCACTTCATGGCGCTCTCGAGAAGATCGCCGATGTTCGCCTGGTAGATCCGCAGCCGGGTTCTCCGGATATGGTCTTCACGGCGAATGCCGGATTGGTTTTTGGCGGCAAAGTGGCGCTGAGCAGCTTCTATCATCCCGAGCGTCAGGGTGAGGAGCCGCATTTCCGGCGCTGGTTTCAGGACTCCGGCTTCACCGTAGTCGACATTCCGCGCGCAACGCCGTTCGAAGGCGAAGGCGACGCCCTCCTGGAGGCCGATGGGTCACGCCTGTGGGCCGGCCACGGCCCCCGCACCAGAGAGAATAGCCACCATCAACTCACTGAGCTCTGGGATATTGAGGTCGTCTCGCTGCGGCTTGTCGATCCGCGGTTCTATCAACTCGACACCTGCTTTTGCCCGCTTGCAGGCGGTGAAGTGATGTACTACCCTGCCGCCTTCGACCGAGAGTCGCAGAAACGGATTGAAGAGCGCTACCCGAGTGTGAAAAGGATCTGCGTTTCGGAAGCAGATGCTCTGCGGTTTGCATGCAATGCGGTCAACATTGGAAAGAGGATCCTCCTCAACCGGATTGGCATCGGGCTGTCCGCGAGATTGCAGGCGCTTGGTTACTCGGTGATTCAAGTGGAACTGACTGAGTTCCTTAAAGCCGGCGGCGCGGCCAAGTGCCTTGTGCTCAGACTAAGCGAGATGGACGTGACCCACCGCGCGTGAATCGTCTCATGGTTGTTGAACCAGCAGCCGCCTCCCGGCCACTGGTCCAGCAGCGCTACCCCCGACTCAGCGCCAAAGTCTCACTTCGTCTCAAGCACAATCAGTTCCAATCCCGGCGCCGGCAGCGGATTGGAGAACGATGCGGTCGCACCTTCCGCTTTCTTCTGCTCCACCAGGTTGAAATCCTCCGTCTTTGTCAGCCGGTAGCGCTTGATAGTGAACGGCCGGTTGCCCCACGGCAGATTGCTGACGGTAAGGCTGTAGCCCTTGTTATTGCTGTACCTGATGCCGGTCCTTACGGGCGGGTATTTGAAGCTCGAAAGATCGACGTTTGTCGGAGTATCGATCGAAATGCCTTGCTCTTTCATCTTCTGCATCATACGGAAGATGGGCGGAGTGTGCTGGGCGGGTATCTCGTAGTTGTCGATGAGTATCTGCACCCGCTTGTTATCCCGGGAGCGTCCTGCCAGCACGTTGAATCCGTTTGTGTCTCCGCCAGAGGCATCAACCCGGTCGGGTGTATCCAGCATCATGCCCGTGGCGCGGAAGGTGTACGCCGGTTTGCGATAACTCCCGTCATTGTTGAACAGGCCCATCCACAGCGTATCTCCGCGATAGAGGTGCGCAAAATCCAACTGCGCGTCCTGCAGGTTCATCAGCACCGATCCGATGAACGCCGCGTTCTCCATGCTGCTCAATTCAGGCTCTTCGTCCTTGGTGAAGTCGGCGCTCAGGTTCCACTCCGAGAGAATGCTTTCGACTTTGGTAAATCCCCTGTGGTCGAGCAACAGCCTCGTTTCGCTGGCAATGACCACCGCATCGTAGGGGTCGAACGACATATCGGCATAGATGTGCCACGAGTAGAAGTCGAACGGAGCCTCATGTTCCCTGATGTAGTCCAGCAAGCCTTCGCGGTACGGGCCATCGTTCAACGGCATGGCGTTGGCGTCCGTGCCGACTTTTAGCGTCGGATCAACCGCCTTCAGTGCGCGCGCCGTCTTGTCATACAACTCGTAGAACTGCTGTGGCGTGCCCGACCAGAAGAATTGCGGCTCGTTCCATATCTCCCAGTAACGGATGCCGCTGTGGGAACCGCGCGCCCATCCCTGGTTGTAATGCATGGCGATGTGGGCGACGATGGCCGCATACCTGGCAGCGTCCCTGGGCGGTTCCAGATTGCCTCCGGCACTGCGGCCCACGCGATAATAAACCTCCGCTCCGCTGTCCCGGATGGCCTGAATAATTTTGTCTGTAGGGCCGAAGTTATAACTCTCAGGCTTTTCGGGGTCCGCGTTCCAGTCCTTGAATATGGAGTTTTCCTGCGATGCCTTGGCTACCTGGAGCCGCTCGGCGGCGTCCGGGAAGAGTGCCTTGAGGCTCTTGTCGGTGTAGACTGCGTCGATCTCCGTGGGGCCGTACGAGTCGTGGGTGCGGACGCTCGAAACCCGCAAATCGCGGTACTGCTTCACCAGGTTCGGCAGCCCTGCCTTGACGGGATAAGGCGGCCCATTCACTCCCTGAAAGGAGCGGATCGTGCCCGTCACCGTCCCGGCATCCACAGCCAGCGTGCGGAACTGCTTGTTTGAGGTGTCGCCGCTATTGCCTTGCGAATACAGAGCGGCCGAAGCCGCTATCAGAAGGCAGAAGACAAAAGAAATCGCTCTCATTGATGACCTGCTTACGATCTCAAGATGGATGCCGAAGGGACAGGACAGTCCTTCCCTGCCCTCCGTCAATCGCAGCAAGCATACTCCAGGCATTTACCACGCGCCATTTCTTCTTTCGAGCTGAACGACCACCATAGCCGTCTGCCGGGATTACACGCGCAAAGTAGTACCATGTTCACCGGAACCGGAGAAAAACATGCCGCGATTTACGCGCCGCGATCTTTTGAAAACAGGCCTGGCCGCTTCCGCAGCAGCGATGGCGACAGAGAACCTTTCGGCGCTGGCATTGCCGACAGCCGATGCAGCAAACGAGCGGGGAAATCAACGCCCGGCCATCTCGATTGTGACGCCACGAGGTTCGGGCATCGTGGTGCAATTCGCGGCCCAGGACCTTGCGCGTTATTTGAGTCAGATCGAGGGAGATCCGGTTGCCCTCGACATTCCTGGCGCTGCGCATCACATCTACCTCGGCGAAGTTCCCGCCGCGGTGGCGGCGGCGGAGGCCGCACAAATCAGCACCGAGGCCGCCAGTCTCGCCGAAGACGGATTCCTGATCCGCTCCGTGGGACCGGACATTGTCATCCTGGGCAAAGGCAGCCGCGGCATTCTCTATGGCTGCTATGCGTTTCTGGAGTCGCAGGGCGTTCGCTGGTTTGCTCCGGGAAAGCAATACGAGATTGTGCCTCGCCATGGCGTGAATTGGAATGCGCGCCTGCGGATCGACGAGTCGCCGGTGTTTCCCAAGCGCATTCTCTTTTACTGGCCGAACAACTTTTCCTCGCTGACGGATTGGATCGATTTCTGCGCCAAGGTACGGCTGAATTGCTTCATGTTTCACTACACCTGGCCGTCGAGAGAGTGGTATCTTGCGCTTCGCCCGCACCTTTTGCCGGAGCTTGAAAAGCGCGGAATGGAAATCGAAACCGGAGGACATTTCCTATCCACGTTTCTTCCCCGCACGCTCTTCCCCAAGCATTCTGAATGGTTCCGGCTCAACGAGCAAGGGAAGCGCACGAACGACTTCAACCTGAACCCCTATAACCAGGAGGCGCTTGATTACCTCGCTGCAGGAGCGTGTGAATATCTTGAGAAGGCACCTGAAGCAGGAATGTTCCACTTGTGGGCCGACGACATCGACGGCGGCGGCTGGAGTCACGAACCGGGCAAGGAAGACTACTCGCCTTCGGACCAGTCGTTGCTCGTGTCGAACCATCTAGTGAAGAAGCTTCGGGAGAAACTTCCCCAGGCCAATCTCGCCTATCTCGCCTATCACGATACCGTCAGTCCGCCGCACGTGGTCAAACCCGAGCCCGGACTCATTTACCTCTACGCCCCGCGCGAACGCTGCTATGCGCACGCATTGAACGACCCGGCCTGCGAGATCAATCAAAAGTACGCACAGGCGCTTGAAGAGGGCATTCCGGCCTTTGGCAGTGCAAATACGGAGATTTTCGAGTACTACGCCGACCAGATTCTTTACGAAAACATGACCAATCCGCCGATTCCCGAGGTGGTGAGCGCGGATCTGAAGTACTACCGCAAGCTGGGGATTCCCGCGGTGGGCGCGCTGATGACCCAGCCCAGCAATTTCCTGACGCCGATGGTGAACATGTTTCTCTACCCGCAAGGGCTCTGGAATCCGCAGCGCGATCTGCGCCAATCTCTGAACGAATACGCAGCGCTCTATTTTGGCGACCCGGAGTTGTCAGGCTATTACCAGAAACTCTCTCGCGGAATGGAAGACGTGTTGAAGATGTGCCGCTACGAGCGTCCCGGCGATTGTTGGGATTCGACGAGAGTCGATCGCGAATCCGACGAGGCGCTGGAGTTTCACGTATCAGGCCTCGAGCAGGGAATCACAGGCCCGCTGGCGGATGCGGCGTCAGCGCTCGATGCGGCCGCGCTCCGCGCAATAGACCCGGTACACAAGGAGCGGTTGCAGGGCGAGCGGACATCGATGGGCTTCACGCTGCGCCAGGCAAAGCTTTACTTCCACATGTTAAAAGGCGAACTGGCTTATCGGCGCTGGAAGAAACAGCACAATGCGGAGGCCGGCCTTGCTGCCCTTACGGAGTTGGGACTGTCGCGCTATGCGTTGCGATCGCGGGATCAGTTCATTGCAACCGCCGGGATGAAAGCCAATCCGCAGGCGCCAGGCATCCGTGAGTTTGAAGAAAGAGCAAGGGAACTGACTGACTCCATCACCAGCGATCCTGAAGGCGCGGCCGGAGTGAACGCCTTTGGCTTTGCATTGGATCGCCTCGATGAACAATTGATGAAAGGTGTCACTGGGTTCCTGATGTCCGGTCCCACAGGTTCGCGTGCAGTGCTGTGGACCGATGTTGCTTCGTCGCGCTCCGCATTGCGCGCGGCTGGCGAAGGCATGGTCTGGCTTGACGAATTCGGCAAGCCAGTCGGTTCCGGCCGCCTCGATTGCTTCAATGCTCCTGTGGTGGTTGACGCAAAGGGAATGCCCGCGGACAAGCTTTTCGGCGCAATCCTGAAAGGCCAACTGGGTTCAGGGAATGCGACCTGATCCCAGCGCAATTTAGTATGAAGAGCGGAGGCACCGCCGCTTATGTTCACGCCGCAACCCATTGGATTTGTCGTGAGCCCCTTCAAAGAAACAGCCGCGATTCCCAAGGGGCTCGGCGCCCAGCATCCCGATGAGGGCGTGCTGCGCATATCGCCGGAATTTGAAGCCGGGCTCGCCGATATCGAGGGCTACTCGCACCTGATTGTGCTTTGGGTCTTCGACAGGGCCGACGGATTCAACCTGGTGGTGACTCCGCCCAGCGACAACCGGCCCCACGGCCTGTTCTCAACGCGTGCGCCGCGCCGGCCAAACCCCATCGCACTGACAGTGGTTGAATTGCTGAGACGCGACGGCGGTTCTCTTCATGTGCGCGGCGTGGACATGCTGGACGGCACGCCAATCCTCGACATCAAGCCGTACCTGTCCAATGTTCCGGCGGAGAAGCTGCGTCGTGGATGGCTGGAGGAAGCGGAAGCGCGCAAAGGCTGATGGCTACGGGATGCCGAGAATCTTGTGGGTCTGTAGACTCAAGCGCCACTGCGGATGATCGAGACAATACTTGAGCGCCAGTTCTGTATTCGCCGCCCGCTCGGGTCCATCCATCGGCTGTAAAAAGAAATGCCGGAAGGGAAGCAACTCAAAATTGGCGGGGTCAACTTCAGGTTGCGGAAAGACCAGCTTCAATTCGTCGCCGCTCTTTTGCACAAATGCGGCGCCGGCCTTGGGGCTCACGCAGACCCAGTTCAAGCCATCCGGCGCGGCAACCGTTCCGTTGGTCTCGACGGCGATTTCGAAATTGCAATCGTGCAGCGCTTCAATCAGCACTCGATCCAGTTGCAGCAGCGGCTCTCCTCCGGTGCAGACAACGAATCGTTTGCCGAGGATTGAATCCCTGGGCCATTTCTCTTCAATCGCCGCAGCCAGGGCTTGCGCTGATTCAAACTTGCCGCCACCCGGTCCGTCGACGCCCACAAAATCCGTATCGCAAAACGTGCAGACCGCCGCGGCCCTGTCTTCTTCGCGGCCCGACCACAGGTTGCAACCGGCAAACCGGCAGAAGACCGCCGCGCGTCCGGCCTGTGCGCCTTCGCCTTGAAGCGCGTAGAAGATCTCCTTGACTGCGTAGCTCATGGCTTTGCCCGGCTTGCGTCATATGTCAGCGGGTCCAGGATTCCGCTCTCGCTGAATCCTTTTTGCCGCAACAGGCACGAGTCGCATCCCCCGCATGGCTCGCCGTCGGGCGAGGGATCGTAGCAACTGCTGGTCAACGCGTAATTCACGCCCAGTTCCAGCCCTCGTCGAATGATCTGCGCCTTGGTCATTGCGATCAGCGGGGTGTGAATCTTGAGCCTCTGGCGGCCCTCGACTCCCGCCTTTGTGGCCAGGTTGGCCATCCTTTCGAACGCCTCGATAAACTCGGGCCGGCAGTCCGGGTAGCCCGAGTAGTCCAGCGCATTGACGCCGATGAAAATGTCGCTCGACCCCAGCACCTCAGCCCAGGCCAGCGCGAACGAAAGGAAGATGGTGTTGCGCGCCGGAACATAAGTGACGGGAATGCCGTGTGCCATGTCATCGGCGCTGCGATCCTTGGGAACTGCGATATCGCCGGTCAGCGCGGAGCCGCCGATTGCGCGCAGGTCGATCGATACCATTCGATGCATGGCCACGCCGATGTATGCGGCCACGCGCGCCGCGGCCTGGAGCTCAAAGACATGGCGCTGGCCGTAGGAGAACGAGAGCGCGTAGAGCTCGTAGCCCTGGCTTTTGGCAATGGCAAGGACGGTGGCTGAGTCCAGGCCACCGCTAAGCAGAACCACCGCCTTCTTTGCCGTCGTTTCCACTTTAGTCTCCTCCAACTTACGGGGCCCTATTTCAGATCTCCACCCTTGCCGATGTCCATCGAAGGCGAGATGGGATTGCTCTCGTCTATATACTCCTCGATGCATTCGTTCAGCACGCCTTTGGCTCTCAAGATAAACTCAACCGCGTCGCGGGCCGCGCCATCTCCGCCGCGGTTGGGCGTCACGTAGTGGGCCTCCGCCTTCACCTGTTCGCGGGCATTGGCGACGGCCACGGCAAACCCGCATTTGCGCATCACCGGCAGGTCGATTACGTCGTCGCCAACATAGGCTATCTCGTCCAGCGTTACGCCTTCCTTCTCCATGATCTCGCGCACCGGCCGCATCTTGAATGCCTCGCCCTGGTAGACGAACTCGAGCTTCAGGTCGCGGGCGCGCATGGCCACAGTTTCAGAGATGCGTTTGGTGATAATGCCCAGTTTGATGCCGCCCAGCCGTGCAAGCGAGATGGCCGTTCCGTCGTGAGCGTTGTAGCCCTTGGCCTCAACCATTTTGGTGACTTCCTTGCCGGCCACGGCCATGGGAACCGGAATCAGCCAAATGCCGCCGTTGGTCAGGACTCCATCTACGTCGAAAAGTATAACTTTGATGCGGCGGGCGCGATCTTCAGCGGATAACGTCATGCATCGATTCTACTCATCGAGCCGGGATGCCACAGCGGTTGCGGCAGGTTGAAGCCCTCGGATGAACCCATACAATGAACGTATGGAACAGGATTCCAGCGCCCCAATTCCCCAGGTGCCGCTCGAACCGGGCGATTGGTATTTCGACGGGCCGAACATGGTCTTCACCGCTCAGTACCTTCTCAAGCGCGGAACTTGTTGCAAGTCGGGATGCAGGCACTGCCCTTATGGGTTCGCGGCTGCTCCCGTGCCGACGAAGCCGGAAGACTGACTTGCCGCGGGCTGCGTGCCGGGCGAAGGCGAAGGCTCCTTTACCAGCACGGCGAAGCGGGGAAACGCAAAACTGCCGCCCGCATCGTCGATCACGTTTAACTGGCAAAGGAACTGGCCCGGCTTGAGGCCGTTCAACGGCACATCCAGCTCGATCGCCACTGCATCGCGGCCCTCCACATTGACGGCCGTGGCGCGGACCAGCGGCGTTTCGTAAACCTTTGTGGTCCCCTGGATGAGTTCGAGACTGCTGAGCAGGTTGATGGTCGATTTGGTGCCTTTAGGTGCGTCGGCGGCGGGTTTCTGGCGTGTTGGCCCGTAGATCTCGTAGAGCAGATACAAGTGCTGGTCCTGGCGGAAGACGTGGCTGATGTTAGGCACGTACTCCTGGCCGCCGCGGACAAGAGGCGAGATTTGCTTGCTGGGCTGGCGCAGGGAAGCCAGCACGATGGAACTGATTTTGAGCGGCGCCTTCTTCATCTCCGGCAGTGTGATGTCGGCTTCAAAGGAACCCATGCGGCCAGTCTGGTTTTCGCGGACCACAAACTTCAGCGTGTACTTGCCGGGCGGCAGGTTGAAGCTGGTGGTGTACTCGATGTTCTTCTGCCGCGCCTGCTGGCCCGAGTCGAGGTTCAGCTTCACCGTCTCGCGCGCGTGGCCGATGGGGCGCTTCACCTCGTCGATCACCTCGCCGATGATGTCCAGCGTGGCCTTGTCCTTGTCGCCGCCTTTCACAAAAGGTATCTGCGAGCCGGGAACGATGAGCGAAACCGGCACGAAGAAACGGTTCTCGTCGAGGCGGAAGTACATGGCATCGAGGTAGACGGCCATGTCGGTGGCAGGCATATCGCTGGCTAGCTGTTCATCGAGTTCGCGCTCGCGGTCTTCGTGGCCCTGGTGTTTGAAGTCTGCCGGGGCGTAGTAGCCCGGCCGGTACTCAAGCTTTAATCCGGGCCGGTTCACCTTGATGGTCAGCTTGCGATACTTGCCGTCGCGCGCTGTGCTGGTGGAGTGGAAGCCGACGGCGTAGTAGGCCGATGTGTCGCGCTGCACCTGGGCAAAGGCTGGGGCAAAGTCGTTGGAATCGAAAAACGCCTTGCCGCCGGTGTCGCTGCTGAGAGTGGCCATCACCTCCTGCGAGGCGAAGTTGGCGTTCATGTTGTTTGCAAGTGCGCCACCGTTGTATGCGCCGGTGCCGCGCAGGCTGCCCTTTGATGCGTCGCCCAAGGGCGAGATGGCTTCGAGGCCGCGCGTGTCTACGCTATAAATGGCCAGGTTGGCACGCACCGCTGCGTTGACGGCGGCCCGCAGGGACGCCTGGTTTTCAATGCCGTCGCGAGAGATTCCGCCGGAAAAATAGAGCAGCGACTTCTTCTCATTGATCTTTTCGAGCGACTTGGCAATGGCACGCAGTGCAAAGAGTTCGCGGTCGGTGTTTAGGTCGTTGTACTCGCTCTGGTCAGGCGTGTAGCCGGTCGCGTCTTCTTCCTGGTTGCTGTTGGCGTTTGGTCCTTGCGCAAAGCCCTGGCCTTCAGTGCCGTTGTAAACGCCCACTTCGCCGGCCAGCGCGTTTTTGTCTGCGGTAAAGTCCTGGTCCACCTTGAGCGTGTCGCCGAGCGAAACCAGGGCTACAAGATCGGCAGGCTGCATTTTGTTTTTGAGAAATTCGCGGGCCGCATCCACGCTGCGGTCGAGATCCTCTGGCTGCATCGAGGTCAGGTCGAAGAACATCACAATCAGGCGGTGATTGCGCAGGTCTTCGGGTTTGGCCACGACTATGGCTTTGTTACTCGCGCCTGCAGCAAGACCGCTGACCGTGGCTTCATTCAGCGGCGTGGCCTTGTACACACTCTCGAAGTCGAAGGTGGCAATCTGCTGCTGTTTGCCGTTTTCGTAGACTGTGAAGTCGCTCTGCTTGAGGCCTGTGACAAGTTCGTGAGTTTTGACGTCGCGGACAACTACGATGGTCAGGACCAGTTCGCCGGTCATCTTGAGTACGTAGCCGCCCTGAGGGGTGTTGGAGACCTGGGTGGGCTCTTGCGGCAGCGCAGGCTGTGCCAGCGCCAGCGCCGCAATCATTGCTCCGACCTTTTGCGCCCAACCCGTCAATTGCATTTCCCCAGGGGCTAAAGCCCGCGTTGATTCTTCATCCGTTTTCGGCACGACTGAAGTCGTGCCCTTTCAAAGCTGCGACTTCTCCTTAGAACCTGAATCGAGCTGTAAAGTTGAACGACCTCATTGAAGCTGCCGAAGTCACCTGCCCGGCGGTGGCTGAATCGAGCCTTGTGTCTACCCCGGAATACTGCACGGTGTTAAAGACATTGTTAGCCGTGGCGCGAACTTCCATGCTGCGCGTCTCGCCCAGTTGCATCGTCTTTGAAAGCGACATGCCGTTCTGCACTTTTCCCGGCCCCATTATTGAGTTGCGCGAGGCGTTGCCGAATGCATTGCCGAGAGCATCAGGCGAGGGCTGGCTGTAAGCCGCAGTGTTGAACCATTTCTTCAGCGAACCGCCACCTGCCGTTGGCGACACACCCTGCACCAGGTTGGGCCGCAGTGTTCCCGCGGTCCCGTGGGCCACGTCGGAGATGGCAGCCATATAACCGGGGGTGAGCGGTAGCCCGGTGGCAAAGACAAAACTGCCGGAGACGGAAAACCCCTCAAAAATATGCGAAGCAGTACCCGAGGTGAGCCAGTGCTTGTCCTGGCCAAAGGGCAATTCGAACAGGTAATTCCCGGTAACCTGATGACGCTGGTCGAAGCTGGAGTTGCCTTCCTCGGCGGCCAGACTCTGCCAGTTCTGCGCTACCACCGTTGAGGTGCCGCCCACTGAGCCGGCGTTGTCGATGGAGTGCGAATACTGGTAGTTGGCGCCCAGCGCCAGGCCATTGCTCAACCGCTTGTTCACGCGCAGGGTCCCGGCATTGAATTTTGAGAATGCCGCCGCCTGTTCATAGTTGAAGGGCACGGCGCCGGGGTCGGTGTTGGGGCTGGAGACAGTGGCGCGCGGCGCGCTGGTAATGTCCAGGTGGTTGCCCTTCGATCCGTTGTAGCCCAGGTTCATCACTACGCCCCAGGGCAGCGTTTTTTGTATGTCGATGTTCCAGACCTCGACATAGGGTAGGTGGTAGTGCGGGTCGAGTGAATAGCTGCCCACCGTAGCCGGCGTGGGGAATCCGTTGGCCAGCGTGAATGCTCCCGCGTTCCCCGCGATGTTTGTCTGCTCGTTGACCAGCATCGGCTGGTTCACCATGGGCTGGCGCGCCATGGTGCCGGCGAATGTGGCGTATTGGCTATTGGTGTAATTCATGCCGAATCCGCCGCGCACAACCGCCTGTTTGGGGAGACGCAAGGCAAATCCCACTCGCGGCGCGATCCCCAGGCGGAAGGGAAAGACCAGCGAGTTGGGCAGCGGGCCGCTGAAGTTGCCGGTGCCGCCCGCCTGTGTCTCGCCGAGTGCGCCAAAGGCAGCGGTAGTCGCAGATGCAATGGGATTGCTATCCACAAACGCGAGGTGGCCGTACTTCTCAGTAAAAGGCGCGAAGAATTCATAGCGCAGCGCGTAATTCAACGTAAGACTCGTCAGCACTCGCCAGTCATCCTGGGCAAAAATATCCATCACGTTTTGGCGCAGGTAACTCTTTTCCGCGGCCACGTCGATGGTGGTCTCCTGCGGCAGGCCAAGCAGAAAATCCGCCAGCGCTGAACCGGTGCCTTGGGTGCCCGCCGGATCCTGCGTGAACTTGCCGCTGAAGGTGAAACTGCCGGTGGAGTTGGAGCCGCCCAGGAAATCGCGATGGACGCGGCGGTAGTCGCCGCCGAAACGGAGGTTGTGCTTGCCGTGAATCCAGCTCAACACCTCAGAGAAGGAGATGGTCTGCGTCAGGGCGAAGTTCGGTTGCTGCTGGTTCAATCCGGCGAATTGGCCCAGGGTAATGCTGGGCAGGCCGTAGTCGAGCGGGTTTGAATTCAGCGGCGCGCCGCCTGGCCCCAGAATGCCCACCTCGGTGGCAACATCGGCGCCGTTGGTAAAGTAGTTCAACGTCTGTGAGTTACTGCGGTTCCAGTTGGCGTTGAAGATGCTGGTCACCTTCTTGTAACCAATTGTGTAGCCGGCCTGCACCGACTCCCCATCCGTGGAACTGTTGCCGCCGAGCTGTGGAAACAGGCTTACGTCGTCCTGCGCGTTGTGGCTCCAGTTGTAGTTTGCGTTGATGCTTTGCCGCAGGCCCTGATTGGTTTGCGATCTGCGCCCGCCGCCGCGGCCCCCCAGGAGACTGGCGTTCTTGCCCAGGGCGCGCATGTAGCGGATGCCGGCCTGCGAGGTGTTGGTCTGCGCGGTGGTCAGCAGGTGGTAGTTATAGCCGTTGGCCGTGGCGCCGGTCAGGTTCGGTTCGGGGAAATAGGGCGTGCAACTTGCCCCGCCAATGCCTCCGCCAGGACAGAGCAGCGCGGTGGCCGCGTTGGCGATGCGCACCGCAGGAATCACGTTGAGCTTTCCCGTCACAAGGTCCCGGAACTGGAGCCCGGTATTTGGGTCGTAGATAGCCGGCAGGCCGGAGGCGGAGAAGTCGCCCGCACGCTCCGCATCGGTGGGAACGGCGGCGTATTCGTCCAGAGGACTCGAATTGCGCGAGCCTGAGAGGGTGAGGAAGAAAGTATCCTTTCCGCTGGGCTTGGTCAGGTGCGGCAGGTAGGGCGCGCTCATAAAGGTGATCCCGAAGCGGTTGGTGCCGGAGGCCGGCCGGATTTGCGACTGGCCATTCAGCGCGAAGGGCAGGGCATCCAGCGCCGAGTTGCTGCCCGTCCAGAAGATTGCGCCATGCGGCTGTCCGGGGTTGAAGTTGCGAAAGTTGCCGCGGCCGCCACCAAAACCGCCTCCGCCAAAACCGCCCGGGCAGATCGGAAGAGCACACGTCTGAACTCCAGTCACGCCAATATCTC
>OCZT010002962.1_pt1 | contig 17482 bp, 22 predicted proteins | sample 1539031 | NCBI WGS metagenome assembly OCZT01 (sample SAMEA3539308, study PRJEB22396) | soil metagenome | biome: tundra; feature: field; material: soil | place: USA | collected 2010-05 | depth 0.15 m | reverse complement strand
AGCGGTCGAAGATACGGCGGTAGGCCTGGAAGTGCTTCTCGTAGGCGGCGTCCAATCCGGCCTGATCCATATCGAAGGAGTAGGAATCCTTCATGATGAACTGGCGCACGCGCAGCAGGCCGGACTTGGGGCGCGGCTCGTCGCGGAACTTGGTCTGAATCTGGTACCAGATCTGGGGAAGCTGCTTGTAACTGCGCAACTCGCCGCGCGCGATCGAGGTCATGATCTCTTCGTGAGTCATGCCCAGACACAGGTCGTGGCCGGAGCGGTCCTTGAGCCGGAACATGTTGTCGCCCATGATGTCCCAGCGGCCAGACTCCTGCCAGATCTCGGCCGGGTTCAACGCAGGCAGATACATCTCCTGGGCGCCAATGGCGTCCATCTCTTCGCGCACGATCCGCTGGATCTTGAGCAGCGACCGCTGGGCCAGAAACAGGTAGTTGTAGAGACCGGCCGAAAGCTGGCGGATGTACCCGGCGCGGAGCAGTAACTGGTGGCTGGCGACCTCGGCCTCGGCGGGGATTTCGCGTAGCGTCGGGATAAACAACTTGCTCCAGAGCATAGAGTTGGAAGGAGAATCCAATTCTAGCATGGTAAAATCGAAACTTCCCCATATGCGCATCGCTATCGCCGCGGACCACGCCGGATTCGCGCTGAAAGAAAAACTGCTGCCGAGACTGGCCGAGGAGGGCCACGACGTGGCGGATTTCGGAACCCATACGGCCGAGCCCTGCGACTATCCCGATTTCGCGGAGCGGGTGGCGCACGAGGTGGTGGAAGGCCGCGCGGAGAGGGGCATCCTGGTGTGCTCCACGGGAATCGGCATGGCCATCGCGGCCAATAAGGTCGGCGGCGTGCGCGCGGCGCCGGCGGAATACGAGGATGAAGTGCGGCTGACGCGCGAACACAACGACGCGAACGTGCTGACGCTGGGCGCCAGGTACATCGATGAAGATCGCGCGGTGGAACTGATCCGGGTTTTTCTGAGCGCGGAGTTCAAGGGCGGACGGCACGCGCGGCGGCTCGCGGAGATTGCGGAGATCGAGAAGCGTAATTTACAGGGGCAAACGGCTCCTGAGAAACGCGAATAAAAACATGACGGCAGCAGAACGAATGTCGCGGCCACTGGCCGAGGTCGATCCGGAAATCTACGAGGCGATCCAACATGAGGTGGAGCGCCAGGACTCGCAGCTCGAGTTGATCGCCAGCGAGAATTTCACCTCGGAGGCCGTGCTGCAGGCGACCGCCAGCGTCTTCACCAACAAGTACGCGGAAGGGTATCCCGGCAAACGCTATTACGGCGGCTGCGAATTCACGGACGTCGTGGAAAACCTGGCGCGGGAACGGGCCAAGAAGCTCTTCGGGGCGGAATACGCCAACGTTCAGCCGCACTCGGGCTCGCAGGCCAACCAGGCCGCATACGCCGCCGTGTGCTCGCCCGGCGACACGGTGATGGGGCTGAACCTGGCGCACGGCGGCCACCTCACGCACGGCCACAAGCTCAACTTCTCGGGGAAAACCTACCACATCGTCCCGTATGGCGTGCGCCGGGAAGACGAGCGCATCGATTACGACGAAGTGGAGCGGCTGGCGCGGGAGCACAAACCCAAAATGATCGTCACCGGCGGGAGCGCTTACCCGCGCACGCTCGATTTCGCGCGTTTCCGCCAGGCGGCCGACGCGGTGGGCGCGGTTCTGGTGGTGGACATGGCGCACATCGCCGGCTTGGTGGCCGCCGGCCAGCATCCGAACCCGTGCGAGTACGCCGACATTGTCACTTCCACCACCCACAAGACGCTGCGCGGACCGCGCGCCGGCATCATCCTCGCCAAGGAGAAGTACGCCGCGGCGATCGACAAGAACGTGTTCCCCGGCATCCAGGGCGGTCCGCTGGTTCACGTGATGGCGGCCAAGGCGGTCTGCTTCCTGGAAGCCATGCAGCCGGAGTTCACGGACTATCAGAAACAGGTGGTGGCCAACGCGCGCGCGCTGGCGGAGACGCTGATGGCCGCCGGTTTCCGGGTGGTTTCCGGGGGCACGGACACGCACCTCCTGCTGCTCGACGTTTTTTCCCAGGGCATCCGCGGCAAGGAAGCGGAGCAGGCGCTGGACCGGGCGCGCATTACGGTCAACAAGAATGCGATTCCATTCGACACGAACCCGCCGATGAACCCGAGCGGCATCCGCCTGGGGTCTCCCGCCGTGACGACGCGCGGGTTCGGGGAAGCGGAGATGCGCCAGGTCGGCGCGCTGATCGCCGAAGCGCTCCACAACATTACCAACGAGGACACCCTCGCCGCGGTGCGGCAACAGGTGGGCGTTCTCACGGCCCGCTTTCCGCTCTACGGCTGGAAGCGCGGCGCGGCGGGGGAATAGAGTCGCGCAAAATGGCGCTGCACATCGTGATCGACGCCCGGCGGATTCGGGACTTCGGCATCGGTACGTATATCCGCGGCCTGGTCCACGCGCTGGCGACGATCGACACGACGAATCAATACACGCTGGTCAGCGGGCCGGCGGATGTGCGCACGCTCGGCGGCTTGCCGGCCAATTTCCGCTCCGCCATCTATGCGCGCACGGATTCCGACGCTCTGGATAACGTGGCGTTCCCTTTTTTTCTGCAGGGGCTGTCGCCCGACCTGGTGCATATTCCGCTCAACCGCGTGCCGCTGCTGATGTTTCGCCCCTACGTGGTGACCATCCACGACATGGCGAACCTGTTGTTCCCCGAGGTGGGCTCCGATTTCCACATGCACTTGCGGCGCTACCGTTTCCGGCGGGGCCTGGAGCGGGCCGCCCGCGTGGTGGCGGTCTCCGACGCTACCAAGCGCGACGTGGAGAACCTGATGGGCGTGCGGCCGAACCGCATCCTGAGGGTCTACAACGCGCCGGACCCGGGGTTTCTCGAACACGGCCGCTCGTCCGGCTCGGAAGAGCACCAGCTCATCATGGAACGCTACCAGATCGGCTATCCGTTCCTACTGTACGCCGGCAATATCCGGGCCCATAAGAACGTACCGCGCCTGGTGGAAGCATTCGCGGTGGTGCGCGGGCAACTCGCCGCGCACCCGGTCTACAAAGACCTGCGGCTGGTGATTATCGGCGATACCATTTCCCAATACCCGGCGGTGCGGCAGGCGGTGATCAAGAGCCGCGTGGAACAGATGGTTCGATTCCTGGGGTTCGTACCGTTCGAGACGCTGCGCTGCTTCTACGAATCCGCGGCGGCGTTCGTTTTCCCCTCGCGCTACGAGGGTTTCGGCTTGCCGCCGCTGGAGGCCATGGCGTGCGGCACGCCGGTGGTGACTTCCAACGTGAGTTCGCTGCCGGAGGTGGTGGGGGACGCCGCGGTGCTGGTAAATCCGGCGAACGTCTTCGATATCGCGCGCGGCATCCGCGACGTGCTGCTCGACGAGGCGCTGCGCACCGAACTGATTCGGCGCGGCCGGGAACAAGCCTCGCGCTTCAGTTGGGAGCGGACGGCTCGCCAGATGCTGGAGATCTACCAGGAAGCGGCCGCCCGCCCGTAATGAGGCGTTTTTCTCCGCCATGCGCAGTTCCGGCGGTCTGGTGGTTTACAGTGGTAGAAAGCGGCTCGGCCGGGCGGCTTGGCCGGAAACCATTCTGGGGGGGGTATTGGGGCTTGCGCCATTTCATTGCTTCGATCGCGTTGTTAGGCTGCTGCGCGGCAGTTCTCCGCGCTCAGGGTAACTTCGAAGTTCAGGTTTACGGTTCCGATCTGGTTCCGAAGGACGTGACCATGGTGGAGATCCACAGCAACTTCACCGCGAGCGGCGTCAAAGGGGTGATCGACGGCGTGCTGCCGACCAACCACGCCGAACACGAGACGCTCGAAATCACGCACGGCTTCGGCGAGTGGTTCGAACTGGGGTTTTACCAGTTCACCAGCATTCAACCCGATGGCAGTTGGAATTGGGTGGGGACGCACCTTCGGCCCAGGATAGCCGTCCCCGAGCGCTACAACCTGCCGGTGGGATTGAGCCTCTCCATGGAGATGGGTTACCAGCGGCCCAACTTTTCCCTGGATACCTGGACCTGGGAGATACGGCCGATCGTCGACAAGAAAATCGGGAAGTGGTACCTGTGTTTCAATCCCACCTTGGACAGATCGTTTCACGGGCCAAGCGTGCCGGTGGGGCTGGCCTTCTCACCGAACGTCAAGTTCGGCTATGACGTGTCCAAGAGGGTGTCGGCGGGTCTGGAGTACTACGCCGACTACGGCCCGGTCACGGGCTTCGACCCCCTGCGGGAACAGCAACAACAATTCCTGCCGGCGGTGGACGTGGATTTCGGCGAGAAGTGGGAGTTCAACTTCGGCGTGGGCGTGGGGGTTACGGGAGCCACCGACCACCTGCTCATCAAGACTATCCTGGGTTACCGGTTCAATTACCGCAAGACGCCGTAGCACACAGATTCCATTGCTGGGGATCGCCGAGGCGCAGCCTCGCTTGACAACTGTTGTCATATATGACAACACTCAAGGCATGGATGGCGGGAGCGGGCCCGAATGACGCCAAGAACGCGGCCCGTTTCCTGGATCAAGGCGGCGCTCAAAGAGTTCGAAGAGTTCCCGGCAGGGGCTTTGAGATTGCACTGCCGTTTCGGGGTGATGCGTACCGAGTTGTCTATGCCGTGCAACTCGCCGGCGAGATCTGGGTGATCCATGCGTTTCAAAAGAAGTCAACGCAGGCGACGAAGACACCGAAGCGGGAGATCGATCTGGTCAAAGATCGTCTAAAGAGGCTGAAGGAGATGTTGCAGTGAAACGCGAGAAGCTGGACGTAATTCGCGGCAGTGGGAATGTCTTCCGCGACCTCGGGCGCGAGAACGCAGATGTCGATCAATTCAAGGCGATCCTTGCCGCCGAGATCATCAGGGCACTGGACAGGGAAGGGCTGAGCGTACGCGGCGCGCAAGGCCGCACCGGGATTGCCGCGGCCGACTTCTCGCGGATTCGGAACGCGGATCTCGGGCGGTTCACCCTCGATCGGCTCATGCTGATCATCAACCGGCTCGGATCGCGAGTCGAAGTGAAGATCAAGGTACGGCGTAACGAGCCTGTTGAATGCGGTGTACCCGCCTAGCCACATCACTGGGCCGAGAGGGGACTGTCCCATTTTGTATCCCTTTTGTGGATTGGGGTATACTTCTCTTGGCCGGGAGACCATCACGGGAGTCCCGCCAGAGAGGAGATGCACCATGCGTAAGGTGGCGATCGCCGCGGCGATCTTGTTTTTCCTCGCGAGCATCGCCTACGCACAAGCCCCCGGCCTACCAGGCTGGAAGCTGGTCTGGTCGGATGAGTTCAATTACACCGGACACCCCGACCCAACCAAGTGGGGGTACGAAGAAGGGTACGTGCGCCACAATGAGCTGCAATATTACACCGTGAACCGCCTGGAGAATGCCCGGGTGGATGGCCACAATCTTCTGATCGAGCTGCGTAAGGAGACGCCCGAGAGTTTCCTGCCGACGTCCATCAACGATGAATGGCACAGGTACACCGCAGCCAGCGTCAACACCCGCAACACGGCGTCGTGGACCTATGGCCGTTTTGAAATCATGGCCAAGATGCCTCAGGGCAAAGGCACCTGGCCGGCAATCTGGTTTCTGAGCCCTCTCAGGACGCCCGCCGTTCCCGGACCGCCCCAGCCCAGGGGGCCCGACGGCAGGGAGGTTCAGGGCTCGGCTCGCGGGCCCGGCGGCGGCGAATCGTCCCAAGGGGAAATCGACCTGATGGAGACCTGGGGAAGCCGTTCGAACCGAACCGCCGTCCACATCCATGGCACGAAAGGTCAGACCCCGTCCAAGACCGTCGCGGTCGATGACATGTACAACAAGTTCCACCTTTACGCGGTGGAATGGTACCCGGACCACATGGATTTTTTCCTGGACGACGCCAAGATCCTCACCTACGCCAAAGACCCCGCCGCGGATTGGTCTTTCGACCACCCCATGTATCTGATCATGAATATCGCGTGCGCCGGGCCCGACGAGCCCGCCCCGGACGATGCCAGCCTTCCGCAGTTCATGACGGTGGACTATGTGAGGGTTTATCGGAAAGTCCCTGCGGCGGGAGCCAAGTAATTCCGCCGCCGTTTCCGCCCTACTCAGGCGCGGCGGCGCCCGATAACACGCGCTTCCTGGCTTCCAGCCATGCGGGGAACACCGCGGGGTTCTCCAGCCAGACCAGCATCCACTGAGCCATCTCTTGCTTCTCCGCTTTCCTTTCCGGGCTGGTACGCGGGCTGGCGGCGAGAAACTTCGCGCGGTCCTTGGCGGCGATCACCTGGCGGCGGCAGTAGCGGGCGCGCTCGCGGGCGCCGGCATCCATCGCTTCGGAGTAGATGCGCCACATCCCGAGCAGCGACTCTTCCAACTCTTCGAGCGTGTGTTGGCGGATCCCGGCATAGGGCTGGTCGAACGGCAGGCCCGTGGCCCGCAGCAATTCGCGCAGATAGCTCTCGGAAACCGGGGCCAGGCGATGAAGCAGGTCCCCCCAGACCGCTTCCGTGATGGCGGACGGCTGGCGGGCGGCCAGGTACTCGCGGAGCTGCTGCTTGAAAGACCTATTTCCGGCGGCCACGGCGGTACTTTGTGGTGGCCTGCTCGTGAGCGGCCAGGTCGGTGGAGAACTGGTGCGCGCCCGAACCGTCGGGCCGCAGCACGAAATAGAGCGCGCCGGATGCGGCTGGATGCAGCGCGGCGTCAATCGAAGCCATGCCGGGGTTGGCGATGGGCCCCGGCGGGAGACCGGCGCTCCGGTAGGTGTTGTAGGGATCGTTGCGTTCCAGGTCGGCCCGGTAAATGGTTCCGCGATACCTGTCGTGGAGCAGCGCGGCGTAAATCGTGGTGGGGTCGCAATCGAGTTTCATGCCGATGCGAAGGCGGTTCACGAACACGGCGGCGATGAGCGGACGTTCGCTTCCGAGCTTGTCTTCCTTTTCGACCAGCGAGGCCAGCGTGACCACTTCGTGCACATCCGCGTTGACGTGCAGACCGCGCCAGACCTCGCGAAACTTGCCGGTCATCAGACGGCAGAGCTGCTCGGGCGTGGTGTGGCGGCCGACATGGTAGGTATTCGGGAAAAGATAGCCCTCCAGGGTCGGCGCGCGCGGATCGAGGTCGCGAATCGCGCGCGGGTCGCGAGCCGCCGCCAGGAATTCGTTCCCGGGAAACAGCCCCAGCTTCTCCGCCGAGGCCGCGATATCGAACATATTCCGGCCTTCGGGAACCACCAGCTCGTAGAAGAAAACGTCGCCGCGGGCGATGCGGCCGTAGACCTCGACCGGCGTGGCCGCGCGATCGAAGCGGTATTCGCCCGCCTGCAACTTGCGGCCGCGTCCGGCGAGGCGCGCGAGAAGAAAATCCCAACGGCTGCGGACCACGCCGGCATCGGCCAGCATGCGCGCCATGGTTCCCGTGGAAGTGCCGTGGGGCACATCGACGAACGTCTCCTCTCCAAAACCCCGGTACGGGCGGCCGAGGCGATATACGGCGAGCCCACCCGCGAGGACCGCGAGAAAGGCGAACATCCGAATGGCGCTGAAGGCTTTCATGCCGGAAGAGAGTCCAGGTAGCTTTGCAAAAGGATCACGGCGGAGAGACGGTCCACGGCCGCGGCCCGCTTCTCGATGCTGATTCCGCTGGCGCGCAGCACGCGGCCCGCCTCCACGCTGGTGAGGCGCTCGTCCCAGTACTGGACCGGCAGGCCCGTTCGCTTTTCGATGGCCGCGCCGAATTCGCGCGCCCAAGCCGATTGCCGGCCTTCGGCGCCGCCCATGTTCATCGGGTTGCCCATCAGGATGAGACCGACTTCGCGCTCGGCCGCGAGACGCTCCAGGGCGTCCAGATCGGCGCGCTTGCGGGTACGCTCGAGATTCGGTAGCCCCTGCGCGGTAATTCCCAACGGATCGCTGATGGCCAACCCAATGCGTTTCTTGCCCAAGTCCAAGGCGAGAATGCGGGTCTTCAAGGAGGTCAAGTGAATTCATTATAGATAGCTTTCAGCGTTCAGCGATCAGCGGTCAGCCAAAGAAAGGAACTAAGAAGCTGAAAGCTGACAGCTATCCGACGGCATGTTACATTCGAGGCAAGGGTCCTCTCGCGCCGTGGCGCCGACAACCGAGACTGTCAACAGCGCAACGAATACCGCGCAGGAAGCGCGGCATCCCGCCCTGTCCGTTGTGGCTTTGGGCGTGGTGGTTGCAATGCTCTACTTCGGCCGCGTGCTCTTCATCACCGCGGTGGTAGCGGTGATCCTCGCATTCATCCTGGAGCCGTTTGTGGCGCTGCTGATGCGGTTGCGGCTGCCGCGCGCTCTGGCGAGCCTCATGGTATGCCTGTTCGCGCTGCTGTTCCTTTACGTGATCGGCCTGGGCGCGTATGCCCAGCTTTCCGGTCTCTCCGCCGATCTGCCGAATTACGGTCAGCGGATCGGCGATATCGTGGACGGCGTGCGCCAGAAGATCCAGGGCGTCGAAGAAAGCGCCTACAGCGTGGTTTCGCGCCGGCGCCAGGGGGAGACGCTCGCGCAGCAGGCCGCTGCCAAGAAGAAGGGCAGGAAGGGAGAGGCCGTTGCGCCCGCAGCGCCGCCCGCGGCGCCGGCGCAGCCCCAAGGCACGCCCATCGGGGACTACATCTACGCGCGCCTCGGTTCGTTCTACGAGATCCTGTTGATGGCCTCGTTCGTCCCATTCCTGGTCTACTTCATGCTGAGCTGGCAAGAACACCTGAACCGCAGCTTTCTGCAATTCTTCCACGGCGAGGACCGGCAGATCGCCGCCCGCAGCCTGGAAGGAATCGCGAGAATCGTGCGCGCGTTCGTGGTGGGGAACTTCCTTCTGGGCCTGCTGCTGGCGACCATCAGTTCGATGGCGTTCTGGCTGATTCATCTGCCGTACCCGGCGCTGGTGGGTCCCCTGAGCGGTTTTCTGAGCCTGCTTCCGTACGTCGGACTACCCATGGCCCTGCTGCCGCCGGTGCTTGCGGCGCTCACGTTGAATCAGGCGTCCGTCTACGTGCTGGCAGTGGGCATCACCGCTCTGCTGCACCTGTTTGCGCTGAACCTGCTGTATCCCAAGATTGTGGGTTCGCGGGTACATTTGAACCCACTGGTGGTCACGTTCTCCCTGATGCTGTGGGGCTTCCTGTGGGGCGCCTCCGGCCTGCTGCTGGCCATCCCGCTCACCGCCGGCGTCAAGGCTGTATGCGATAACGTGAAGGACCTGCGTCCGTACGGGAAGTTCCTGGGGGATTGATGGCGCGGAAGGCCGAGACATAGCGCATGCTTCCGTTCCGGCTGGTTTATCACGAAGAGTACGACCTGCATCTGGGCGACCACGTATTTCCTTCGAAAAAGTACAAGTGGCTGCACGACCGCCTGATCCGGACGCGCTTCGCCGCGCCCGAGGATTTCGTTGCCCCCCAGCCCGCATCGGTCGAGGACCTCCTCCTGGCGCACGACATGGAGTGGGTCGTCAGGCTCAAGAGTGGCACACTGACCTACCAGGACATCCTGCGGCTGGAGATTCCCTACTCCCGGCAGATGGCGCAGGCGTTCTACCTGGCTACCGGAGGCACCATCCTGGCGGCGCAACTGGCGTTGCAGTCGGGCGTGGGATTCAACGCGGGCGGCGGATTCCATCACGCTTTTCCCGACCACGGCGAAGGCTTCTGCGCCCTCAACGATATCGCGGTCGCCATCCGGCGCGTGCAACGGGACGGCGCCATCCACCGCGCCATGGTGGTGGATTGCGACGTCCACCACGGCAACGGCACGGCCGCCATCTTCGCGGGCGACTTCTCGGTGTTCACCCTTTCGATCCACCAGTTCAACAACTACCCCAGCGAAAAGCCCCCATCGAGCCTCGACATTCACCTGGCGGACGGGGTCGGCGATTCCGAGTACATTCACCGGCTGGAGAACGGCTACCATGCCGCGCTGGCGACGTTCAAGCCCGACCTGGTGTTGTACGTGGCCGGCGCGGACCCGTATTGCGAGGACCAGTTAGGGGGACTTGCCCTGACGTTCGATGGGCTCAAGGAGCGCGACCGTCTGGTAATCTGGGGAGCGCTGCACCGCGGGATTCCGGTGGCGATCGTGCTGGCCGGCGGCTACGCGCAGAGCGGCGAAGACACCATCACGATCCACGCCAACACGGCGGCGGTTGCGAAAGAAGTCCTAGAGAAGACCGGCCCGTGGGGCGGGCCTTTTGGCCCGCGATGACGGCTTCCGGCGTCATCACCGGGCGTCAGCCCGGCCGGCCTCGCTGGTTAATCACCGTCACAAAGTCCCCATGGCCGTCGTTATAGAGGGTGTGCAGCCCGCTGAAGAATTCGCGCTGGATGGAGCGCCCTCCATGGCCGGCGCCGGACCGGCGCTGGAGGAGATCTTCCGCGAGCACCATCCGCGCATCGTGGGAATGCTGGCGCGGCTGACGGGCGACCGCGAACAAGCCGAGGATATTGCAGGGGATGTTTTCTGCAAGCTGGCGCGGCGCCCCGCGGCGCTCCATGGCCGCGACGATCTCACGGCTTGGGTGTACCGGGTTGCCACGAACGCGGGTTTCGACGCGCTACGGAGACACTCGCGCCGCCGGCGCCGGGAAGAAGCCGCCGGCGTCGAGACGTTGCGCCTGGCCGCGCCTTCCGACGCCCTCCACGGCATGCTGCGTGAGGAGCGGCGGGCGCGGGTGCGCGCCGTACTCGCCGGCTTGAAGCCCAGGGACGCGCAGTTGCTGCTGCTCCGGTCGAGCGGGTTGGCCTACCGCGAGATCGCGCAGGCATTGGGGGTAGCGGCGGGGTCGGTGGGCACGCTGTTGGCGCGCGCCGAAGCGGAGTTCGAACGCAGGTTTCGCGCGCGATATGGAGACGGGATATGAAGCAGTGTTGGTCCGAGGGAGAACTCAGATCGTATCTGGATGGCGAGCTGCCGCCGGAAGAAATCGGACGCGTAGCAGCGCACTTGGCGGAGTGCGGGGCGTGCACGATGATCGTCGAAGGGCTGGCGGCGCGGGCACAGCGCGTATCGGCGCTGCTAGGCGACTTGAGTGGGGCGGGCCTCCCGGCCTGCCTTCCTGCTCCACCTTCGCGGCGCTGGATACCGGCGACCGCAGCCCTGGCCGCGTGCCTGGCACTGGCTTATGTTGTGCTTCCCAAGCGGGCGAGGCAGCCGGCGCGTCCGGCGCCCATTGCGCCTGCCCCAATGGCGGCAGTCTCCGTTCCCGCGCCTCCGGTTCAATCGGTAGCGCAGGCGCCACGGCCTGTCCGGCCCAGGAAGCGGGCCCAGCCGCGGAAGCCGGAAATCGAATACTTCCTGGCGTTGGATGACGATCCATTTGAGATGGGCGTGGTCAGACGCGTGGCACTGGGCCCCGCGGAGGTCCCCGCCGACGTTGTATTTAGCCCGGACGGGCGCGCCCGCGCCATCCGGCTGGTGAACTATTCCGGAAACTAAAGGAGAACGACAATGAAACGGATTTGCTGGGTGGCTATCGGAGGGTTGCTGATTTCGCTGTGCGCGGCGGCGCAGGACAAGGCCGCAGTGGAGCAGGCCAAAAAGGACCTGGAAGTGGCAGCGGCGACGCGGGACAATGCCGCGATGGATCTGGCCAAGAAAGCGCTGCTGAATGCGGAACTGGAGATGATGGCCGCGGAAGCGAAGGTCATCGGCCCCGAAAGGACGATGCTGTCCTCGCCCGTGATCGGAGCGCCGTACGCAGCGGACGAAGTCACTACCTTCACCCAGACGCTGGGCGACGGCACGCGCATCCAACGCGAAGACAAGGTGACGGTGTATCGGGACGGCCAAGGCAGGGTCAGGCGCGAGACGCCCAAGGAGATCACCATCATGGACCCGGTGGCAGGCACGGCCTATCGTATCGATCAGAACCAGGGCACGACACTGAAGATGATGGTGACGAAGACCGGCGTCACGCAAGGCCTCTTGGATGCAACCGCGACCTACGCAGCTAGGGTCGGCGCTGGGCAGCCGGCGGCGGGCGCGGTGGCTTACGGGAAGGTCAAAGCCAAGTCCGAGCAGGAGGCGACGGCCGGTTCGGCCGGCTCCGAATCGAAGCTCGTGTTTGTTACCAGGGAGGGCGCCGTCAACTTCATCGCCGAGGCTGGGGCTAAGGGCTCCGGCAATGGTCAATCGCTCGGCATGCAGAGCATCGAGGGCGTTCTGAGCGAAGGTACGGGCAGTTCGGAGACCATCCCGGCGGGGGCGATCGGCAACGACAAGCCAATTCAGGTAGTAAATGAACGTTGGTACTCTTCCGAATTGAAAACCCTGACGATGACGAAGCATAGCGACCCGCGTACCGGAGAAGAGACCTTCCGCCTGACGAACATCCGGCGCGGAGAGCCCAGTCCGGACCTGTTCCAGCCGCCGGCGGGTTGCCAGGGTATCGGGCCTTGCACGACGAAACAGGAATGATCCCCTCGTGCGTCCCAGCCCTGAAATGCTATCTTCGTTGAAGGGATGACGCTGTCTGGAGTTTTGTGGCGAGGGGGAATCGGCTTGTCGATTCTCGGCTCCCTGTGCGCCTTCCAGCGTCCGTTTCGCGCGTTCCCGGGCGTGGAATACAGCACGGGCAGCCTTCCGCTGCCGCCCGATTACCAGGAAAAAACGGAGTGGGCTTTCGCGCGCCTCATGTTCCCCGGAGGAGGGTACGACGACGGGTACTATCCGCGTTTTCAGGGGGATTACCGTTTCGGCCTGTCGCTCTGGACGCAGGATTTTCCGCGCGCCGACCGCCACTTTTCCGAGGCCGTCCGGCGGCTGACCCGCATCCATGTTCGTTCCGCGGAGCAAGTCGTGGACCTGGATGAGGGCGACGCCTACGATTGGCCCTGGCTCTACGCCGTGCAGGTGGGCGAGTGGGGCTTGACCGCGCAGCAGGGCAAGGAGCTTCGCGAGTATCTGCTGCGGGGCGGCTTTTTCATGGCCGACGACTTCCACGGCGATTACGAGTGGCAAGTCTTCGAGCGCGGCATCCGGCTCGCATTCCCGGACCTGTCCATCAAGGAAATTCCCGACGACGACCCGATTTTCCACACGGTTTACGACATTGATCGGCGCTATCAGTTGCCGGGCGCCGACCACGTGAGGTTGGGCTATAAGCGCCCGCTCCATCCCATCGGCCCGGAAGACGGCAAGGGAGCGCACTGGCGCGCCATCTACGACGACAAAGGCCGGATCCTGGTGGCGATTTCGTACAACTCGGACGTCGGCGACGCCTGGGAGTGGGCCGACGACCCGCGATATCCGGCCCCGTTCGCCGATCTTGCCATGCGCATGGGCGTGAACTACATCGTCTACGCCATGACGCATTAGGGATCGGGAAACCACTCCCTGACGGTCGTGGCTCCGTACGGCGCCGATTCGGAGCCGCGAACGTCAGAGAGCGGATGCGCAATTACCTATGACGTTCTGTTTAGCAAGCGGTTTCGCAAAAGAGCTGAACCTCGCGGTCCAGTTTACTCTTTCCTTTGCGGCATCCCGTGTCCGGCGTCCCCACCCGCTTCGGACACCTGGTAATCCGACGGAGGCTGGAATAGCGAAGCCGGGGGCTCGCTGCGGCTGATGTCGACCAGCCGGAAGACCGTCTCGCCGTCGCGCGGGTCCGAGTGCTTGGAAAGCACCGTGGTTTGCAGGTCCGGTGAGTACCACATCTCGGAAACAATCTGCATCGGCTGCTCGTTACCCATTTGGCCGGCCGGAACGATCACGGTCGTACGAGTACCGTCAGCCGGCACCCCCGCGATCGTCTGTCGGCCCAAAGACTCGGTCTTCACGTTCTGGGCCGCCGCGTCCGGACCGCGCCCAAAGCGTCCGCCCGGCGGCGGAGGGCCGTTTGGCGCATCACCGCGCCGGGGAGCCGCCCCCCGATCCGGCATGGGCTGTTGAGACGCCCCGCGGCCGCCCCGCGCCCAGGTGGATTTGGTCGCGGTCTTCTCACTCACGTTCAAAGCATAGTTCACGCCCGCCACGGGGTCGTTGATGAATACCACTTGCTGCAAGTTGGCGTGGGGCGCCAGCGCATCGAGTCCGGCCAGCGACTGCTCGTTTCGCACGCGCCCTTCGGAATCGCGGAATATCCTGGCGGTGGTGGTGCGGCGAATCCGATTCCCGTCGGCGAGAACCTGGGTGGTTTCGGTGACCATGCCGGCCGAGTACGGAGCGTTCTTGACCACGCGGCGGGGCATGCCGGCAACCGCTCCAAGCAGGCGGGCATCCGGCGGCGCCCCGGCGAACCCGGGCCCAGGGCGGCCACGGTCTTGTCCCCGCCCCGGAGCCTGCGCATTCGCGCCAGCCGCCAAGACAAGAACAGCCGCGAAAATCGTTCGAATCGACATACTCATAATCCTCAAACACACTACTCGTCCAAAAATCTCACGGCGCGGGCCAGCCCGTCCGAGCCCATCACCACGTCCGCGCGCACGCGCTCCGCGGCGCGATCCGCCGTTACGGAGTATCCCAGCGCAATCATGGCCGAGCGCGGCACTTCCACGCGCACCACGTTAAGATCCTCGTCTTGTGAAAGCCGGCGGGCGTTGGGAAGCGGAATGAAGTCGCCGGCCGCGGCCTCTCCAGCCACTTCCGCCGGCAAGACCGCGGTCCAATCGATGGCGGCGGTTTCCGCGCCGGCCAGCGTATTGCCCGGCGTCCGCGGCTGGCGGTCGCGCACCACGAACAGCAGAAACGCGGCCGCCACCACCAGCGCGGCGGCGCCCCAAGCCAACACCGGGGACCACCACTGGCGCGACGGGGGAGGCGCCACCAGTCCCGCCTGACCGCGGAACGCGGCCAACAGCCTCGCTTCCACACGCCCGGGCGCTTTCAACCGGCCCCATTCCGCGGCGACGCCTCGCAGCCCCGCCGCCAGCGCGCTCTGGTTGTTCAGAGCCGCCGCGCAAGCGGTACACTCCCGCCGATGGGCGGCAGCCTCAGCGCTCGCCTCGCCCTCAAGCTCGGGCATGGTATTCCAAAACTCCTGGCAAGTCATATCAAACACCTGGCCAGATCCAGCGCGCCCAGCGGCCGGGGATGGCGGTCCTGGTGCAACTTCTCGAGCAGCAAGGCGCGCGCGCGATGCAGCCGCGAGCGCACCGTGCCGATCGGACAGCCAAGCACAAAAGCGGCTTCCGCATAATCCACTTCCTCCAGATCGCACAGCACAACCACCTCGCGATAGCGCGGCGGCAGCGTTTGCACGGCCCGGCGCAACGCCGCGATGCCCTCTTTCCGCGTGAGGCCGGTCAATTGATCGGCGCTAGCCGTCATCTCGGGCAGAACCGAATCGTCCCCGTCCGTATCGAGCGCCACGTCCGTCCGGCGCCGCTCCAGTTGCCGCAGCACCAGCTTGCGGGCGATACCAAAAAGATATCCGGAGAGTGTTCCGCGCTCCGGATCGTACCCGCAGTCGTCGCGGATCAAGGCCAGAAATACCTCCTGAATCACGTCTTCAGCCGCTGCCGCCGAGCCGCTCATGTGCAGCGCAAACCGGTAGATGGCGGCCTGGCGGCGGCGGTAGAGGGAGCCAAATGCCTGCTCGTCGCCGCTACGCATCCGCAGGAGCAGCTCCTCGTCTGTCTCCGCCGGAGTCTCCGTCATGGATTCTTCATTCATGATTCGCCCGGCATGCCGGAAAGTTCCACAATTCTGGCGCCGCGGGGCGCTAGCAGGACGTTAACCCGTTTGTCAAGACTAATTGTAGCTATATTGCTACTTCACAGACTTCGTACGCTATCCTATTATCTTAGTCCTAGTAACGGAGCGGCTATGACCCTCGACAACCAAGTTGACGATGCAGAGGCATTGCGGAAGAAACTCGGCGAGTTGGAGGCGGAACTCCTGCGCCGGAAGGAGAATCGGAAGACGGGCGAACAGCGCTTTCTCTCGCTTGCCGATGCCGCGCCCGTCATGATCTGGATGGCCGGCGCGGACGCCCGCTGTACCTACTGCAACCGCGCGTGGCTGGAGTTCCGGGGGCGCGCCTTCGAGCAGGAACTCGGCCACGGCTGGATGGAAGGGGTGCATGCGGACGATCGCGAATCGTGCCACGGAGCCTATCTCAAGGCGTTCGGCGGGCGCCACCCGTTCCGCGTGCAGTTCCGTCTGCAACGCGCCGACGGCGAGTACTGCTGGGTGGAAAGCGCCGGCGTGCCGCGCCACGACGACGATGGGACGTTCGCGGGCTATCTGGGCTCCGCGATCGAGCTTACGGGCCGGAAGCGTCCCGTTTTCACGCCCGACGAACAGTCGGTGCGCACGGTGTTTGCCCTGACCGAGCGCGAGCGCCAAGTGCTGGCGCTGATCGCCCAAGGCAAATCGACCAAGGAAACCGCCGCGCGCCTCGGCATCAGCTACAAAACCGCCGACTCCCACCGCAGCCGTATCCTGGAGAAGTTGGGCGTACACGAAACCGCCAGCATGGTCCGCTACGCCATCCGCGCCGGCCTCATCGAAGCGTAACCGGCCGTAAGGGACAGTTGCTTTCCCGAGGGAGCTGGGCAATACTGTACTCTGATTCGCAGACGGGAGGCTCCGTATGGATTGGACGTCTTTCTTCATCACGGTAGTGGCCGCCGGCTTGGCCGCATCGTTCACCGATTGGCTGTTCATGGGCGTGCTGTTTCACGAGAAGTATAAAGCGTACCCGGAGATTTGGCGCAAAGCGCCGGGGAGCCCGGACACCACCCTCATTCTGCTCTCCACGGCGCTCGGGTTGATTACGGCCGCGGTCTTTGCCGCGCTTTGCTGGCGGTTCCAACTGCACACGGTCACCGCGACCCTGAAGCTCGCGCTGGCCCTCTGGGCGGCCGGCCCGTTGCCGTTAATCGTGACGAATGCGCTTTGGATCAAATTCCATCCGGCGACCGCCTTGTCGCACGCGCTGGGCTGGCTGGCGAGGCTGTGCGTGACGGCGATCGCCGTGACGCTCTTGCTGAAGTAAGCACCCAACATGGATCGGTTTATGGAACAGGCCATTGAACTGGCCGCCGCGAGCGTTCGCGCAAATGGCGGCCCGTTCGCCGCGCTGGTGGTGAGGGACGGAAACGTCGTCGCTACCGGCGTCAACCAGGTCGTCCGCGCCAACGACCCCACGGCCCACGCCGAAATCGTCGCCATCCGCGAAGCCTGTCGGGCGCTGGGAGACTTTCAACTTGCCGGATGCGATGTGTACGCCTCGTGCGAACCCTGCCCCATGTGCCTGGGAGCGCTCTACTGGGCGCGTCCGGCGCGCATCTTCTTCGCCGCCACGCGCGACGACGCAGCCGCCGCGGGCTTCGACGACGCCCTGATTTACCGGCAGATCCTGGCGCCGCCCCCGGAACGAACGATTCCCACGATCCACCTACCGCACGAGCGCGCCGGCCGGCCGTTCGAGGAATGGCTCAACAAGCCGGACAAGACGAAGTACTGAGGCTTGCACGTCTCCTGGACCGCTCCCTT
>OCZT010002961.1_pt1 | contig 17484 bp, 15 predicted proteins | sample 1539031 | NCBI WGS metagenome assembly OCZT01 (sample SAMEA3539308, study PRJEB22396) | soil metagenome | biome: tundra; feature: field; material: soil | place: USA | collected 2010-05 | depth 0.15 m | reverse complement strand
TCCCCGACTACGACAGCAACTGCGACTCTCCGTGCAATCAATCGGCAAAACATGTGCTGAGCATCACCCCATCGTAAGACGGAACAGTGAGCACCCTTGCACGTCCCCTTCAGGATTCTGCAACCCACGTCAGGATTGTGGAATACAAAGCCGCTTTCCCGGGCCGACCCTATATGTTCCAGGAAAATGACAACCGGCTCTCAGGCAGGCCCATGCCTCTGGTATGGCGTGCGCGTCAGTCCCACCACGGTCCCCAGCACCGCGCCAATAATCACGTCGCTGGCATAGTGATATCCGTCGTAAACCGCGCCTACGCACATCAGCAGAATCGGGAACAGCAACCACGGCGCGAGGCGCGGCAGAAATCGGTAGACGAACACCAGGGCAACGAATGCCAGCATGATGTGTGCGCTGGGAAACGCGTTCCCGTGCACGCCGGCGTGGTTTTGTATGAGCTGTACGAGGCTCTGGAACAGACCTCCTTGTGCGCCGCTGAATTGTTGTACTCCGAGATTGTTTGCGGGGCTGCGCGTCGGGAAGAGCAGATACGTTGCGTAACAAATCAAATATCCCACGCTAAGCGCGTCAGTGAGTCTGCGGAATGCATTCACAAACGGCTGCCGTTCACGCCAGATCCAGAAGACGCCTCCCACAACGGGGTACAGCGGATAAAACGCGAAATAGCCAAACTCCAGAAACTGGAGCAGCCAAGCCGCAGCATGGCGATGCATCCACAAGGCCGGTGGCGCCGCGAACCACAGCGATTCAAACACAACGAAATGAAGGTTCTGCCAGCCGCTTCGAAGCGCGAGCGACAGATACGAGACTTCTTCGAACACTGTGATGAAGAAGATCGCCGGCAACCAATCGTGGGCGAACTCCCAACCGGCGCCATCACGCCGCTTGCGAGCCAGTAGCAGAACCACAGCGATCGCGCAGAGATTCCAGGCCACGCTTTAGCCGTGCCGCAATGGCCCTTTACCGACCGGGCTTTAGCCCCTGAGGTACTTCGGTTTGGCCCGCTTCGATATTTTTGAGATAGCTTCCCGTCAAGCGAGCGCGATGACGTCGATTTCCACCAGCACGTCTTTGGGCAGGCGCGCCACCTCGACCGTGGAGCGCGCGGGGGGCGCTTCGGTGAAGTAGCGCCCATAGACTTCGTTCATGGCGGCAAAGTCGGACATGTTCTTGAGGAAGACAGTGGTCTTCACCACCTGCTCCAGCGAGCTGCCTGCGGCCTTGAGGATGCCTGCCAGGTTTTGCAGCACGCGCTCTGTCTGCGCCGCGACGTCACCGGAGATGAGCTGTTGCGTCGCCGGATCGAGCGCGATCTGTCCGGAGAGAAATACCAGGCCGTTCGCCTTGATGGCCTGAGAGTACGGCCCGATCGCCTTGGGGCCGTCCGTGGTCGCGATCGCTTCGCGCATGCGTCCTCCTGATTTGTATAGGAATCAGTGCGCCTTGATTTTCGCACACTGCACGCGGGCCGCTCAGCTTTTCCCTGAACCGCACCGCGCCTCCTTGCGTATAACCACCTAGCTGGATCCGCGTCCAACTGGCGGGCCCACCTTCTCATGGTTCTCCGCGACCTCATTCGCGATGTATTCCAGACGCTCTGGGCGCACAAGCTGCGTACCGCGCTCACCATGTTCGGCATCGCCTGGGGCGTCATCTCGATTGTGCTGATGGTCGCAGCAGGCGAGGGCTTGCGTGTTGGCCAGGCCAAGGTCTCACAGAACTTCGGCCGCGACCTGATGATCATCTTCGCTGGACGGACCAGTCTTCAGGCCGGTGGCACGCGCGCCGGGCGGCGCATCGAGTTCGAAGATACCAACATTGATAGGCTGGCGCAGGAAAGCCCCGACTGCCAATGGATCTTGCCCGAAGTCGGCCAGAACGATGTTCGTATCCATAGCAACTTCAATGGCAGCGCTCAGATGGTCACGGGCTCCTATCCAGCCTTCGCCGAGATCCGCAGCGTGGCCATTGGAGATGGACGCTTCTACGACTGGAACGATGTCGCGGAGGAACGGCGGGTGGCGTTTCTCGGCACCGAGGTCAAGAAGCAGTTGTTTGCGGGGCGGAATGCCATCGGTGAAACCATTTACCTGGACGACATTCCCTACAAAGTCATCGGCGTGATGAAGGCCAAGGACCAGGACTCCAGCTACGACGGCTTCGATGTGAACAAGATCTTTGTCCCGTATCCCGCCATGCACAATGACTTTCCCAACAAACCTCCCGCCAAACCTCACGGCCTCGACCGCCTACTGGTAACGCCAAAGTCAGTGGCACAGCACGAATCCTGTAAAGGCGAGGTGCTGGCTTCGCTCGGCCGGATCCATAACTTCGATCCCCACGATAAAGAAGCTGCCAACGTATGGGACACCATCGAAGAAGCTCTGGCGTTCAAGACCATGACCGACGGCATGAAGTACTTCCTGGGAGCGGTGGGGCTCACCACGCTGTTTCTGGGCGGACTCGGCGTGATGAACGTGATGCTGGTGGCCGTGCGTGAGCGCACGCGAGAGATCGGAGTGCGCAAAGCTGTCGGCGCTCAATCGCACAACATCATGATGCAGTTTTTTGTCGAGACCATCCTCGTGGTCTTCGTGAGCGGAGGGCTTGGCATCGGAATCTCCTTCGGCTTTTGCAAGTTGTTTAACCTGCTACCCATGCCACAGTTCTTCGCCGGGCTGTTGCCCACATGGCAGTCGGGACTGCTGTCGGTGGGTTTGCTGGGGCTGATTGCGGTGCTGGCCGCTATGTATCCAGCGCGGCAGGCGGCCTCCATCGATCCCATCGAGGCTCTGCGCTACGAGGCGAGTGGCTAATGCGACTCCAAAGTATCTTGCAAGCAAGGGTAGAGCGGCGACTTTTGGTGGGAGCCCCCTGCTTCAGCAGGGGGAAGCTGGACTTTAGTCCAGCGGAAAAGAAGTCGATTTTGAAAAGGGCTTTAGCCCCGGGTTTTTCGATCCCCGGCGCTAAAGTGCGTGATCAAAAGCCAAACTCTTCCCGGAGCGCTAAAGCGCTCCTTCCCCCGCATGAATGCGGGGGCTCCCACCAAGCAGTACATCAAATGGGCTGTGCTCGGAGTTTTTCCGCAGCCTGTGAAGCCGTGCCCCTTCAAAGCGAAGGCTGGCTATACCCGCGCCTCACACCCACGCTGGAGTGGTCTTGATGCTCAGCATGATGAAGGAAATCCTGCGGGAATCGTGGACGGCGCTGGCGCGCAGCCGCACTCGCAGTCTGCTTACCATGCTCGGCATCGTCTGGGGCATTGTCGCGGTCACGCTGCTCATCGCTTACGGCAGCGGTTTCCGTACGGTACTGGTGAGCGCCTTCAATGCGTTCGGCAAGAGCACCGTCATTGCATGGCCTGCGCAGACCAGCGAGCAGCCCGGCGGCCAGCGTGCCGGGAAGAAGGTCAAGTTCGAACTGGCGGACCTGGAAGCGGTTCGCAGCGAAGCCAACATGGTGAAGCATGCCTGCCTCGAGACGGTGAAGTGGCTGCCCATCGCCGCTGCCGGTCGCCTGGTCAACACCGCGACCCGCGGTGTGTGTCCCGAATACGGCGAAATGCGCAACGAGAACGCGGTCGAGGGGCGCTGGTTAAATTCCAGCGATGAAGTGGAACGCCGCCGCGTGGTCTTCCTCGGCTATCGCGTGAAGGACCAGCTTTTCAGCGGGCGCAACGCTATCGGAGAAACCGTCGAGATCGCTGGCGTGCGCTTCACCGTGGTCGGAGTGATGGACCGCAAGCTGCAACTCTCCAACTACTTCACCAGCGACGACCGCTCGGTCTTCATTCCCTTTTCCGCCGCGGGCGACCTGTGGAACACGCGCTATGCGCAGGTGATGGTGTTCACGCCGGTAGCGCCGCAATTCGAGAAGAAGGCCAAAGCCCAGGTGCTGGCGGCCATTGCCGAGCGCCAGGGATTTTCCCCTACCGATGACAAAGCTATCCAGATGTTCGGGCGCGAGGAATTTCGGCCAATCATTGACGGGCTGACCATCGGCCTGCAAGTGCTGCTTATGTTTATCGGCGCGCTTACCCTCGGCATTGGCGGAGTAGGCGTGATGAACATCATGCTGGTGTCGGTGGACGAGCGCATCCGCGAGATCGGGCTGCGGCGCGCCTTGGGTGCGCGCAAGTGGCACATCCGCTTCCAGTTTCTCGCCGAAACCATGCTGCTGATGCTGCTGGGCGGCGTCATCGGCATCGCACTGTCGTATGTGCTCTCGGCTGTGATTCCCACGTTGCCCATGCTCGGCCCGCTGTTCGAAGACACGTCCGGCAAGGGCGATATTCACTTGCGCGTCTCGGCGATGGCGGTGCTAGGTTCGGCGATTGTGCTGCTGCTGGTCGGGGTGATGAGCGGCATGGTGCCGGCGCTGCGCGCGGCGAAACTCGATCCGGTGGAGGCGCTGAGGTACGAGTAGGTTGTAGCCCGCAAGGGCTGGCGTGGTGGCTGTTTCCTGCGGTTGCACAATCGTTACGCATGGTTTCTGCTGGCCATGGGGGTCCTTCGACTCGGCACGAGTCCGCCACGCCGGACTGCTGCTGCGCTCCGTCGAAAATCATTCACCACAGAGAACAGAGAGCACCGAGTTTTGATTTCCATCGACTTTTCTCCGTGATCTCCGTGTCTCCGTGGTTAATTTTCATTTGGCTTGCCCTATGGAAAAAGCGCGCCGTTTCACGGTTTTTCTTGACATGCGCCCGGTTTCGCAAGTAAATACTGGCGCCACAGGTTCTGACCTGGCGAGGAGCGAGCATGAACAAAGGGGATCTGGTTGAGAAAATCGCAGCCGCCCACGGGATCAGCAAAACCGCCTCGGGGGGCGCGATCGACACAATAATCGATGCGGTCACGGCCGCGCTGAAAAAAGGCGACCGCGTGACCCTGGTGGGATTCGGCACCTTTTCCGTCTCGCAACGGAAGGCGCGCAACGGACGCAACCCGCAGACCGGAGGCGTCATTAAGATTCCGGCCCGGAAAGTTGCCAAGTTTACTCCGGGCGTCGATCTTAAGAAGGCCGTCAACAAGAAGTAGCCGAAACCATTTCATTGCAGCAGCCCGCCGCAGCGGGCGATTGGCGGCAGGGCGAAGGCTCTGCCGCGTTATTTTTGGCCGCGAGGTTGAGGGTGAAACAACAGGACGCACGTAGAGATTAAAGATGAAGTCAAGAGCATGGCATGCCTCTCCGAATCGTTTTCAGCCGGTCCGAATCCAATCGCTTGAGACGTTGGCCGCCGCTGGAGTGCGGCGATTTCCGCTATTGGCCAGTTTCCAGTAGAATAAAAGTTTGCCACCAGCGAGTCAGGGAGTTTCTATGAAAGCAGCCATCCATCCGGCTTATGACGAAGTACGCGTGCACTGTGCATGCGGCAACGCTTTTATGACCCGTTCGACCCACAAGGGCGACATCAACGTGGAAATCTGTTCCGCGTGCCACCCGTTCTTCACCGGCAAACAGAAGCTGATGGACACCGCGGGCCGGGTCGAGCGCTTCCGCCGCAAGTACGCCAAGAGCGATGCAGGCAAGGCCGAAGCAGCGAAGGCCGAGGCAGCCAAAGTCGAAGCGGCCAAAGTCGAAGCCGCGAAGAACTAACGTTTCCAAGGGTTGGAGCGAAAGCCTCCGCTGCGGCGGGGGCTTTTGCGTTATACAGGTAAAATGGCTCTTGACCGTTAACCGTATGGGTCAGATTAGCGACAGGGTCTATCACGATCGCGCATTTCAATTGGCGAATGCAATGGAGCTGTGCCATGACGACATGACGGCTTACTGTTCCGCGGTGGCTCTTTTGGCAGTGCATAGTGCGATCTCGTACAACGACGCTGTTCTAATCAAATTGACCGGTCAGCGGTCACGCAGTCAGGATCATAGGCGAGCGGTAATGGAGATCGAGAAGGCCTGCAAGAAAAGAAATATCCGGGCAGACGGCATCAGGCATTTGGACAAACTGGTGGGCGCGAAGACCGATGTTGCGTATGGCGACGAGGAAGTGGACAACCAGAAGATCGAGTTCCTGTACGTGGCTGCGGCACGGTTCCAGACTTGGGCTGAACGCCTTCTTAAGAATTAAGAGTACGAGGGGAAGCCGATGGCAATGACGGCCAAGAGTGAGGCTCGAAGTCTGACGCTTCGCCAGCAGAAGGGGCGTGTCGTGAATGCAGTGGCCGAACTGCTGCGGAAGAGGCTTTCTGTGCCCAACATCTACCTTGAGCCAAGTTCCCCCTACATTTCCGCGAACGTGCTGGCGGTGGATCGGGCAGGTTCAGGGGATTTGCACGCCGTCGAAATTTGGTTGCGGGCTGATTTTAGTAAGCCAGTTCCAGCCACTCTCGACCCAAGTGGATGGAAGCGGGTACTGATCGGGATGACGAAGAAGAAGATCGAGGAAGAGTTGGGATCTCTCTCCACGCATTACCGGTACCTGGCAATACCGCACGAAAGTTGGGACCTGCTCGCAGGAGATCTGGGATCTCAGCTCTACTCCCGCGACGGAATTGGAAGAATCGGAATCATCGCAATTACAGATCAAGGAGAAGAACCTCCAAGGGCTGAGATTGTGATTGCGCCCGAGCGTTTTCGGGTCGATGCGGCGAAGCTCAGCAAGATCGAGAAGAACTTAATCAACAACAAGAAGGTACGTCCGGACATAGAAGTACGAATCTGAATCCGCTGATTTAACCATGCACAAGTATTTCGACATTCCGGCTGAGCGCACTGCATCCCCCGAAGCCCGCGTGCCCGCGTCGGTGTCGCTGGGTAGAGTCGAAATTCGGCCTGCGACCGTGCTCGCGCCCATGGCCGGCATTACCGACACGGTCTTTCGGCGGTTCATCCGCAACCTGGGCGGTTGCGGCCTGATGATGACCGAGTTCACCTCGGCGGACGGCATCATCCGCCACAAAGACAAGAAGGCCAAACAGTACCTTACGTTCTACGGGAACGAGCACCCGATTTCCGCGCAACTGTTTGGCAGCGATCCGGCAACGCTGGCCGAGGCGGCGCGCGTTGTCGAGGCGATGGGCTTCGACTTGGTGGATCTCAACCTCGGCTGCCCGGCGAAGAAGGTCGTCAAGTGCAATGGCGGCTCGGGACTGCTGCGCGATCTGCCCCTCATCAAGAACATCTTCGAGTCGGTGCGCGCGGCGGTGAAGATTCCGTTCACGGTGAAGTTCCGCGCCGGTTGGAGCGACAAGGAAATCGTACATATCAACCTGGCGAAGATGGCTGAAGAATGCGGACTGGCCGCGGTCGCGCTGCACGCGCGCACTCGCGAGCAGGGTTATAGCGGTCCGGCGCAATGGGAGTGGATTGCAGCGGTGAAGAACGCGGTCAAGATTCCGGTGATCGGCAACGGCGACGTGCGCTCGCCCGAGGACGCCGCCGCCATGGTGGCGCAGACCGGTTGCGACGCGGTGATGATCGGGCGCAGCGCGGCTTCGAATCCCTGGATCTTCCGCCAGATCGAGCAATTCACTCGCACCGGATCGTACGAGCTGCCCAGCGACGCCGACCGCTACCAGATGATCCGCACCTACTTCAGCATGCTGGTGGAAGAGAAGATGGGCGGCGCCGAAGGCAAGATGAAGCAGTTCGCGGCGTGGTTCACCCACGGCGTGCCGCATGGCGCTCAGTTGCGCAAGGCGGTATATGAGTCGAAGGGCGGGGCCGAGATCCTCGACGCTGTGGACCGATTCTTCGAAGCGCTGCTCAGCGGGAAGGTTCCGGGCGCGGCGCAGAGCGTTGAGGACGAGGTAAGCTCCGCAGCACTTCCAGCGTAAGGGCCGGCTAGATGCCGGAGCCCTCCCTTCCTTGACTCTCATGGGGCCGCAACCTAGTATCCGAAGTCAGCATGCTTTCGGTCCCAGGTCATCGTCCTATCTGGCAGATCATCGCCCGAACAGCCATTCTTCTCTTTAGTTCTGCCATTGGCACACCCCTTGTTCGCGCAGGCCGCGAAGCCGGCGCCTTCGCCGAAGCAGCGAATTGCCAACTTCGTTGATATCGCGGAGAAGGCCGGACTGACAATGTCGGAGATCTTCGGCGGCGTCGACAGCAAGAAGTACATCATTGAGACCACCGGCACGGGTGTCGCCATCTTCGACTACGACAACGATGGCTGGCCTGACATCTTCATCGTGAACGGCACCACCCTGGAGGCGGCGAAAACCGGCAGGGGGCCGACGAATCATCTCTATCGCAACAACCATGACGGCACGTTCACCGACGTGACCGCGAAAGCCGGCCTGGCGGCGAGCGGTTGGGGACAAGGCGTCTGTGTCGGCGACTACGACAACGACGGCTGGGACGATCTCTACATCACCTACTACGGCAAGAACCGCCTCTACCACAACGATCATGGCGTCTTCACCGATGTGACGGACAAGGCGGGCGTGGGCGGATCGGGCAAGGCCTGGGGCAGCGGCTGCGCTTTCGTTGACTATGATCGCGACGACAAGCTCGATCTAATCGTTGCCAATTACGTGGACTTCGATCTCTCGACCGCGCCTGCTCCCGGAGATCGCCCGTCTTGCATCTGGAAAGGCGCGCCGGTGATGTGCGGTCCGCGAGGGCTGCCGCCCGCGAAAAACATTCTTTACCACAATCGCGGCAACGGTACCTTCGAGGACGTCACCACGAAAGCCCACATCGACCAAACCAGCGGCCACTACGCGCTCAGCATCTCCACGCTCGATTACGACGACGACGGTTGGCCCGACATTTTCATCGCCTGCGACAGTACGGCGAGCATTCTCTATCACAACAACCGCGACGGAACCTTCACCGATGTGGCCGTGACTGCCGGCGCCGCGTTCAATGAAGACGGCCGCGCGCAGGCGGGCGTGGGCTCGACCGTGGCTGACTACGACGGCGATGGCCGCCTCGACATCTTCAAGACCAACTTCTCCGACGACACCTCGACCCTGCTCCACAATGACAAGGCGGGAACCTTCACCGATACGACGACCGCCGCGGGCCTCGGCCTGAACACCAAATATCTTGGCTGGGGCACCATGTTCTTCGACTTCGACAACGATGGCTGGCCCGACCTAGTGCTGGTGAACGGCCACGTCTATTCCGAAGTTGATAAGTATCACCTCGGCAGCGACTTCCAGGAGCCACGACTGCTGTATCGGAACAACGGCAACGGTACGTTTACCGATATCTCGGATTCAGCGGGAACCGGCATCACCGCGCCGTCGTCATCGCGCGGGCTGGCCGTGGGCGATCTGTGGAACGACGGACGCATGTCGGCAGTCATCAGCAACATGAACGCGCGGCCAAGTCTGTTGGAAAACCAGATCAAGTACCCGAACCACTGGATAGCCTTCAAGACGATCGGCGCCAATTCCAATCGCGATGGCATCGGCGCGCGCATCTCCGTCAAGACCGGCAAGCGACTCTTGGTCGACGAAGTACGCAGCGGTTCGAGCTACGTTTCCAACAGCGCCATGCGAGTACACTTCGGCCTCGGCAAAGAGACCAAGGTTGACTCCGTCGAAGTGCGCTGGCCCAGCGGCCTGACCGAGCGCTACGACAATCTGCCGGTGGACAAGATCAATGAGGTGAAGGAAGGAAGCGGCGTGGCGGTGAAGAACGAGGCGGTGAAGAAGCCGTAGCGGGATACTCCAAGCGCCAGTTGATCGTGACGCAGTTCGGTGATCTGATGCCGCTATCACCTGCTGAGGCGACAGCGGTCACCGACAAATGTTTGCCCGGAGCGTGAAATTCTAGTGGGTGTCTCGGGAGAAGATTCCCCGGCCTTTTTTCCCCACCCACTCCCGTCGAGTCCGCGCGAAACAAGACCCTCGAGCCTCCTCCTCCCTAGCGTAACAGATCAATGAAACAATGGTATCTTGCGCAACATCTTGGAACAATGAATACCATGAACAAAAATGCCAAAGTCGTCCTGGTTGTCGCGATCGTCGCGGTTGTTGTTCTTGTTGCTACTTACTTCGGATATGACCTTTGGAAAGGCCGCCAGCATTGTTTCGATTGTGGCGATGGCCAGAGGTGCACGATCGACGTGCGCCAGTTTGCAACTCAATACTCCGCTTATTCCCTTGAGCTTGAGGCGACGGTTAAAGATAAAGCGAAGATGTCCGCGAGGGTCAACCCGGTCCAGTTACAAAAACTTTCAGAGGCAACCCAGAATGCACGGGAGTTCCGACAGTATGTGGTAGCAGGGTTCAACTCATGCGCTATCACGAAGACTCAATACGGACAGTTGGGTGCGAGATTCCAAGCAATGGACAACCTCGCACGAGAAATCAACGAACTGACGACGAAGCCTTCTCTTTCTGAAGATGAGCGTGCTAAGTTGGCTAACCTGATCGACCAATACGGAGAACTCGCGGGGAAGTTAGGCGCATAGTCAAGATCGCTGGCATGGCGTTACTACCCTCAAAACGTGCGGCCCGACGGTTTATCTTGGCCCTCTGCCTGGTCGCCTCGTCGGCTGCCGCAACGCAGAAGAAGATCGCCTGCCCGGATGGCGAACACATCGAAATCGACGTTAAGCAGATTTCCATCCAGTATGATGCTTCGTCTTTCGCCGGCACGCTGAGTAGTCTGAGCGTGCTTGGTGCACGCTTGGAAGTGGCACCAAAGAGATTGCAAGAGGTTGCTGCAGCTACCCAGCAATGGGATGAGTTCCTGAAGGGACTAGCTGCGGGCTACAACAGTTGCGCCATTACTCGCCAGCAGTACGCCGACGGGATGAACCGGATTTACCCTCGCTTGAAGGAAGACGCCACCGGGCTGGAAGAGATACGCAAAGCCATTGCTCAAGGTCAGAAAACGGACGCCAAGCGTTTCCAGCAGCTGGTCGATAGCTTCTACGCGAGTTTGCAGCAGTTCGCCCAAGTCAGTGGGAAAGAGATCATTCTGAAGCAGATTCAAGCCCTGTCGGAGCAGTTGGGCCTCGGCCAAGCCGACATTCTAAAAGGACAGCAGCAAGAGAACGTTAAACTTGACGCCATTCTCGCCAAGGTTAATGAGCTAAAAGAGACAAACAGGCAAGCGCCCCTGTCGACACCTGAGGAGGTAGGCAAACAAGTAAGTGAACTCAGGAAGACGCTGCTAGCCAGGGCGGACGAGGCTGAAACGGCGTACAAGAGGGGCTACGATCTATTGAATCGCTACCGCTTTCAGGAAGCGATTCCGTACCTCCAGCAAGCGGTGGCTTCTGTCCCGTTGCCCGACTTCTATCTGGCGCTAGGACAGACTTACTTTGAACTGCCCAATTTGCCTAAGGCGGAGAAGGTGTTGCGGGAAGGGCTCAGCCTCACGAATCTTGACGAGCCCCATTACGCACAACTGGCCGATTGGCTGGGCATTGTTCTCAGGGAAAAGGGAGATCTCGACGGGGCGCTCAGCTACACAAAACGGGCCCTGCAGATCGATGAAAAGATCTTCGGGCTCGACCATCCGAACGTGGCCGTTCGCGCCAACAGCACCGCGGCAATTCTCTTGGCAAAGGGGGATCTGAACGGGGCGCTTAGCTACACAAAACGGGCCCTGCAGATCGAGGAGAAGGTCTACGGGCCGGACCATCCCGACGTGGCTGTCTACGCTAACAATGTCGGGCAGATTCTACAGGACAAGGGGGATTTGGACGGGGCGCTCAGCTACACAAAACGGGCCCTGGAGATCGAGGAGAAGATCTACGGGCCGGACGACCCCCACGTGGCCATGACGGCCAACAACGTCGGGATGATTCTCAAGGACAAGGGGGACCTTGACGGAGCGCTCACATACACCCGGCAGGCGCTGCAGATCGAGGAGAAGGTCTACGGACCGGACCATCCAAACGTTGCTATCAACGCTAACAACACCGCGGGGATTCTCTTAGCCAAAGGAGACCTGGACGGGGCTCTTAGCTATACAAAACGGGCATTGCAGATCGCTGAAATGGTCTACGGGCCAGACAATCTCAACGTAGCTCAATACGCCAACAACATCGGGCAGATTCTGCATTACAAGGGAGACCTGGACGGGGCTCTCAGTTATACAAAACGGGCACTGCAGATTGATGAGAGGGTCTATGGGCCGGATAATCCTAACTTGGCTATCATCGCTGACAACATCGGGACGATTTTCAAGGACAAGGGAGACTTGGACGGGGCTCTCAGCTATACAAAACGGGCACTGCAGATCGAGGAGAAGGTCTACGGGCCGGACCATCCCACGGTGGCCAAGACGGCTAACAACATCGGCCAAATCTTACAGGCCAAGGGTGACTTGGACGGGGCTCTCAGTTATACAAAACGGGCACTGCAGATCGATGAAAAGGTATATGGGCCGGATAGTGATAACGTGGCTATTATCGCTGACAACATTGGGATAATTCTGAAAACCAAGGGGGATCTGGATGGAGCTCTCACATACTGCGAGCAGGCGTTGAGGATAGGTGTGAAACTTTACGGGCCGGACAATCCCGCGGTGGCCATTCGCGCCAGCAACATCGGGCAGATACTACAGGCCAAGGGTGACTTGGACGGGGCTTTGAAGTATACGCAACAGGCAATGCGGATCGATGAGAAGGTCTACGGCCCTGACCATCCAAACGTGGGAATTATCGCCAACAACATCGGGTGGATACTCCAGGCCAAGGGTGACTTGAACGGAGCTCTCGCCAACACCCAGCGAGCGCTGAGGATATTGCGGAAGGCATTCGGTGCTGACAACCCCTTCACCAAACAAGCTGCTGAGAACCTACAGAAAATAGAACACGCCATTCAGTCGCAGACGAACTCCCGCAAGTAGGTCAAGAATATCAGCGGTGATGGTGTTCGCTATACCGCGATACATACGCGAGAGTGGTCCGGCGGGTTCAATTTCCGGGACGATCGCGCCGCGGAGATTTTCGTTCTTATCACCCAAAATCTGGGGTTCACCTGTTGTCACTTCGCGATGCCCCATACGTCACTGACAAACGATCTGCGCAGGCGTGAAATTCTGATGGGTGTCTCGGGAGAAGATTTCAGGCCTTTTTCCCAGCTACTCCTGTCGAGTCCGCGTGAAACAAGACCCACGAGCTTCCTTCTCCCCGGCGTCCGAGTGTGCCCGTTCCGTCTGGTTCATTTCAATCTAAGTTATGCACACACCTCAGCCTTTTCTGGCGGGTGGCCCGGCCAAGCACTCAAACCGCAGAAGAGTTTTCAACATGGGGTGCCCCGTTCTAGCCCGGTTTTGGCTAGGGCGGGGCAGTTGCGGTAGGCTTAGGCATGGCAGGCATGGCAATTGATGCTCAATCTGGACTTACGCTGTTCAACGCGATTGCGACGGCCGGGAAAACCATCTACGAGATCGCTCAAGGCACGTCGAAGCTGGAAACAAAGCAGCAGCTAATGGAAGTGTATGACACGCTGATGAATCTGAAGCGGGAGGCTGCCGAGTTAGAAGATCAGAACCATGACCTGAAAGAGAAACAGCGTTTTAAGAGCGACGAGTTCGAGTTCAAGAATCCGTTCTGGTTTGACAAGAAGAACCCTGACCGGGCGCTTTGCCCAAAGTGTTTCTCGAAGCAAATTGTTGCGCCTGTCGCTGCACCTTACAACAACAGCAGCGGAGTATGGCGGAAATGCCTGTCGTGTGATACCACAATTGAAGAGAGCCGTAGAAGAACTAGCTCCAACTCCTCTGGTGGTAACTTCGGAAATGGTTCCGAAAGTTGGATGGGACGCTAACCCGCTTTTGTGTGGTCACCCGGCTACCGCGGTTTTGTGACGGTCTTGCCTGCGAACGTCTGCGTCTTGACGATTCCTTGCCCTTCCTTGACCACGATCAATCGATTCGCTTTCACGTCCTTCAGGCTGTCAACCTGCCCGCTGGGCCGGCGAATCTCGATCAGCTCGACCTTGTCGGCTTTGCCCAAGCCGAAATGAATTCGCAGGTCGTTTTGTGAGATGTAGCTGCCGCCGCTGCGCACTTCGTCGATCTGCTGGTGCGGCTTGGGCTCGTCCGGCGGATGGCTCACGCATTTCAGTCGTGCTCCGATGCCGCTGCGGTTCGATTTCACACCAATCGTCTTCACCTTGATCCAGTTGTTATCGAGCTTCGAGTCGCAGCGCAGAAGCTGCGGGTAGCCGTTGACCGTGTTGACCACGACGTCGATGTCGCCGTCGTTGTCGAAGTCGCCGAAAGCCGCGCCGCGTGAGGCATTCGGAACGTTGATGCCCGGTCCCGCATACTGCGACACTTCCTCGAACCGCCCGTTGCGCAGGTTCTTATATAGGATCTTGCGCTGCGGATATCCCGCTTCCGTCTTCAACTGCTCCACCTCGGGATAAACGTGCCCGTTGCACAGCAGAATGTCGGGCCAGCCGTCGTTATCGTAATCGATAAAGCCACAGCCCCATCCCAGGTACTGGGTGTGCGCGCCCAGTCCGGCCTGGAAGGTCGTGTCCTCGAAGTTCCACTTGCCGAGATTGTGATAGAGCGACGGCGTGTCGCCGGCGAAGTTGGTCTTCACGATATCGAGATTGCCGTCGAGATCGTAGTCGGCGGCAGAAACGCCCATGCCGGCCTGCGGCTTGCCATCGGCGGAGAGTACGCACCCGGCCTCCATGCCGACGTCCACAAAGCGCCCGTCGTGCAAGTTCTTGTACAGGGCGCTGGCGGTGGAGTCGTCGGCCACGTAGATGTCGGGCCAGCCATCGTTATCGAAGTCTGCGGTTAGCACGCCCAGACCGAACGTGCCGCTGGCCTTGAGGATGCCGGATTTCGCGCTCACGTCGGTGAAGGTGCCATCGCCGTTGTTGTGGTAGAGGATGTTGCTGTCACCGTTGAGGCCGGGCGGCCCGCCGGCGACCATCACGCCTTTGTAGAGGCACGGCCCGCTCTCGGGCACCGGCGCCGTCTTGAGGTCCATGTCAATGTAGTTGGCGACGAAGAGATCGAGCTTGCCGTCGCGATCATAGTCCACGAACGCGCAACCCGTGCCCCAGCGCGTCTTCTTGCCTGCGACGCCAGCCTTTTCGCTGACGTCGGTGAAGGTGCCATCGCCATTGTTGTGGTACAGGACGTTCTTGCCATAGGAGGTGACGAACAAGTCGTCGAAGCCGTCGTTGTCGTAGTCGCCGATGCAGACGCCTTGTCCCCAGCCGCTGTGGTTGAGTCCAGCCTTCATGGTAACGTCGGTGAAGGTGCCGTCGCGGTTGTTCTTGAACAGGTGCGAGTAAGGCTCCTCGACTTTGGGGAAGCCTTCCAGCCGCCACCCGTTCACCAGAAAGATGTCGAGCCATCCGTCGTTGTCGTAGTCATAGAAGGCAACGCCGCACCCGGTGGTCTCCAGCAGGTATTTGTTCTTGTGCTCGCCGCCGAAGATTGTCTTGGCGTTGAGGCCCGCTTCATGGGCGACGTCAATAAAGGTCACGCCAATGTCCGGCTCGGATTTTGCAGGAGCCATTGCCGGCTGCGCGGACTGGCCGAAAAGCGGCCTGGCGAGCGAGAGCACATCGGAGAAGGTCAGTACCAGCGCAGAACGGGAAAGAGACCGCAGGAATGTTCGACGTGATGGTAACAAAGGATATCCGTCTGCTCCAGCGCGTGCTGGGAGTGAACTCATTGTCCGGCAGCGTGGAGCGGTTTTGCAAGCGAGGGGCCTTGTGACTCACCGGCACTTCAGCTCCATTATTTACGAGGACTTCGCGCTTTGAAGGGCACGCCTTTCAGTGACTAGTGGTTATCGCGCAGCCTTGGCTGAAGGCTGATAGCTGATAGCTAACGGCTGGCAACCAGGTGGCTACTGGCTACTGCTGCCCATTCCCGCTCGCACAATCGCCCGGGCCTGTTCGGCGGATTCGAAGATGTGCGCCTCCATGCCTAGATCGCGGGCGGCTTCGACATTGTTAAGACGGTCGTCGAAGAAGAGCATCCGTCCCTCAGGGCAACCGAGAGCGTCAAGACAAGCGCGGTAGATAACCGGATCAGGCTTCACTGTGCCCAGCTCGCACGACCAGATCTTCACCTGGAATTCGTCGAGCCAACTGAATTTGCGCACTTCGGCCAGTAAGTCGTGAGGCATATTGGAGAGGATGGCGGTCCGCAAGCCGTGTGCCGTGATCTCGCGCGCCAGTTCGAGCGCCTCGGGGTTAACGCGCAGCCACATGAGCGTTTCCATCCCGGCGATGCGCTCCACCTGCGCGGGCCGAAGCTCCACGCCGGCGGTCTCGGCGAAAGCCTGCCAGTGCTGCCGGAAGTCGGCGCGGCCGCAGTCGTAGTCATGACGAGTGGCGGAGTAGATCTCGAAGAAGGGCGGCTCGGTGACGCCAACCAGCGCCGCGAATTCCTGCAACTCGGCTTCCGAAGGCGCCAGGCTCAGCACTCGGCCGTAGTCGAAGATAACAGCATCCCAGGGGCTCGATGACATCGCTTCCATTCTTACACAGGGAGAGAGGCATTATCGCTATGTTTCCTTGTCATTCGGCATCGGGGGATACCAACCGCACCCGGAACCACACCAACTCTGGAGCCGCCATAAAGTCCAGCTTAAAAATGGAACGCTTTTCCGCCGGACTGAAGTCCAACTCCCCCTGCTGAAGCAGGGGGCTTACACCAAAAACCTGCCCGAGTTTTTCACAACCTCGGAAGGCGGATTTCTAGGCAACTCTCCCATGCACACTGCTGAACCGGTGCTCCACCCGATACACCAACTCAGAATCTGCGCTACGGCGCGAAGTAGCTGGAGATGTCGAGGATCAGTTGGGTGATCCCGGAACCAGCATAGGCATCGACCTTTCCGTTGGTGCTGGGCACGATCGCCATGTTGTTGGTAACCATTCCGTCCGTCGCATTCAAAGTTGAGGCCAGGGGCCGCTGCTGGCCATCTGGCCACAATGTCAGATAACCTAACGGGCCTTGCGGAACCACGGTCGCATTCAGCACATAGGCTTGCGCCTGGCTGGACGGTGTACACGGGCCACCCGCCACATTAAGCGGCGGACTCAGGGTGCCGCTGAAGGGCTGACCGTTGCCGACGTTCCGCGTGTCCAGCGCGCGGCAAGGTGCTAATGTGTACAGCGACAGACCGCCGGGACCCGGGGCCGCGAAATAGCCGTCGATGTCGACCACCAGGTCCGTATCGTCACTGGGATAGACGGCCATATCGCCATCCGTTCCGGCCGACACAATGGCGGCATTGGCTACGACGGTTCCAGTCAAATCGTTTAGCGTTGAGACCACCGGTCGCGACTGCCCCTTCGGCCACACGGTCAGATACCCCAGAGCCTGTTTGGGCACGACCGTAAAGTTCATGGAATATGCTTGGGCGCTGGATGGGATCTGGCAGGCAGTCGCCTCCAGTACGGGAAAATCGCGTTCGTGATTGGCCTGCAAATAAGGCCCGCCGAGGTGGCCATTGAAATTGCGGGTATCCACCACGCGGCAAGGCGCCAGCGGATAAAACACGAGCGCCGAGGGACTTGGCGCTGCAACGAAGTAGCCGTCGATATCCAGCACGAT
>OCZT010002960.1_pt1 | contig 17485 bp, 17 predicted proteins | sample 1539031 | NCBI WGS metagenome assembly OCZT01 (sample SAMEA3539308, study PRJEB22396) | soil metagenome | biome: tundra; feature: field; material: soil | place: USA | collected 2010-05 | depth 0.15 m | reverse complement strand
CGAGCTCGCCGACGAAGAAGCCGTTGTTGAGGATGTTGTGGTGGCTCAGCGTGGCACCCTTGGGGAACCCCGTGGTGCCGGATGTGTACTGGATGTTGATCGCGTCATCGGGGCTCAGCGTCGCCATCCGTTCGGCAAGCCGGTCCACCGGGACGGCAGAACCCGCAGCGATCAGCGAATCCCAGCCTGCCTCGCCGATGTAGACGACATCGCGCAGGTCGCCAACATGCGGTCCCACTTGGTCGATCATGGCTCGGTAGTCGGAAGTCTTGTGGCTCACTGCGCTGACCAGCATGCGCATGCCCGACTGCCCGATCACATACTCAAGTTCGTGGGTGCGATAGGCCGGGTTGACGTTGACCAGCAGCGCGCCGACCTTGGCCGTTGCGTACTGCAGCAGGATCCACTCGGGACAGTTCGGCGCCCAGATGCCGATCCGGTCACCAGCCTGGATGCCTCCGGCCAGGAGGCCCAAAGCCAGTGCCGTAACTTCGGCGTCGAGCTGGGCGTACGTCCAGCGGCGACCGCTGGGCACGTCCACCAGCGCCTCGGCGTCGGGCACCCGTCTGGCGGTGTGGGCCAGGTTGTCCCCGATCGTGTCGCCCAGCAGCGCGGTGTCGGAGATGCCGGAGCCATAGGACGAGAGCTTTTGAGCCTGCACAGTTCCTCCGCGGGTATGTGGTGTGTTTCTTGGTCAGGGCGACGTCCTGCGGATCCCGCCCCGGGGTCACCCCTTGATACCGGACAGGTCGTCCTCCCAGAACTCCTGGGCGCTGGCCCTGGACGCCTCGTCGCTGCCGGCGCCGTGGACGTCGTCCTCACGGCCCCGCAGCTCGACGCGGCGGATCTTGCCGCTGACGGTCTTGGGCAGCTCGGCGAACTCGATGCGCCGGATCCTCTTGTAGGCCGCGAGGTGCTCACGGGCATAGCTGAGGATCGACGCAGCCGTTGCGGCCGACGGCTCGTGTCCGGCGGCGAGGGCGACGTATGCCTTGGGCACCGCGAGGCGTGTGGCGTCCGGAGAGGGAACGACCGCGGCTTCGGCCACAGCCGGGTGCTCGATCAGCACGCTCTCGAGCTCGAATGGGCTGATCCTGTAGTCGGACGCCTTGAAGACGTCGTCGGTGCGGCCCACGTATGTGATGTAGCCGTCGCTGTCCCGCTTCGCGACGTCACCGGTGTGGTAGGCGTCGCCGCGCATGGCCTCGGCGTTGCGCTCGGGGTCACCCTGGTAGCCGACCATGAGACCGACCGGGCGCCCCATCGGGCCGTCCAGGCGCAGGCACAGCTCGCCCTCGTCGCTCTCGGCTCCGGTCACGGGATCGAGCAGCACGACGTCGTACCCGGGCAGCGGCCGGCCCATCGACCCCGGTTTCAGCGTTGACCCTGGCGGGTTGGCGACCTGGGCCGTCGTCTCGGTCTGACCGAAGCCGTCACGGATCGTCAGGCCCCATGCCTTGCGGACCTGATCGATCACCTCGGGGTTGAGTGGCTCGCCCGCGCCCACCACCTCGCGCAGCGGAATGCGCCCGCGGAAGGCGGCGAGGTCGGACTGGACGAGCATCCGCCACACGGTCGGGGGCGCGCAGAACGTGGTGGCTCCACAGCGTTCCATGGTCTCCAGCAGGGGTGTTGCGGCAAAGCGGTTCTGGTTGACCACGAGCACGGTGGCCTCGGCGTTCCAGGGCGCGAAGACGTTGCTCCACGCGTGCTTGGCCCAGCCCGGCGAGCTGATGTTGAGATGCACGTCGCCCGGTTGCATGCCCACCCAGTACATCGTGGACAGGTGGCCGATGGGATATGAAACGTGGGTGTGCTCGACGAGCTTGGGTTCTGCCGTGGTGCCGCTGGTGAAGTACAACAGCAAAGCCTCGTCGGCGCGGGTAGCCACCTGAGCCTCGAACTCGCCCGGGTGTTGAAGACTGGCGCTGTAGGAAAGCCAGCCCGTGACGTCGTCGCCGACCGCGATCCGCGTCCAACTACCCTGCACGTCGCTGAACTTGGCTGCGTCCTGGCTACGGGTCACGACGTGGGCGACGTGGCCCCGATCGATCCGGTCGCTCAGGTCGGCCGGCGAGAGCAGCGTCGAGGCCGGGATGACCACCGCGCCGAGCTTGCAGCAGGCCAGGAGCATCTCCCACAGCTCGACCTGGTTGCCGAGCATCAGCAGTAACCGGTCACCACGTTTGACCCCGGTCGCGCGCAGCCAGCTCGCCAGCCGGCTCGACCGGCTGGCCATCTGCTCGTAGGTGACCTTGGTGTCCTTACCGTCCTCGTCCACGACCCACAGCGCCGTCCGTGGTCCGGTCTCGGCAGTTGCCGCCACCACGTCGAACCAGTCGAGGGCCCAGTTGAAGTGCTCGGGTCGCGGTGGCTGGTACTGAGCCAGCGCACCGGCCTGGTCGGTGCGGTACTGCAGCAGGAGATCGCGGGCCGACCGGAACATGGCATGGGCATGGGCGTCGCGCTGATGCACTGGCGGGGTGTGATGAGCGGCCGCAGGGGTCGCCGTCGCCGTGGTGGTGTCGGTCATGAGCGCTTCTCCTTGATGGCGTGCCGGGGTGGGGCGCGGTTGGTGCGGTGCAGAATCTTCGACCCTGCACCGCACCAACCATCAGCTGGGTCAGAGCGCGATGTTGACGGCCTTGATCTGGGTGTAGAGGTCGATCGCCCCTTCACCGAGTTCGCGGCCCCACCCGGACTGCTTGTAACCGCCGAACGGCAGAGCCGTGTCGAAGGCGTTGTGGCAGTTGATCCACACGCTTCCGGCCTTGACTTCGGCGGCCGTCCGGTGCGCCTTGGAGATGTCGCGCGTCCAGATGCTGGAGGCAAGCCCGAAGGGGGTGTCGTTGGCGGCCTGCCGCACGCCCTGGGCTGCGCTGAACGGCGTGGCAACCGCGACGGGTCCGAAGATCTCCTCTCGGTAGACGCTGAAGCTCGGGTCGACGTCGACCAGCAGCGTCGGCTCGACGTAGAAGCCCATGTCGCCGTGACGGTGACCACCGGATAGGGCACGAGCGCCGTCCGCCAGACCAGCGTCGATATAACCGGTAACCTTCTGAAGCTGTTCGTCGGAGATCAGCGGTCCTACCTCGGTGGTCGGGTCCATCCCGGGTCCGATCTTGCTGTTGCGCGCCACCTCAGCGACGCCCTGCGTGAACTCCTCGAAGATGCTGTCCTCGATGAGCAACCGTGAGCCCGCCGTGCAGGCCTGCCCGTGATTGAACAGGAACCCGCTTGCCACACCCGGAATCGCGATGTCCAGGTCCGAGTCGGCAAACACGATCTGAGGGCTCTTGCCGCCGAGCTCGAGGGAAACCTTCTTGAGGTTGCCCGTCGCTGCCGAGACGACCTTCCGGCCGACCTCGGTCGAACCGGTGAAGGCGATCTTGTCGACGTCGTTGTGAGCGGCCAGTGCGGCACCGGCGTCGCCGTATCCGGTGACCACGTTGAACACGCCCGGGGGCACGTCCAACTCGGCCATCACCTCGGCGAGCAGCAACGCCGACAGAGGCGTCTGCTCCGCCGGCTTCAGGACCACCGTGTTGCCGCAGGCCAGCGCCGCGGGGACCTTGAAGGCCGCCATCAGCAACGGGAAGTTCCACGGGACGATCTGCCCACACACCCCGACCGGCTCACGCAACGTGTAGGCGTGCCACTGAGCGCCCGGAATCCACGGGACCGAGACCGGGATGGTGCGCCCCTCGATCTTCGTGGCCCATCCGGCGTAGTAGAAGAAGAGCTCGGCCGTCCACGCCACGTCGACCGCCTGGGCTACCCCCGCGGACTTGCCGTTGTCCAGCGACTCGAGCTGAGCGAACTCCTCGGCGCGCTCGAGGATACGCTCGCCGATCCGCCACAGAAGGCGCTGCTTCTGGGCCGGAGTGGTCAGACGCCAGGGGCCCTCATCAAAGGCCTTCCGGGCCGCAGCGACAGCACGGTCGACGTCCTCGCTTTGCCCATATGCCGCCGTCGCGAGAACCTCGCCGGTCGAAGGGTCCAGCGTCTCGAAGACACGGCCGGATGCCGCATCGACCCATTCACCGCCGATGTAGAGCTTCTTCGGCTGGGACAGGAACTCCTGGACCGTGGGAAGTACTGCCGTGGTCGACGAGTCAGTGATCAGAGTGGTCATCGTGCGCCTCCAGTTGGTGTTGCGTGGTGAAGCCTGGCTTCAGTCGAGGCCGGGAGTTTCTTAGTCACAGCAGATGTTGGGGTGCCTTCGCTTGGCCCTCGCGGAAACGTTGAAGCCGGAACGGGCTCAAGTCATGGCTGCTGCCCCCACTTGTCACCAGGTCCGCGACGATCCTGCCCACGGCAGGTGCGATCCCAAATCCGTGGCCACTCATCCCGGTAGCAACCACCAGGCCGGATGGTTGCTCGACCGCGGCAAGGACGGGCAGCGCGTCAGGGGTGCCGTCGATCGTTCCAGCCCACGCCATCGTGACGTCGCACCGAAGCTCGGGGAAGTACCGGGACAGCGTCTCCAGGGAATGAGCCACGTCGGAGCAGCCCGCGACATCTTCGGACAACCCACCGTTCCTCCTCGATGTTGTTGTGATGTGGGCCAACTTAGGCCTGACAACAGCGGAGGAATGTTCAAGAACTGGACAGTCAGTAACTGGTGATACGCAGCGCACGCATCCGTGCGTACAGGGTGGTACGGCTCACCCCGAATTCCTTGGAAGCCTTCGTCTTGTTGCCGTCACAGCCCACGAGCGCACGGATGATCGCTTCTCGTTCAGCACGTTCACGGCCCGCGAGTTGTCTCTCGCGTGTGGTGGACCGATATGTCTCCGGAAGGTCGGCGAGGACAACGTCACCGGTGGTCCGGCGCTGGGCCACGTGGGTCATCACGGCCTTGAGCTCATGTAGGTTCCCTGGCCATTTCTGGGCGGACAGCGCTTCAATCACGCTGGGTGTCAGACGCACCCGCGAGGCCGGGTTCACGTCTCGGATGGCCCGGGTCGCAAGCTCGTGCATCTCCGTACCGCGACTGCTCAGCGGCTGCAGGTCCACCCGCTGGATACATGTGCTTGCCAGCGTTATCGCGAGTCCGGCCAGCTCTTCACGCAGCCCGGAGGTGAAGATCAACTCTGGACGTCGAGACGTGGCCAGACTGTCGATCAGCAGGGTAAGCAGCGGGTCGGAGAGAAGGTTGATTCCTTCAACGCAGAGCGTTCCGGTCCTTGCCCGCATCATCGTCTCGAACTCGCTGGCCCATGCGGTGTCCCCGGCGAGGACAGCGGTCGCGGCGCTGAGGAACATGATCGGCGCCTGCGGGGCCATCTCGCGGGCCGTCGAGCTCCGGCCGGTCCCGGGACCGCCCGAGATCAGCAGCGGCAACCCTATCGATTTCGGCTGCCAAGCCGGACAGGCGCCGACGACGCTGCCTGCTCTCGACGTTGCAGAGTCGATGTGGAACAAGGTTCCGCCACCAGCACCAACGACGCGCGCGGCTTGAATCCTCACCATCTCGCCAGAAGTGAGCTGGAGCTGGGTGGCCACCTCGAGCCGGCCCTGCAAGTCACCCATCAGGATGCGCAGCACCGCGTAGTCACTGGGTTCCAGCAGATCCAGCGCCGCCCTGTTTGTAAGAACCACGTTCTCTCCAATGCCAGCCAGGGCTTTGTGACGCCTGCTGGAAGCGGCCTGGAATGCAGCGAACAGATGACGTTCAGAGGACTTGGTTCCGTCCAGGAGGCGCTGTTCGATGTCGTCGACGGCACGAACGATCAGCGGCGCAAGCAACGGGTTGGCAGCACTCGTCTGGCCGGTGAGGTCCAGAACCCCCTCGATCCGTTTGGTCAGCGGATGCCGGATCGGATGTCCATAGCAGCTGAATTGCTTGAGCGCCTCCACGAAATGCTCCGCGCCATGGATGTTGAGTCCCTTGCGCAGCTCCAACACGGTACCCAGCGCGTTGGTACCGACCGACTCCTCCAGGAAGTTCGAGCCAGTTTGTACGCCGATATCGTCGAGGACCTTCTCGACGCGGGTGTCGTCGAACCATCGATGCACAATGCGGCCTTCCCAATCCGCCAGCAGGATGCAGTAGCTGGTGCCTGAAAGGTGCGCCTCCATCGCCTCCAGCACAGGCGAGGCAGCCACCATAAGTGGGCTGCGCGGGTCGAAGTCCGTGGCGCCCAGGCCGTCGAGTGGAGCATCTGGCTCGAGTCCGCTAAGGCGTACACGCTTCCACGACAGGGCGATCTCGGGTCGTAGACCACCGAGATCTTCCAGGTGCTCGGAGCGGCGAGATGCCTTCGGAACGCCACGGCTATACACGTTGACTACCTCACCGATCTCGACCGACGCAGATCGGACAGCAGGGCCCGCGCCAATCGACCCCGATTACCGAAGTGGTAAGCGAGCGCACCAAAAGGTTCGGGCCGCAGCGCAACCGAGGGTGAAAGCGCCCAGGCCTCGTCCAGCATGCTGGCCATCTCGGTTCCTCTCCTCTTCTCCGGCGGTCAGTAGACGCCGCACATGCCGTCGATCGAGACGTCTCGATCAGCGATTCAGCGAGCAACGAGTCGCTCTGAGCAGTTTCCCGCGGATCGTCGAGCACAGGTTCTCGGTTCCATCTCGAACACCAGTTTTGGGAGCGATGGGTCGCGCCGGTGGCGGAGTGATGCGGGTCACAGTAATCGCACTCAGAGCCATATTGGAAGAGGAGGCACGGAAGTTCGACCTAATTGGAGTTGGGAGGTTTCTGCTCCTGTCGCCAGAAGACAGCCACCGCCGCCGGACTCAGAGCCCGGCCCAAGGCCGGGCTCCCGAGCGGGCCGCCGACCCACGACGAGCCACGCCTCGATCGAAGAGACTGCGTTCCGGCTGTTCCGGGAGCACAGGTTCGAGGCGACGACCGTCCAGACGATCGACAGTCAGTGTGGCATCGGTCGTCGCACGCTGTTTCGGTACTTCGAGTGCATGACCTGCTTGGCCAGGCGATGTCCGAACTGCGCTCGTACCTGTCGCAGCGACCTCTTCAGTGAGTGGGATCCGCCTGGTCACTCACGCGCCTATGCTCGGTGTGCGGGGGGTCGCCTCTGGTTCCGAACGTCCAAGAATTGAACACATCAGTCCCCGCACTGGGCGCCAGTATGTGTAACTCACATCTCAGACAAGGAGTAGGCATGAAAACGAAGGCAGCTGTCGTCTACGAGGTCGGCAAACCCATCGAGATCGAGGAGCTCGAGCTCGACGGACCGCGTGACGGTGAGGTGCTGATCCGCTATACGCATGCCGGGCTCTGTCACTCGGACGTGCACATCGCCCACGGCGACCTCGAGGCACGTCTCCCCATGGTCCTCGGCCACGAAGGCGCTGGCATCATCGAAGAGGTCGGCCCGGGAGTCACCCGCGTCAAGCCCGGAGACCACGTCGTTTGTTCGTTCATCCCCAGCTGTGGAACTTGTCGCTACTGCGCGTCCGGTCAGCAGTCCATCTGCGACATGGGTGCCACCATTCTCGAGGGTTACCTCCCCGGCGAGCGCTTCCCCATCACCGGGCCAAGGGGCCAGTACGGCGCGATGTGCATGCTCGGCACGTTCAGCCAGTATGGCGTGATCCATCAGAACTCTGCGGTTAGGGTCGACGATGATCTCCCCCTGGACAAGGCCGTCCTGGTCGGGTGTGGCGTGCCCACCGGGTGGGGCGCCGCGGTCAACACCGCGAACGTCAAGGCCGGGCAAACGGTCGCGGTGTACGGCGTCGGCGGTATCGGGATCAATGCCGTACAAGGTGCCCGGTACGCCGGGGCGAAGTACGTGATCGCGATCGACCCGCTCGAGAACAAGCGTGAAAAGGCCATGGAACTTGGCGCCACGCACGCCTTCGCCACCGCCGAAGAAGCCCAAGCGGCCATCACCGACATGACCCGCGGGCAGGGCGCCGACGCAGCGATCCTGACGCCGGGCCTTATGACATCCGAGATCGTGGCCAGCGGCTTCAACGCCATTGGCAAGGGCGGCACCGTCGTGGTTACCGGCCTGAACAAGCTCATGGAACAGACCATCGAGCTGCCCGGATCGATCCTGACCCTGTTCCGCAAGACCGTGAAGGGCAGTCTCTTCGGCGACTGCAACCCGACCGTGGACATCCCGAAGATTCTCGGGCTGTACCAAAGCGGTGATCTCAAGCTCGACGAGATCATCACCCGCACGTACACCCTCGAGCAGATCAACGAAGGTTACGAGGACCTGCTCGCCGGCAAGAACATTCGTGGAGTGCTCATTCACGAGCACCCGTGATCGCGAATGACCACTGTGGCTGACAACCCGGGCGCCCAGGCGCCCGGGTTGTCAGTTCCTGCCGCCACACCGACACCCGTCATCGGCCGGGACCGTGAGGTGGAGCTTCTCGAGGCCGCCCTCGGAAGCGGGGCCCACGTCCTGCTCGAAGGCCCACCGGGAACGGGCAAGTCCACATTGTTACGGAAGGTGGCGGCCGGGCGACATACCTCGTTTGTACTCGTCGAGGGAAACGCCGAGCTGACACCCGCTCGGCTGGTCGGGCAGTTCGACCCCTCACTGGTCCTTGCCCGCGGCTACAAGCCGGACATCTTCGTGGACGGACCACTGGTCGAGGCGCTGCGGACCGGCGGCTTGCTGTACGTCGAGGAACTGAACCGGGTGCCTGAAGAGACACTCAATGTTCTGCTCACCGTCATGTCGGAAGGTGAGCTGAACGTTCCCCGTCTTGGCCGGATCGTCGCAGCAGAAGGATTCCGCCTGGTCGCCGCGATGAACCCGTTCGACGCTGTTGGCACGGCTCGCATCTCAGCGGCCGTTTACGACCGCACATGCCGGATCACGATGGACTACCAGACAGCGGAGGCGGAGCGCCAGATCGTCCGCCTGCGTTCGGTCGCGTGTGACGATACCTGGCGCGCGTCAGCCGTCGATCTGGTGCGGGCCACACGATCGCATCCGGATATCAGGGTGGGTTCGTCGGTGCGCGGCGCGATCGACCTCGTCGGACTCAGTGCGGAACTCGCCCGGTTGCGGAACGTGCCGCCGAACGACTGGCACGTCGGGCTGGACGCAGCCCTCGTTGCACTGTCCGGCCGTATCCGCCTGCAGGAGTCCTGCACGCGTTCACCCGAGGAAGTCATTCGCGAGCTCTACCGCGACGCCTTCGGTTCGCCGGCAGATGACGCCAGCGAGGACGGTGGTCACTCGGGGGAAGCCTGAGCCCGCCCGACGGGGCGGGCTCAGACACGAACAAGCGCCATGACGCCAAGAGCGGGCGCCCGAAGGGCAGAACCACGAGTCGGGCCGAACTCTCCCGGCATCCGCACTTCTTGGAGGTGTCGCCCCAAGTCGGCACACTTGACGACATTGCACTTCGTGACGCATTGGCCGATGACCCCGATGCCGCGCTGGCGCTGCTTGCGGACATGATGACCGCCACGGACGAACGCCTGCGGGCCGCCGCCCAAAGGATCGCTTCGAGGCTGGTGCTGGACCGGTCCCGCGTGGGGCGCTCAACACGGAGAGGGACCAGCCGCCCCCGATCCGTCCCCGCGTCTCGGGGTGGAGACCTCGACATCGACTCGTCGATGGATGCCATCGCCGCTGCCTACGCCGAAAGTCGTACTCCTTCGCTGGATGAGCTTGTCTCCAGGGACTGGGGGCAGCCGGACCTGGCGCTTTGTCTTGTGGTCGACCACTCGGGATCCATGAACGGCACCAGGCTCGCCGCGGCGGCGGTAACCGCGGCTGCTTGCGTGCTGCGAGCACCGGCAGAACACGCTGTTCTGGCATTCGCCCGCGAGGTACAGGTGATCAAGTCCTTGTCCAGCCAGGCGAAGCCCACAACTACGGTGGACCGCGTGTTGCGGCTACGTGGTCATGGCGTCACCGGTCTGGCCTCCGCCCTGCAAGCCGCCAGCGAACAGTTGGTCTCCGCACGAGCCGAACGCAGGGTTGTAGTCCTACTGTCCGACTGTCGCGCTACGGACGAGGACGATCCCGTGCCAGTCGCGAGTCGCATTCCCGAACTGCTGATCCTGGCTCCGGCGGACGACTGCGAAGAAGCGGCACGACTCGCGCTCGCGAGTGGGGGCCGCTATGTCGCGTTGTCGGGCGCCGTCAGCGCGCCTGGACTTCTCGACGAACTGCTGGGATGACAGCCGAATGCTTCCTGTGCTCCCTCGGGAGTCGTGGGCCCGCGGTGGCCGGAACTTCGATCCGAAAGCTTTGCGTCGTGATGCCCAAGGTCCCCTCTTGGTGGGGTGCAACTAGGCCAAAGTCGGGCGGTCAGTCCATCGAAGCATGCGGCACGGCGACCGCTAGCTGTAGCCGAGCGCGCTTGATGGCGGCTTGCGAGACTTGTGAGAAGAGCTCGGCGCCAGCCGTGGCGTTCGCCCGTCGCGGGTCGCCCAGAACGCCGTTGTGGCTCACCGCTCGGACGCCCTCATCTACTAGCATGGGCACCAGCCGGTGGAGTGGTTCGTTGTTTCCGATCTCGGCGAGGTCCATCCGTACGAGTTCTGGTGCCAGGTGGAGCATGAGTGAGGTTTCGCTGATGCCGGCGTGGGCGTCGCCGTTTTGCCATCTGATGTGGTGGAGGGTCAGGGACCGGCGCTCGTGTTGGCAGGTCTTCTGGGCGGATCTCAGCGCCTCGGTGTTGCCGCCGTGGCCGTTGATGATGAGCACGTGTTCCCAGAATAACGATGCGTGACGTACGAGCTCGGTGACCAGCAGGGCGAGTGCGTCGGTCCCAATGGAGAGGGTGCCGGGGAAGCCTGCATGTTCACCGCTGGCGCCGATTGGGATGCAGGGTGCCAATCCGACCTGTGGGAGCCTGGCATGCACCGCGCCTGCGACCGCGGTTGCGATCCGTGAGTCGGTGTCCAGTGGGAGGTGGGGGCCGTGTTGTTCGAGGGAGCCGACCGGGACGATCAGGAGTCGTCGGTCGCTGCGGTCCACTTGTGGCCATCTGGCGAAGGCCAGCGGTGGTAGCTCGTTCTTGGGATCGTGACCCCTGGTCATGATCGCCTTGGCAGGTCACGCACGGTCGCCAGCAGGGGGTCGATTGTCCTGTGGTTCAGTACGCCCTGCCAGACCCCGAGGGAGTAGGCGACGTCATCCAGGAGCGAGGCTGCGACCATCCCAGCGACGAGGGTGGTGCGCTGCCGAGGGTTCCCGGTTGTCTGCTTGTGGCTGCGCCAGGCGACGTCGGCCACGCCGGCCAGAGCAGCCAGCGCGAGGCGGCGTCGCAGACGAGGCACGGCCAGAGCCAGGGCAACAGTGACGGGCAGGAGCGGTCGAATGAGCCATCGTCCGAGTCCCGCGGCGGCGGTGACCTGCCCGGTGGCGGCGAGTTGTCGGGCGTGTCGTGGGTCGAGCGAGGGCAGGCCGCGGGGTGCGGCGAGCACAGCGGCGACGGCCATGGCGGCGCCGAGCGGTGGACTTACGCCTACTGCAACTGCCCATGGGACGAAGGACCATACGGAGACGTCGGCGTGTCTGACCTTGCCGGGGTGCCGGCGGGACAGGGATGCCGCGCTGGTGCCGTAGAACCGTCGTCGATTCAGGGCGGCGAGGATCCGGGTGCGGGGTTCGTGGGTCACGACCACGCTGGGTTCGTAGCGGATCCGGCCGTGGTCGGCCAGTCGCCAGATCAGGTCCACGTCCTCGCCGACGTGCATGTCTTCGCTGAACCCCCCGGCATCGCGGAACACAGCGGTTTTGATGAGTAGGCAGGCGCTGGGGACGTATGAAACGGGTTGTCCTTGGCCGACATTGGCAGGGTGCGGGCCCTGGTCCAGGGCGCAGGAACTCTCGAACCACGACGCCAGACCGGGGCCGGGCCGGTTGACGACGCGTGGGGCGACGACGGTGACGTCGCGCCCGGTGGCGAACCCGAGCAGCCGCGGCAGTGTGTCCGGGCGGGGTTGGACGTCGGCGTCCAAGAAGAGAAGCCAGGTGGTGTGCGCAGAGGCGGCGCCTGCGTTGCGCGCGGCGGCTGGTCCTTGAGGACTCTCGTGCCGCAGGATGGTCAGGTTGGGTTGCGACTGGATGGCGCCGGGCAGTGGGGTGGGGGAACCGTCGTCGACGACGACGACGACGACGGATGGGGGCAACGCGGCCAGGATCCGTCGGACTGGGTCTGGTGCTGACCGGGCGGGGATGACCACGGTCACGTCCAGCACTGTCGCCGGCTCGGGTGGGGGCGGGATCACCAGGCCGCCCTCTTCGAGCCGGTCAAGCAGTTCTCTTTGCGCGGGCGTGAGCCTGTGCTCGCCGCCCAAGGTGAGGATCGTGTGCACGCTCTGGGCGCCTCGCTTGGTGAGGCGCATGACCCGGTACGGCGTCCCGCCGGCGAGGGTGGTGGGATCGAGCCACCGGGTGCCGGCGGCTAACCGCCAGTGGTTCATCCGTGGAACCCGCCGTCGACGCCGATAGCCTGACCGGTGACCGCCGAAGCTCCGGGGCTGCACAGCCAGGTGACGGCTGAGGCGATCTCCTCCGGGTCGAGCAGGCGTTGGAGGCGTTGGTGGCCGGCGAAGTCTTCGATGTTGCTGAGTCCGTAGATGTGGGCGCTGTGTTCTAGAAGCCGGGTGCGGGTGCTGCCCGGCATCACCGCGTTCGCGGTCACCCCGAACGGCCCTAGGTCTGCGGCGAGGGAGCGGATGTAGCCCAGCGCGGCGTGCTTTGCCGCCACGTATGCTCCGAGGAGGGGTAGCCCGGTCTGTCCAGCGGAGGAGACCACGGCGACGAAGCGGGCCCGTCCCTGAGTTGCTCGGAGGAGGTGGGGGACGGCGGCCCGGGCGAGGTTGGCGACGCCGTGGAAGTTGACGGACAGGTCCCGGTCGAGGTCCTGCGGCGTGAGCTGCCAGGCGGGGCCGTCCGAACCGATGATTCCTGCCCCGGCGACTGCGACGGTGAGCGCGTCGGGCGTCGAAACGTGTGCCATTGCCAGGTCGACCAGGGACTGAACCTCCTCGGGGATACGCACGTCGCACGCCTGCACCTGGGCACCCGCGCCAGCGTCGCGACACAGCTGGGCTGTTTCCTGCAAGTCACTCGGCGAGGCGAGCGGGTACGCCAGTCCTTCGACCTGGCCCGGCCAAGAAACGTCGCCGAGGGTGAGGTCAAAGCCGTTGCGGGCCAGGGCGATCGCGCTGGCCCGACCGATCCCCCGGGCTGCACCGGTGATCACTGCCATGGGCCGGCCGGTCATCGGTGGGTTCCTGATGCCCCGAGGACCCAAGACTCGTCCAGGACGGACAGGGCGGTATTCAGGTGGGTCAGGAAGTCGCTACCGTCCTCGGCAAGCCACTGCTCGTACGCCGCCAACGAGGCACCCAGCGTCAAGTGACCAATAACCCGCGGCAGCAGGTCCTCTGGCTGACAGCCCATCCGACGGGCGGCGAACCGGGTGACGATCCGCCGCCATTCGCCATACCGCAACGTTGAATGCGCCTGCAGCGCGTCGGTGTTCAGAATGAGCGACATGCGGCTCCGATGGGAGGGTTCATTGGCCGGGTCGTAGGTGTTGAACGCGACGACGCCGCGCCGGATCGCCGTCATCAACGGAATGTCGTCGGGGCACCTCAGGAACCAGGCCTCGAACTCGCCAAGTGCGTCGTCGAAGTCGCCCCAGACGACGTCGTTCTTCGAGGGAAAGTAGCGAAAGAACGTGCGCCGGCCAATGCCGGCGGCAGCGGCGATGTCCTCGATCGAAGTCTCCTCGAAGCCTTGGTGGGTGAACAGATCCAGGCAGATCCGTTCCAACTCGTGCCGAGAGGTCGACGGGGCCCGACCCGGCCGGGGAGCGTTATGGGCCACGCGCAAGCCTGGCCGCCCTTGTCTTGCGATCGGCCGCGACGTTCTGGCGGACAAAGTGTGAGACCACCCTTTCCTTTTGGCACTGGGTGCCAGTATGGTCCTTCTCACAGTATCCGCAAGCCGTGCACCAGACAGCGAGGAGCATGTTATGAGCGAAGCCACCCAGACGTTGATCGAGGCCGTCGAGTCAGGCCACGAGACGTCACTGGTCGAGGAGGATCTTCTCGTTGAGGAAGTCTCAATCGACGGCATGTGCGGCGTGTACTGACCTCCACGACCTATGACAGCCCCCCGAACCCGAACGAACTGCCCGTGATCAGACCTGGCGCCGAGCCGTTCGACCCAGAACGCGCGTGGATGCTGCACTCACAGGTGTCTGTGCGTCCTGAGCCGTTCGGTGCGCTGCTCTACCACTTCGGGAACCGCCGGTTGTCCTTCCTCAAAGAACGACTCCTGCTGGACCTTGTGCAGGTGCTCGGTGACCACTCCAGCGCCCGGGCCGCCTACGTTGCCCTCGGCATCCCCGCTACGGACTGGCCCAGATACGACACCGCCTTGAGGGCGCTGGTTGCCAGCGGGATCCTCGCGTCGGCGCCGAACCCGTCAACGAAAGAGTCCTCGTGACCCTCACCTCCACGCCCACGTCCGCCAAGGGGCTGGTCGGCCATTTCGAGCGCGGCCTGGATGCTCCCATCTGCCTGACCTGGGAGCTGACATACGCCTGCAACCTGTCCTGTGTCCATTGCCTGTCTAGCTCAGGGCGACGTGACCCCCGGGAGCTGAGCACCGCCGAAGCCAAGGCCGTGATCGACGAGCTCGAGCGGATGCAGGTGTTCTACGTCAACATCGGCGGCGGCGAGCCCACGGTGCGTCCGGACTTCTGGGAACTGGTGGACTACGCGACCGCACATCACGTCGGGGTGAAGTTCTCCACCAACGGTGTGCACATCGATGCAGCCGTCGCCCAGCGGCTCGCCGGCAGTGACTACGTGGACGTACAAATCTCCCTGGACGGCGCGACCGCCGAGGTCAACGACGCCGTCCGGGGCCCTGGCTCGTTCGACACTGCGACGCGAGCCATGGCCAACCTGGCCGATGCGGGCTTCCGCGGCTTCAAGCTGTCGGTGGTGTGCACGCGACAGAACATCCCTCAGTTGGACCAGTTCAAGGAGATCGCCGACCGCTTCGGCGCCCAGCTACGCCTGACCAGGCTGCGTCCGTCCGGGCGGGGCGCCGACACCTGGGAGGAGCTGCACCCCCTGCCGGAACAGCAGCGTGAGCTGTACGACTGGCTCGTGGCCCACGGCGAGGGCGTGCTGACTGGCGACTCGTTCTTCCACCTGTCCGCGTACGGGGAGAGCATGCCCGGTCTGAACCTGTGTGGTGCCGGACGCGTGGTGTGTCTGATCGATCCGGTGGGTGACGTCTACGCCTGCCCGTTCGCCATTCATGAAGAGTTCTTGGCAGGAAACGTCCGACAGTCAGGGGGATTCCAGCAGGTATGGCGATCCTCGGACCTGTTCGCCGACCTGCGGGCCCCTCAGGACGCCGGCGTCTGCACCACCTGCAACGCTTTCGACACGTGCCGCGGCGGTTGCATGGCCGCCAAATTCTTCACCGGGCTTCCGCTGAACGGACCGGACCCGGAGTGCGTCAAGGGCTACGGCGCCGACGCGTTGCTGGCCCGGATTGTCACGGCCGCCCCCAAACCCAGCGGTGACCACTCGCACCACACCACCCCCCGCGAGGTCGGCTCTCGCCGCTCACGACCGGTCCCGGTGACCATCGGCTCGGGCCCCCGGGCCCGCCCGGTCAGTGCGTGCGAGGAGAACCCGCTAGCCGGATTCACCCCGGAGATCAGCTAAGCGACGCCCCGGCTGATCAGCGTGGCCACGCGGTCTTCTTGATACGCAGAGTTCCAAGATCGGGGAGCATGAGTCTCCTTGTCGGACCTACTAGAGAGGTTTGTTATGGGCAAGAATGCATGGTTCGAGACGGTCGCGGAGGCGCAGCGACAGGCCAAGAAACGACTGCCGAAGTCGGTGTATAGCTCGTTGCTCGCGGGCTCCGAGAAGGGCGTGTCGTACAACGACAACACTGCGGCATTCGCTGAACTGGGATTCGCACCGCACGTGGCCGGCCTGTCGTCGAAACGTGACTTGGCCACGACCGTCATGGGACAGCCGATCTCGTGGCCCGTGATCATCTCCCCGGCAGGAGTGCAAGCGGTACATCCCGATGGTGAGGTGGCGGTGGCGCGCGCGGCTGCCGCCCGGGGCACGGCGATCGGTTTGAGCTCGTTCGCGAGCAAGCCGATCGAGGAGGTCGTCGCGGCCAACCCACAAACGTTCTTCCAGATGTACTGGATGGGCACCAAGGACTCCATGGTGCGGCGAATGGAACGGGCCCGTGCCGCGGGCGCGACGGGGCTGATTGCGACCCTCGACTGGTCGTTCTCCAACGGCCGAGACTGGGGCAGCCCGGCCATTCCCGAGGTCATGGATCTCAAGGCAATGATGCGTCTCGCCCCCGAAGGTTTGACGCGTCCGGGTTGGCTGCTCAAGTACGCGAGGACAGGTCACTTGCCGGATCTGACGGCACCCAACCTCGCCGAGGCAGACCACGCAGCTCCGACGTTCTTCGGCGCCTACGGCGAATGGATGCAGACCCCACTGCCCACCTGGGAGGACGTGGCCTGGATGCGCGAACAGTGGGGTGGACCATTCATGCTCAAAGGTGTGTCCCGCGTCGACGACGCCAAGCACGCCGTACAGGCCGGGGTCACGGCCATCTCGGTGTCCAACCACGGCGGCAACAACCTGGACGGAACACCCGCCCCTATCCGCGCTCTGCCCGCCGTCGCGGAGGCAGTAGGCGACCAGATCGAAGTCCTGCTCGACGGCGGCATCCGCCGAGGCAGCGACGTGGTCAAGGCTCTCGCGCTCGGTGCGAATGCGGTGATGATCGGACGCGCCTACCTGTGGGGTCTGGCGGCCAACGGACAGACGGGCGTGGAGAACGTGCTCGACATCCTGCGCGGCGGCATCGACTCAGCCCTGCTAGGGCTAGGACACTCGTCGATCCACGACCTCACCGCCGCCGACGTGGTGATCCCACCCGGATTCACACGCGCACTCGGAGTCAAGGACTCAACCCGAGACGCGGATCACAATGTGGCGCAAGCCGCTGAATAGTTGGTCGTGAAGCAACTATGACCGGGCGCACTGCGGACGATGTGTCTCGTCATTGACTAACCGCTTGCTCGAGCGCACTCGGCCGCGGCGGACCTTGGTCAGCATGGATTCTGCTGTGGCGGTCCAGACGAGGGGTTTGGGGTCGTTGTTGCATGCCGGCCAGTGTCAATGTCCGAAGTCGCGTGCACGGCCGCCTGCGCGTTTACGGGATAAGTGCAGAGGAGTGCGGACATCTGGTTGACCGTACTCGTGTGCACAATCGTCGGTTTGACCCATACTCCTGTGCACGAAAGCGAGGTCTGGGATAGACGACGAACCGGTGGTGGTTAGTGAGCGCGGCCTGTTGACCGTGTCCGATGAGGTGTGGGATCTCGCGGTGGGCTGCGCGGAGGTCATTGGCCCGCTTGCCCGTTCGGGTGCGACGGTGTGCGCCCGGTGCCCGTCTGGGCCGGTTTCCTCGTACATCCCCTGGGCGAGTTTCACCTGCCG
>OCZT010002959.1_pt1 | contig 17490 bp, 15 predicted proteins | sample 1539031 | NCBI WGS metagenome assembly OCZT01 (sample SAMEA3539308, study PRJEB22396) | soil metagenome | biome: tundra; feature: field; material: soil | place: USA | collected 2010-05 | depth 0.15 m | reverse complement strand
TGGTGGCACCCATGATGTTGGTGGGACGGACGGCTTTGTCGGAAGAGATCATGACGAAGTCGTCGACTCCGTGGTTGGCCGCGGCTCTGGCGACGTTATATGTGCCGAAAACGTTGTTCTCGATTGCCTCAAAGACGTGGGCCTCCATCATGGGGACGTGCTTGTAGGCGGCGGCGTGATAGACGACCGACGGCGAGTACTGGCGTAGGACCTCATCGAGGCGAGCGGGGTTCTGTATGCTGCCAATTTCGGGGTAGAAGGAAATGCCTGGGAATGCCCGCCGCATTTCGCGGTCAATTTCGAAGAGGGGGGATTCGGCGATTTCGAATCCCACGATCCCAGCGGGGTGGAAGCGTGCGATCTGCCGGCAGAGTTCGGAGCCGATGGAACCGGCTGCGCCAGTGACGAGGACGACTTTGCCTTCGAGCGTACCGCGGATCTGGTCCTCTTCCAAGCGTACGGGGTTGCGACCCAAGAGATCCTCGACGGCTACGTCGCGGATCTGGTACGCGAGGCTGCTGCCTTCGATGATCTCCCCCAGCCCCGGTGTGGTCTTGTAGGTAACGCCAGCTCCTTGACAAAGCCGCAGGATCCGCGTCATCTCTGAGCCGGTCGCTGCCGGAACCGCGACCAGGACTACTTCAATGCGGTGCTTCGTCACCAGCTTTGATAGATCCGCGCCGGTTCCCAGCACCCTCACTCCCTGGATCACTAGCTGGGCCTTCCGCTGATCGTCATCGACGAATCCGCAGATGGCGTATGAAAGCTTCGGATTTGCTCGGATCTCGCGCAACAGGGACATACCCGCCACACCGGCGCCATAGATCAGTGTATACTTCTCGCCTTCACTGCTGCCTTGATGGACCGTTTCCCGCAGGATTCTGACGAGGACGCGAACACCGGAAGTGGCCAAAAAGCAGACCACCAAGTCAAGGACATAGATGGTGCGTGGGAAGCCCGGCGGTCCGAAGTACTGGATGACGAGAAAGCTGGCGAGGGCCCCAGTGAAGTTCCCGAAACTGATGCGCATCACATCATCGATCGACACGAACCGCCACCAGCCGCGATCCAACTCCAGCCATCGAAACACAGCAGACTTCACGATCAGCCACACCGCGAGCCCGAACAGGAGATCGCGGGACTCCGAGGCTGGAATGCTGAAGTCAAAGCGAAGCAGAAACGCCGTAGCCCCGGAGACCAGGAACAGCCCCAAGTGGGTTCCCCAGATCAACGACCGGCGAAGCCACTCGCTCCATTCAAGAGCAGCAGCTGGTTTGAAAGTTCTGTCGTTAATGGACATTGTAATGCGTCCCTATGCAATCCGAAGTGTCACAAGCAACGTCTTCGCCAGAATTTGCAAATCCAAACAAAGCGATCGCTTCTGGAGGTACTCATCCGCTAGGTCGAGTTTGACCGGCAGTACCCTCTCCACGTATTCGCGCAAGGGCTCCAGGCTTTGCGCTAGTACTTCTTCCTCATCCCGAAAGCGAATGGACGCGATATCCGTGACGCCCGGACGGACACTCAGAATGTGCTGGTAGCGCGTTCGAAACATCTCTACGTACTCCGGCACTTCAGGTCGCGGACCCACCAAGCTCATGTCGCCAGTCAGCACATTCCAGAACTGAGGGAGTTCGTCCAGCTTCGTCGCCCGTAAGAACCTTCCGGCTCGGGTCACGCGGCTGTCGCCCGACACGGTGATTCGCGCCCCCCCCTCGCTAGCGGCCATCGAGCGAAACTTCAAGAGGTGAAACTGCCGGAAGCCCCGTCCCACCCGGCGCTGACGGTAGAGCACCGGAAATCCAGAATCAATTGCGACGGCAGCCGCGATGGCGATCAGCAACGGCAAGCCCACCAGCAGCGCCAGCCCGCTCCCAACGATGTCAATCGCCCGCTTCAACGGCACTCGCAGCCTCCAGCCCGGCGAACGCCACCGTCTGCCGCAGTGAATTCCGCACCACGATGTCCCGAACCGCCTCGATCACCCGCTCCACTTCTTCGTCGGTCATCTTGGAGTGGAGCGGCAACGAAAGCAGCCTCGGATACTCCGCAAGGGCCCTCGTGCATGGGTCGCGTAACTCCAGAGTCTTCCGGTAATACGGGTGCAATGGAATCGGAATGAAGTGCACGCTGCACCCGATCCCCCGCCGTTTCATCTCGTCGAAGAACCGAGCCCGATCGATCGCCAACCGCTCCAGGTTCAGCCGGAGAATATACAGGTGCCAGGCGTGCCGGCAGTCCGCGCGTTCTGGCGGTGTCTCCACTTCGGGCATCTCCCCAAGGGCTGCGTTGTACCGCCGAGCGATCTCGGTGCGGCGTGCGTTCATCCCGTCCAGTCTCTTCAACTGAGCCAGCCCCATGGCGGCTGCGATGTCGCTCATATTGTACTTGTACCCGCGGTCGATCACCTCGTAATACCAGTTGCCCTTTTCGGCGTATCGGTCCCAGGCATCCCGGCTGATCCCGTGCAGACACAGAACGCGCATGCGCTCTTCAAGTTTCGCGGAAGGCGTTGTCACCATGCCCCCTTCGCCGGTCGTCAGGTTCTTGGTTGCATAGAAGCTGAACGCAACTGCGTCACTCTGGCCCGAGCCAAGCCCCCGCCCCTGGTACGTAGTGCCGGCGGCGTGTGCCGCGTCCTCCACGACTTTCAGTCCGTGGTCCCCCGCAAGCCGCCAGAGGGCATTCATATCGCACGCCAATCCTGCCATGTGTACCGGCAAAATGGCTCTGGTGCGCGGTGTGATGAGTCGCGCCGCAGCGGCTGGATCGAGATTGAAATCTGAACCGATGTCGGCCAGAACCGGCGTCGCTCCGGTCTCGAGAATGACGTTCACAGTCGCGCAGAACGTCAGAGGCGTTGTGATGACCTCGTCCCCGCGGCCGATCCCCAGCGCGGCTAGTGCCAGGTGCAGCCCTGCGGTGCAGGAGTTAACCGCAAGAGCATGGGCGGCGCCTGCGTATTCGCAGAATTGTTGTTCGAATTTCGTGGTTCGCGGTCCGCTGGTAATCCACCCGGAGCGGAGGACCTCGACCACTTCTGCGATCTCCTCGTCACCAATGTCGGGTACTGCAAAACGAATGTGGGCGGGTTGCGGCCCCCCGGTTCGAACGGTCGATCGGTAGGTTGAGTCTTTCAATCGATGGCGCATAGAATCGCTATTTCAAGACCGGATCGATGATTCCGGCAACTTCAGTCCTCTATTGCGCGCGGTTCTCCAACGGGAGGGTGTACTCGTTCATGAGCCGCCCGCCCGGAACAAGGAAGGTGTTGCTACGCACAAACCCCAGCCCGCAATAGAAGCCGTTGACGTTGTCGTTGTCCACCGCGTCCGTCGTCAGGTAAACATACTCTACAGCGCTGGTTCGCGCGCACCGGATAAATTCGGTGACGAGTGCTTTACCCAAGCCTCTCCCGGAACCCGCCGGGAGTACACCGATCGAGGCAAGTTCTGCTCCACCTGCCGCGTGCGAGCTACAATCTGCGAATCTCCTCAAACGCCGCAGGTTACCCAGTACCCTGGGTAGTAATCCGGGAGCGAGCAATAGACCTCTTACAGCAGCCAAAGCCAGGCTCAGCCGTCGGCTGCGCAGTAACGCGTAGAACTCCTGCGGAGCTACATATCCGACCACAAAGCCCTCAGCTCGTCCCCCCTCCTCGGCGATCAGAGCAAGAGTGCCGGTGCATTCCAGCGCGGCCTCATAATAAACACGCAGGAATCGGCCACCCAGCATCGTCATCAAAAAGCCGGGGAAGCTACGCTGGTGGAGGGTCACGAGCTGCGCGAGATCCGCCGTGTTGGCCTCGCGGATGTTGCGATCGTCAGCACCCGTCTGGCGCTCTTCGTCCCAGTAAGACTGGTGGCTGTCGCTACAGGCCGCCCCCTTGCCTCGCAGGCGTTGCCGATACTTCTCAGGTTGCGTTTCCAAGATGTGCTCGTCTGCGAGTGGAAGGAGATATCCGGTCTACAACCCCTTCGACAACAGGTTCAGCTGGCTCCCAGTGAGCCCTGGGCATATGTGGCGTTTGGCGAGGTCGTCGTAAAGGGCCTTGTAACCGTCAAGCATCCTCCGCTCGGTGTAGTTTTCCAGAAAGATGGCTCTTGCCTTTTGGCTCAATACCCTTGCCCGGATGGGATCATTCACCAGCCCGATGATTGCCTCTGCGAGCGCTCCAGGATCGTGAGGCGGAATCAAGACCGCAGCCTCTCCGTTTCGAGTGGCCTCAAGATTGCTTCCAATCCTAGTAGTCACGATCGGCTTCTCTGCCGCCATCGCCTCCAATAGGGCAATGGACAGCCCCTCCCGGAGGCTTGGCAAAGCGACGACATCGCAGGCCGACAGAAAACTTCCGACGTCGGCGTGGAAGCCAGCGAACACAACGGATTCCCCGAGATGGCAGTCACAAACGATCTTCTCAAGCTTCTCCAGTAAGGGACCGTCCCCGACCAACACAGTCTTAACAGGTCTTCCTAGTCTTGCTGTCATCATCGGCACCGCGCACAGGAGATCTTCGAGGCCCTTCTGCGGCGCCAGACGACCTAGGGCGAGAATAAACAAAGCGTTGCTCTGAATCTTCAACCTAGCTCGTAAAGTGTCGGAAGCGCAGCTTGACGCCAGCCGTTGTTCAGAAATCCCGTTCGGGATTGCGAGCACCTTCGTTGGGCAGCCTATGCCTAACCGTAGCGCCCAATCCCGGTGGAACTCGCTTACTGTCACGAGGGCGTCGCACCAGCGCGCCGCCAGTCTCTCGATCAGGGAGTATACCACCAACTCACCAGTCGGCGACTCCTCGTGGAACGCAAACCCATGCACCGTGTGGACCACGATTGGGACGCCGGCCATCCTGGCCGCCAGACGTCCCACCACTCCGCCCTTTGAAGTGTGTGTGTGAACGAGGGCATAGCCGCCCTCGCGAAGCATCTTGTACAGCCGAAACAGCCCTTTGAGGTCGCGCAATGGACTGATCTCGCGCCGGATAACATCCACACTGACGGACCGGATGCCCTTTTCGCTGAGCACCTGTTGCATGATCCTGTCTGTGGTTAGCACGGATACATCATGGCCGGCCTGCTTAGCCATGGAGCACAATCCGATGATGATGTGCGCGCCTCCACCGAACTTTGAATCGCCCACGATGTGCAGGATCTTCATGCCTTCATATCTTCTTGTGCCGCGCTGTATAAACCTTGGAGGTGCTTTGCACAAATAACGACATTGTAATCGGTCTCGGCCATTTCCCTTAGTGCATTCGGTCGGGGCGCGGATCCCTCGAGTAGCGACAGTGTGGCGTCCGCCCAAGCCTCGGTGCCACGTGCAAGGGCCAGGAATTGAATCGCGCCGGCCGATATCATGGCCTCGTGCGACACAACGTCGGATACTAAGCATGGAAGCCCAGCGGCCTGTGCCTCCAAGAGTACGAGCGGAAGACCCTCGTGAAGCGACGGCAACACAAATACATCCATGACGGACCGCATCAACTCCGGGACGCACGAACTCACGCCGGCGAAGACGACGCGAGACCCTATGCCAAGATCAGCACAGGTTTGCTCGATCACCGGCCGCAGGGTGCCGTCTCCCACCAGCAGAAATATGGCGTCCGCTCGTCGCCGGAACACGTGTGCCGCCACTTCAATCAGAAAGCGATGGTTCTTGGCCACACTGAAACTCCCAACGTGTCCGATGACCTTTGCGTCGGGCCCAATGCCGAGCGCTGCCCGTTGCGATTTCAGATTCCGTGCAGCTTGAAATGGTTTCAAGTCGATGCCACAGTGTATCAGTCTGTATCTCGTGTCTTCCTGCCAGCGCCTTCCCAAAAGCGCTGCCCCAGCCTCCACCGAGCAGCCAACGCCGTGCGTGGAGAATGCCCGAGCTAGAACTCGGTTCAGCAGTAGGCCCAAGCGGTTTGCTACCGAAAACATGCCGCCGGTCTTTCGGTCCGTACTGTGCGAGTGGGCGATGCGGACCGGCGTCTTCTCCAGCCATGCCAGGAACACGATCAAACCCACCAGCAACAACCCGTGACTGTGGACAACATCGTACCGGCCTTCCCGGAGGAGACGCCGAAAGCATTTCGCAAACCTTACGATCGCTGCGGGACTTGACCCGAGAGGGATATAGTGGAACTCGCAGCCGCAATGTTCGAGGTCGGCTGCATACGCTCCCCGGTCACTGCGATAAGTACAGAAATCAGACCGGTACCGCTCTTGTGCGATGTTGGGAACGACCTGCCAGAGCCACGTCTCAATGCCGCCGCGGTCTAAATTCCCTACGACGTGAAGGATCTTCATCGGGTTTTCGCCCATTGACTCGGATCGCTATTGGTTGTTCCCAGACTCGCGGAGCAGGGCTGTGTACCCACCGCGATGGCCAATCACCGTTCGCCGGAAACCCCAGAAACGCAAATGCGAACCCCCGCGTGACAGGCTACGGTTCGAGGGCTGACTAACAATCGCAATAATGGCCACACCGCTGCCGGCGCGCCGTGACAGACGCGACCCGCAACGCAGCGCAGGATGGAGGCCTTCAGCAGCCATTTCGATAAAGGGGTGCCCGCACCTACAAGTGCTGCATATATCGTCACGCAACCTCGATCGCCAACAGATCTGGCATCACGCAACAAACGCGGTCCCCACCTCTGATCTCTTCCTGAGGGAGGATTCCTCATGCAACCACCGTATGAAGCTCCGGACGCCGTCTTCGAACGTCGTCGCTGGGCGATATCCCAATAACTGCTCCGCTTTAGATATGTCAGCACATGTCCTTGGAACGTCGCCAGCCTGCATAGGGCACCATTTCCAGGTCGGCGAAACTCCCAATTCGGCAGCTAACAATTGTGCCATTTCTAGCAGGCCCACAGTGCGGTTATTGCCGAGATTGATGATCTCGTACTCCGAGGCATCATAGTCCATGGCTGCACGGATTCCTGTCACGATGTCATCTACGTGTGTGTAATCGCGGCTCGTGGATCCGTCCCCAAATATGGGGACGGGTTTGCCTTCGAGCATTAACTGCGCGAATTTCCGAATTGCCAAGTCTGGCCGTTGCCGCGGTCCGTAAACTGTGAAAAAGCGGAGTCCGACAAATCGGAGGCCGAACAGATGACTGTACACGTGTCCGAGAAACTCTCCACTCAGCTTCGTGCTTGCATAGGGACTGATGGGGAGAGGAGCATCGTCCTCCGCCCACGGTACCCGTTTGTTAACGCCATACACACTGCTCGACGAGGCAAACACAAACTGCCGTATGCCGTGGTGTCGGCAAAACTCCAAAAGATTATGCGTTCCGCGCACGTTAACGTCCTGACACAGGAGGGGATCATCGATCGACGGGCGGACACCTGCCCGGGCGGCAAGGTGTACCATTACGTCACCAGGCCCCAAGGGTATACGATTGAACTGTTCAGCATCTCGGATGTCGATTTCGAGTAGACGATATGATGGATTTCGGAGGTGCCGAAACACGTTCCTGCGCTTGATTGCTGCATCATAAAAGGAGTCGAAATTGTCAACTACAGTAACTCGCCAACCTGTAGAGAGCAAGTGATCGACGAGGTGACTTCCAATAAAACCTGCGCCACCTGTCACAATAGCATGATCCATGAGTAAGTGCGATCCTTTCTAGTATGGTTCGTATAGCAACACGTATTTGTAATGCGTGCGGTGAACCCATTTCCACGTATCCCTTTGTGCTGTTCCAATAAGTTTCTTTGATTTAGGTGTGTGCTTTGGAACAGCACTGGAATTCAAGCGTGCCACGACTTCGGCTGCAAGTGTCCGTGTTTTTGGTCGAAGTCGCCGTCAGCAAAGCAGGCAGCATATAGCTCAGCGATGAATGGGGTGCCGACCGCGGATCCACCCCTTTTGTGATTATAGTGTGGCATTTAGGTCACCCGGCAGTTAGGAGCGGATTGTGGGCAAATTCCCCGGCCGGCGTTCGATTACGAGTCGATTCAACAATTCCTCGGTGGACCGCGTCAGTGCGTCGAGGCTGAACCGCTGGCATATACGATTTCGGGCGCTCGTCGCATCCCACGCGCGGATTCCGATGAGTTGTGTGCAAATGGCCTCGCTTAGCATCGCGGCGTCATTCGGCGGAACCACCGTGCCTGAATTGCCCAGTACCTCGCGCGAGTCGCCGACGTCGGTCGCGACACACGGAACACCACACGCCAGCGCTTCGCCGACGACGTTCGGGAAGCCTTCGCCGAAAACCGAAGGTAGGACAAGCAGATCCAGCGCATTGTAGGCGGCGCACATATCGCCACACGTGCCCGCGAAGATAACCTGATGATCGATGCCGAGCTCTATCGCCAAAGACGCCAACTCACGCCGCGCCGCTGTAGTCCCTTCGCCAATGCAAACGAACCGGGCTTCCGGATAGCTGCATCTCATCAACGCGGCCGCGCGGAACAATACGGGGTGTCCTTTCATCGGGTCGAGGCGGGCAACACATCCGATCAGGATACCAGATAAGTTAACGCCCCACTGCGATCGGAGCGGCAGCCCGCGGCGCCGGTCGATCACAAACCGATGCGTGTCAATTCCGTTCGGCACGACCGCAATTCTGTCGGCGGGATAGTTGTGTGTGACGCAGTGACTTCGCCCTGCATGGGAATTCGAAATAATCAGATCCGGCACTCGCCGTAACCAGTCGCACAACAGCCCGAACACGCGGGAAAATAAGTCATAGTGCGACAGGTCCATACTGGAAACGCGGACGCCCCACACCAGCAGAAGTCCAGGGAACAGCGGCTTGATACACGCGCCGAACAGATTAGCCCCCATATACGTGTGCAGAACATCCGGGGACTCGCGTCGGACCACGCTCACAAGACGTGCCAGGAATCCGAATACCTGCCAACGCCCGGACTTCTTCAGAGTGATCACCTTCACCCCGGTACCACGGAGTTCCAGCTCAAACGGGCCGCCAGCATAAAAAACGACAACGGTTACTTGGTTTCCGCGGGACTGCAGTCCTCGTGCTAACGCACTCAACTGCCGCTCCGCGCCCCCGATTGACAGGTTACGAATTAAGAACAGGATTCTCACCGCAAATTGCCTACCGGCTGGGCCTCTGCCCAAGCCTGCCACATGAGAATGTTCCAAAGCTGTGACGCGAAATCGTAGCGCCCTTTGAGATGGTCGTGCCAATGCCTGCGAATCAAGTCTGAATTCAAGAATCCGACTCTCTTGATGGCGGACTCCGACAGAAGGTCTTCAGCCCAGGGACGCAGGTCCGTCCGCAGCCAATCACCGATCGGAACACCGAAACCTTGCTTCGGACGGTTGATCAGGCTCTCTGGGATCAGATCGTAAGCTAGCTTGCGGAGCAGCGATTTACCAACGCCGCCGTTCACCTTCAGGGACATCGGAAGTGAGCAGGCGAATTCGATCACTCTATGATCAAGGAGCGGCACGCGCGTTTCCAGGCTCACGGCCATTGCCGCGCGGTCCACCTTCACTAGGATGTCATCCGGCAGATACGTCACCATGTCTAGATACATCATGGTCTGGCGGATGTCGGCACCGGAAATCCAACATTTCGGATCGGTGAATGCCGTAGCATGTTCGCTGCTGCCGTCCATGAGCACCTGCGGTGCCAGCCAGCAGGACGACAAGACATGGTGGAAACCTGGGGCGTTGTCGGTGTTCAGCATGCGCGCGAGCTTACGCATTCGACCTGCCGGGTTGGTTTGGACCCGCGGCTTGTAGTTAAAGAGCTGGTCTAACATTGAGAACGGGGCGTTCACAAACGATTCCGGAATGCAACCGATTGCCATGGCCGCCATCTTTCGGGCCAATGGCGGAAGAAGTCTCATTTTCGAGTAGATCGAGTTTCCCCGACGATACGAATTGTATCCGCAGAACAGTTCGTCGCCAGCATCGCCGGACAGTGCCACGGTGACATGTCTCCGCGCAAATGTCGAAACGATATATGTTGGGATCTGCGACGGATCGGCGAAGGGCTCATCGTAAATCGTCGGGATGCGTGGAATGAGGCGGATAGCATCGGCGGCCGTCACGCGCATCTCATGGTGATCCGTGCCTAGATGCCGCGCGACCTCTCGGGCGTAAAACGCCTCGTCGAACCGCGCGTCCTCAAAGCCGATTGTGAATGACTTGACTGGCACGCTACCCGCGGACTGCATTAGGGCGACGATCACCGATGAGTCGATGCCGCCCGAAAGGAACGCGCCGACCGGGACATCCGCGATCATGCGCATTCGAACAGAATCGAACAAGATGTCCTTGAGCGCCTCCAAGGCGGCTGGCGCGGAGCCGCGGAATGGCCGGTCTAGTCCGTTTTCCATTGCAGTTTTTGCCGACCAGTACGTCTTGACCGATGTGGTCTGAGCACCGGTTGAAAACCTCAGAAGTGTCCCAGGCATCAGCTTCTGTATCCCCTTGTAGATCGAGTGCGGCCCTGGGACATAATTCAATCGCAGGTAGCAGGCCAGCGAGTTCGGGTCTACCTCCTTGGTGAATTTTGGGTGCGCGGTCAGCGCTTTCAGCTCCGATGCATATAGAAAGACGCCTTGCATCGAACCGTAGTACAGCGGCTTCTCGCCTGCACGATCCCGTGCTAGCCATAGGCATCTTTCTTGGCGATCCCAGATTCCAAAGGCAAACATGCCATTGAATCTGCGGACCGCTTCGAGAACGCCCCACTGCATCACCCCCGCCAACATCACTTCCGTGTCTGAGTGGCCGCGGAAAGTGTGGCCCAAGGGCTCGAGTTCCCTCCTGAGATCCTGGAAGTTGTAGATCTCGCCGTTGAAGGTGATCACATAACGCGCATCAGCTGAGCACATCGGCTGATGCCCTTCCTGCGATATATCGAGAATCGCCAACCGACAATGGCCGATGGCAACGCCGGCCGCCGCGTCTGCCCAAACGCCTTCATCCTGGGGCCCCCGATGCTGCAACACGTTCACCATGCCACCGACCATCTCGTTGAGCATGTCCTTCGAATTCCGCAGAGATGGATCGATGAAACCAGAGATTCCGCACATATCAGAGCCCCTCGGCCTTACCGTCAGGCAGGCTGTCGATTGACGAGCTTTCATCCCACGTATCCCGCCCGGAGAATACGTGGCGCAGGATCAGGAGTAGGCCGACGGTCTCCACCAGCGCCACAGCCCCCAGCGCCACCGCCCCGCTGTTCAAGCCCAGCCGCGGCATCAGCGTCCAACTGGCGATGGCCGAACTGCCGGCGGCGGCCGCCAGCACTGGCAGCCGCGCGGTGAACACTCGCGCGCTAGGTCCTCGACCGCTTAGAAACGTTCTTCTTGTAACCAAATTTGAGACGAGCAGTCTTGCGGTCGAATTCCCAGTTGATCTTGCGCTCTGAGGTACCGAGCGGGCGGTCTCGACAATGTACGGCATTGCATTCAACGTTGACGTGACCATGAGATTCGTACCATTGAACCCCCCAAGCCCTGCACCGGCCTCAATTCACCGCAAGATGCGCACCAAATTATTCGCCCCGTACTATGGAACAATCCGGCGATTTACAAACTGGAGCAACCTTTCGCCGAAGGTCGCATAGTGGAAGTGTCGGAGCGCCAGTTCGCGTCCCGCCGCGCCGATGCGATCAGCCAGTGCCCGATTCTTGGCTACAAACTCGATCTTGGAAGCGAAATCCTCTTCGTCGTCCGGTCGAGCAACAAGGGCGTTTTCGCCATCTGTGAAGTATCTCGATATCTCGCCGACGCCGTTCGTAATGACCGGCCGTCCTGTAGCCAGGTATTCGCCTATTTTCCATGGAAAGCGGGCTCGTGACCGGTCCGAACTGTCAAGTGGTGCCAGAAGGGCAAGTGCTCCCGAGTAAAGAGCCAACAACTCCCGGCGAGACACGTAACCCTTCGCAATCACCTGGTTCTCGGGCAGTCCGACCGCAGTGATCTCGCCGAGCAACCGCTGTCTAAGGGAATCGGTAATGGGCCCGACCACCACGAGCTTCAGACCCTCAACTCGCCTAGCCACAAGTGCGCAACAGCGAATTAGCCAAGTTATGGATTCGAAGTATCCCCCCACGGAGCCGCACCACAGTACGTACGGTCCCTCAATGCTCTCAGCCTCCGATCCTTCGGCACTCAGCTCGTTTGCGTCCATAAGAATTGAATGGAGCAGGACGTTCTGCTTCCGCGCTGCTGGCAGTAGTGCCACTGCTCTGCGCTCTAAGTCCTCGCTTATCGCCAGGACCCCGTCCGCTAACCTGACACGGATCCTGTGATAACAATTACTGAAACGGTTAGCTGACGGGAACGCGGGCTGCCATTCGCATAACTCAACGATTACTGGAAATCGCAGGACTTTCGCAAGCAGAAGAACAGGCAAACACAGAGAGGGCGCCTCTCCGTAGAGGTAAACACATAGCCCTTTGCGGCCACAGGCTATTCGTTTCTGGATGAGCCTCAACCACAAGACAACGAAGCCTCGGGCCGCGTCGCAGCGCCTCTTGAAAAAGTGCGGTGATCTTATTGCAGTTCCACATGTGAATTCGAACCGCATCCCCTCATACGACCCAATGTGTGGCGGATTCAAGATACCGACTGAAGGCTCACCAGGTTTTGGGAGAAGCACGGTGACGTGTGCCTTGGCCTCTACCAGTGCCCGGCCTATCAGTCTCAGCGCAGCCGCGGAAGCCGCTCCCGCCGGGAAAGCGTCGCGGCTTTCGAGTAGCAGAAACTCCATCGGAGCCGCATTGTCGAATTGCTTCGGCTCCGGCGCCACTTCACACACCGGACCGCTCACCAGATCGCAAGTTGTGTTGTCAGCTATCATAGGCTCCCTTGGGCCGGGCCCAACGGTTGCTGGCGCGAAGAGCAATCGGTTCCTTCGGGCAGTGATTCATCCGGGCCGGCATGATGCGCTCCGTTCTCACCCGATCAGTGCGATCCAAGCTCCGTGGGCTGTTGTATTGTATGGACCGCAGGCTTCGTATTACCCGTGCGGGTCGTCCAGCTGCAAGCACGTTCGGGGGAATGGATCTCGTCACAACGCTGCCCGCACCGATGACCGAGTTCTCTCCTATCGTGACGCCTTTGAGCACAACCACGCTCATGCCAATCCAAACGTTGTCCTCCAGTGTCACTGAACGACTAAGGCCTTCGGCTCCCCTGATCCGGGCTCCGGGGTCTACAGGATGCCAGTCGGTATCCGTAATCATAGAGTTGGCCCAGCACATGACGTGGTTTCCGATTCGAACACTTTGAGCAGCTCCGATCACTGTACCGCTGAAGCCACAAGAATGGCCGATGCGAATTACAGCTCCAGCGCGCAGTGTCGAGATGTAGCACGGCCGGTCAATTCCAGCCCGGTTGGATCTTCGGGAGGACCGCATCACACAGTTATCCGCGATTTCTATCTGGCTTCCCGGAAATCGCCCGAGGATTGGGATCCCATAGAACTCGCAGCCCTTTCCTATTGTTATGCCCCACCATACCGCCGAGAGGCGCACGATAGGCGTGCAAACTGCAGGCAAGAGGACCTCGTGCAGGCGGCGATCAAGAAAGTACGGCAGCCGACCCGGCTAGTTGTCCTTATTGGGAGTATGCGCATGACCCGATATCACCGCTTGATATATTTCTAACTGACTGGCTACGATACGCCTTGGGTCGTGCCGCCGCAATGCGACGCTTTTCGCGGCGCTCGTCAGGCGCAAAGCCAAAGCGTCGTCATCAAAGATCCGGCCCACCGCAGCCGCCAGGAGAGGGGCATCTCCCGGCGGGCACATAAGCGCCGTTTCGCCGGGTGTCAACATCGTTGGAAGTCCGCCGGCGAATGGGGCCACACAGGGGGTGCCCACGAGCATCGCCTCAGCGATGCTGTTCGAACTATTCTCAATCCAGGATGGAGACGCAAACACATTGGCTTTCAGCAGAAGGCCCGCAAGAGTAGGAGCATCGACTGGACCTGTAAACGTGACGCACTCCTCCAGGCCGAGCGTCCGTAGCTTATGGGTAATTATGCGTCCCCATCCAGACCTGGGGTACCAATGGCCGGCGAGGCGTACTTGCAAATCGGAGTATTTCCGGCGAAGGATGGCGGCAGCATCAAGTAGCACGGGAATCCCTTTCAGGGGCTGCATGGCGTCCGTGAAAAGCATCGAGTGCCGCTCTATGTTTGCCAACGACCAGCCGCTATTGAAAAAGGCCGGACGAATCGCCTCATCACAGCTGTAGTACGTGGCGCGCGGATTCACTGCACAGACCCATGCCTTGTCCCATTCGGTGCGTCCAATGAAGTATTGGTTCAACCGAATGATTTCCAATTCCCGGCTTGCTCCCCTCCGCCACCAACGATAATCCAGAACCGGGCCTTTCAATCGCAGCACATCTATTATCCGTAATGCCCGGAGCAACTCGCTGTAGTTCAAGCCTGCGAACCAGAATTTACGGTACTGCGAGATCAGCCCCTGAATTGATACGACAAACGGAACGCCTAATTCCGCCCGGGCAATCAGGCCGTAAAACCTCTCAGTCCCATGCACGTGCACCACGTCCGGACGGCATTCAGCGACGATCGCCCGGGCCCGCTCCAGATTTGCCTTCGAGTGTCTCAGGAAATGAAACCCGGGAGGCTGCGCAATGGTATAGTACCGAATCCCCTCCGAGGTGAACTGCATATCCGCGGTACCAGGCACCGCTGTCGCGATTGCCAGTTCAATCCCGTTTTCCGCTCTCAGAAGTGAGGCGAGAGAAGGCATCCATCCTCCGAGAACGGTTGGCCGCTGCCCAAGGTGTGCCGACATCGCCGGCATGGGCGCGTCTGTAAACCAGAGAACCTTCATTTCCAGTCCAACTCCTCTGCCCTATCTGTCTGGCTTGTCGTGCTGCCTGCGTCAACGTAGATGGCCCGCCGCACCGACGTTCGCAAAACCGATGCATCCGTTGATTCACGGTTCACTTCACCCCCACCTACGGAAGCTGACTCAACCAAGCGGAAATCGAAATCGGCATCTTCTCGCGGCAATGCCTTGGCACCAGAAGAATCCCTGATCTCAAGACGCCGCGCCGGGAAGGCCGGGCATGGAATCGCCGCATGAACCGCGACCGCATCAATTGGCGATTCGACCGCAGAGTCCGCCCGTCGTAAATTCGGGTACAAAGGGATATTTTTCAAGCGGTCATAGACCTAGAGTGTACGGGCGGACGAGCGATTTGCAGACGCTTGATCGCTCGTCGATCAACACGGCGCCCCCGCTAACGACTTCGCACTCGGGATACCGGCGAAAGAAAGCCACTACCTTAGAAAGTGCTCCCGGACGCAATGTATCGTCAGAGTTTTGCCACCAAAAGTATTTCACCGGACGCAATCCTAAATCCTTCGGCGTTTGCGGCGGCCTGTCCGCCATCTGGGCGGACCGCCCCTGAAAGATTTGGTTTGCGTAGCGGCGTATGATTTCGAGAGAGCCAACCGTGCTTCCTCCGTCCGTGACGAGGTATTCGACGTTCTTGTAGTCCTGAGTGAGGACGGACGTGATCGTCTCTTCAAGAAATGGTGCTTGATTGAAGCTTGGCGTTACAACGGTTATTCGCATTGTTGAAGCCGCGGGAGCAACTCGCCGCTATCGTTCCGATCTGGCAAACATACCGTCTACCTGCAAACAATAGCCGGTGGCCGGATCCCCGAAGCCTGGCTCAAAATGGACGGGCTTGAACCCTGCCGGTCACTCCCCAACCTCTTCACAGCCCAATCCCTCTGGATAATTAGGTAACTCGTCGAGACCGCCATCCCAAAGGACCGGAGAAGATAGGTCACGGCGCCTGGGGTCCCACCAGCAGCGATCACGAGGTCGTCGGGCAGGACTCGCAAACTATGACGGGGCGGTACTTTGTCACGGGCTGACGGGCACCGGACAACACATCAAGTTCTGCACCCTCAGTATCGTTTTTAATGAAACCAGGCTGCAACGCGAATGAGACATCTGCGGGTGGGTTGATTCTACGAATTGCACGAACTGCAGGCAGAGCGAAGGTGCGCAGCAGGGGATGCGACTTGGCGAGGCGCCGAGCAGCTGCCAGTACCGTCTTCATCAAGAGGCGTCCTCTTGGGCGGACGTTCCCGTGCGGAGGGAGTTTGGGTTTGCGCGAACACGAGTCCGGACCGTGGCGGCACCGAGGCAATAGAGCCCCCCGACGGCTATGCCGGCCGCAGCGGCGGCTGCGGTTAAGCCGGTGGATGCCGTGCCAGAAAGTAGGCCGAAAGTCGAAATGAGCCCAGCATTCGTGCCGCACTGGGCGACCTGGCTGGCGATTATTTGCTTAATTCTGCCCAAGCCGAGCAGGGTGTAATACCCGGGGACGCCGAGGAGGCTCAAGAAGCAACCCGCGAGCAGCATCCTGAGGGCCGGCACAATCTCGGGGCGGAAGCGCGCGCCGAGCCAAAACCGAAGGCCAGGCGCGGCCACGAGGAAGACTAGCGCGAATGCCGGCAGCCCGACGGCAAAGATAAGCTTGATGGCGCGACGATTCACGGTGGCGATGCGGCCCGGAGACTCCGACGACCCGAGTGCGGCGAGCCGGCTGACTTCCGGCATAAGCGAGCGGAAGCCCGATTCGAGAACACTGCGGAGCTGCATGCTCACGTTCCAGGCGAGCTCGTACACGGGCACGGAGCCCGGGCCGGCGTACCGGGTGAGGGCGAACTTATTCAGCGGGCCGAGCAGGAGATTCATTACCGAGCATGCGACGACGCCGCTGCCGAAGGTCGCGAGTTCCCGGAGCCGAGCGAAATCGAAGCCGCGCAGCGCCAGGCAGCCGTGGCCGGTGATGCGGCGGGCGAGAGTGAGGGAAGCGAGGTGCAGAAAGGCGTAGCCGGCCAGACTCGCGATCGGCAAACTCATGACGCCGACGCCGGCGGCGAGCAGCGGGGCGGAAACGGCGAGCGATAGGGCGCGGGACAGGATCTGGGTCCCTACAGACAGGTCGAGCCGCCCGAGCCCGATGAGGACCGAGTTCAGGGTCTCGATCTGGACGACGTACAGCGACAGGAGAGCCACGAATGGGAGCAGGCCTCGGGCCTGATCGGCCAGCGTGGGAGACAGCCGCATCGCGCCGATGATGTAGCCGCCGAAGAGGAGTACGCCGGCGACGGCGAGCAAGCCGACGGCGCTGAGGGAGAGCAGCGCGGTCGAGACGGTCGTCCGGATAGCTGCGAAGTCCCCGCGCGCGAGGTCCTCCGCAACCCTGATGGCGACGGCGGGGGCAAGTCCGAGATTTCCGAACTGGGCAAAGCTCAAAACGATGGCGACGGCCAGCCAGAGGCCGTACTGCTCGTAGCCGAGGAAGTGCAGATAGACAGGGTAGGAGATCGCTACGATCAACGCCCCGGCGACGGCGCTGGCGGCGCCGGCGAGGGTGTTGCGGCGGAGCTGGGAGGAGGTGCCAGCGGCCAGAACGCCGCGAATGGCGGCCAGGGCCGCACCAGGGGCGCGGGCTTCATCCTTGTCGGTCTCCGCAGATTTACGCCAGATCATGGCTCT
>OCZT010002958.1_pt1 | contig 17492 bp, 29 predicted proteins | sample 1539031 | NCBI WGS metagenome assembly OCZT01 (sample SAMEA3539308, study PRJEB22396) | soil metagenome | biome: tundra; feature: field; material: soil | place: USA | collected 2010-05 | depth 0.15 m | reverse complement strand
GTTATCCGTATCTTTAGTTCTATCGTCGTCGTCGTCTTTTCTTCCGTGCCTTTTAGAACCGACGACGACGATGGTAAAGAGGCTGCGCCAAGCAAACGAAGACAAAGTCCCGGTACTCCCTGAGTACGAAGCCCCTGCCGCACTCCGCGCCCCGGGCTCACCAAGAAGACATGGAGACCATCCGCCTACCGAACACCTCCCCAGAGAACCGGCGAAGCTATACGCACGTCAAGCTGCTCACAGCGGTGCATCCGCAGGCGTGGAACGCGGCCGGCTTCGAGGGAACGCTCTACGCGGCGGGCGCGCGGATCCCAGCGGCGGAACTGCCGCGCGGCGCCATCGCGCTGGAATACGCGGGCCCCCAGGGCGCCTGGAAGCGGCGCCCGCGGGAGAACCTGTGGATTCTCTGGCGCTACGACCAGGAGGCCGGCGATTGGCGCGAGATCGCGCGCGCGCTTTCGTTTGGGTGGGAGTGGGCCCTCATTTTGCGCGGGCCGGCGATTGAGGCGTTGCGGCCGGCGGAAACACCGTTGCGCGATCGCGGCAGGGAGGTCGCGGCGGAGCTGCTGCGCACCATCGACTCGGCGGTCTCTCTCGAGTTGCCCGCGGTGCGCAAGGCGGTGATGAGCGCGGTTTACGATTCGTTGGCGGGGAGACTGGCGGCGGCGTAATCCACCTGCTCGACGCCAAGCCCCGGCGGAGTGCCGTGCTCGGAGCAGTACTCCGGCAAATCGTCGCTCCCGGAGGCGCGGCAGCCGCATGGGTAGATTCGCCCTCCCACGCGCTTGACCACCTGTGCAGCGTTGATTGCCGAGACCTTCGTTTTCGTCGTGTACGGCGGCATCGGGTATTCGAGCTCGACTTCGCAGGTGCAGAACTCGCCGGGGCGCACGGAAATCACTGTGCCCGGGATGTTGACCAGATCGCCTGGCCGAAGTAACTTTCCGTTTGCGTCATGTGGCATATTCTAATCTTACTCATTGGCAGGGAGACTGGCGGCCGAGGCGGCTGAGGCGGCGTAGGCGCGGAGATCTCGCGGCCGCGGCGGGGAATAGAGGCCGATGAAGCGGAAAAGCTCGTCAACGAGGGCGATCTGCTCGGGTGCGGTGAGGTCTGAGCGCTGCTGCGCGACCACTTCGCCCAAGTACAGGCGGAGGAAAGTCATCCCACCATCGTAAACCGGTCAGGCCGCGATCGGGACTGGAACCCGTTGCCGCACTTCGACGCAGTCTTGGCACCGGCAATCAGCCGGGCATTCCTTGGCACGCGCCTCCTGGTAGCGCGCCCAAGTACACCATGGCGACTCGCAACGGCAGCCGGCGACATGGAGCCCAGTTTCGTTGTACACCCCCGCTGCCAAACAGTTGGGATGTTGCATCGCCCACTTCGGGATTTCCAATCGACTGGTCAGCCCCAGCTTTTGGGTCAACAGGACGATCCGCCCATTAACTCCGCCTGTCGACAATTCCAACGGACCGGCGATTTCTTTCACCGCCTGACCATTCAAAAGGCCGGAAACAATATCCCTCTCCCGAGGGGCTAAACGAACCGTTTTGTTCAGTTTGTTCCTCCAAAACCGAATTACTACAAACTACTACTGTAAATAGCATAAAAGTAGTAAAAGACACCATTCCCCTAAATAGGGGTATCGGCGAGCCTTGAATCATATGGCAAAGCCAGTGTTGGTGCCGAAGTCGCTAACCCGTAAGCAGGTTGTGGATGAATACGGCGAGGTGGACCGCAAACTCCGCCTCTGGCAACCCCAACAGAACCCTCACCAGGCGCGCCACGCCGAGCTCGAAGCCATCATATTGAGCTGGGCGGACGATGAGCCGGCTCACCAGTCCAAAGTAGTCTCCGGGTCGGCCTATCAAGTTGAGGTCTCCGCCCGCGGAATGCGGAGCACTTTCACTCCGGCGGCGCAGGCCAAGGCATACGAGCTTCTGAAGCACGCCAAGGTACCGCTCATGCAGTTTTTCAGTCTCACTTTGGCCGAGGCAAAGGCTCACCTTGGACCCGAATTTGTGCTGACCAACGTCCCCAAGCTGCAAATCGGCCCCCGCTCCGTGAGCGTAGTGCCCCGCGTGGAAGCCGTCGCGGCAAAGAAGGCGGCTTAGATGGACATGCAGCGGGTCGAAAGCTCGAACATCAAAGCTGTCGGCTACGACCAGCCCAATGGGACGCTGAGGGTGGAATTCCTCGGCGGCGCGACACACGATTACCCGGACGTCTCATCCGCGGAATACGCGAGCTTCCTGGCGGCCGATTCCAAAGGCAAGCACTTCCACCGGCATATCAGACCCCGGAAATCAAAGCAGGTAGCATGACCAATCTCTGCGCAGAGAGCGGAGTCTTCCTCCAAGGGCGCGCCCGGCTCGTCGACGTGACGGACGCGCGCTCCGCAACCAATCCACAAGAACGAGGAGTACAGCCATGGCCCACGGATGCAACCTGACGACGGACATCTGCCCGTCGGCGCGCGAGATCAGCGCCCAACGGCAATCAATCGAGGATCTGGAAGCCTGGCAGACACGGCAGAATGGCACGCTTCAGCGACTGGAAGACAAGCTGGACAGCCTGCGGAATTGGATTATGGGCGCCATGTTCACCAGTCTGGTGGCGCTGATCGGCTGGATTCTGGCCACGCTGCTCAAGAAATAGAACTGGCCGGCCAGGGCGAGATCACGTGGGTGATGTTCCATTGGCTGAAGCTCACCGACGAGGACGCGAAGCACGAACAGGATCACCCAGGGAACTACCAGTATTTCCAACTTTCACCCAAGGAGATCGAATGATTCAGTACAGCTCAGACGGAAACACCCTGATCGGTGTGGACGAAAAAGGCAGAGAATTCTCGCACAACAAAACGGAAAGTGCATGGTTCAGTTCCATGCTGGTCACCCTCGACGAGCAGCAGCAGGCCGCAAGGGACAATGCCGCGGCCGCGTTGGACTACAACCAGAAGCTCGGCAACATTCAGGGGCCGCTGAACGCGGGGCAAGGGCCGGCGGTTTACATAGTGCCAGCGACGCCGCTCCAGAAGATCGTGAGCGATACGGGCGCGGTAACCTACGCTCCCTTCGATCCGCCGCTGGCCGATCTGGTGATCCCGAAAACGACACCCAGCCAGGTCAACACGGTAGGGATGAGTCTCTCCGAGTACGACATGGTGCTGCGGATGTACCAGAAGATGTTCCCCGACGCGTAAGGCGGACGCATGAAGCACCGCAGGCCATGGTTCGACAAGTGGGCTTTCTGGCGTACGCCACGGCGACGTTGGGCCTTCGCTCGCGTCGACTGGAGTACCCCTTGGTTCAAGGTCGGGATTCAGTGGCGCCCATGGCTCTAACAGAACTGCAAGCCGCCGGCGAGTTCGTTGAATCGACCGCAAAGGTCCTGGCCGACGAATTGACCATTGTGCTGCTCAAAGAGGGAGGTGGATTGGACCTCTTGGAACCCGACTACGTAGCATTCCGCTATCACCACACCCGGGTTGGGCAGTTGCTCAACGGGCTCGTAACGATGGCCAGGGTGATGAAGGCGTGAACCGCTCCCCAATCTTCCTTGCCGCCTACAGGGAAACCGGCTCAGTCACCCGCGCGGCGGAAGCGGCAGGCATCCACCGGAGCATCCACTACCGGAGATTGCAGGAAGATCCCGCATACAAAGCGGCCTTCGAGGCGGCGCACCAAGTTGCGATCGCGGTCCTCGAAGACGAAGCGATCCGGCGGGCGGTGGAAGGCGTAGAAGAGCCCCTGACGTATCAAGGCCAGTTTCAGTACGCCGACCTGGATGACGACGGGAACCCGGCCGGCAAGCCGCTGGCCATCCGCAAGTACTCCGACAGCCTGCTCCAATTCCTGCTCCGCGGTGCCAAACCGGAGAAATACCGCGAACGGTTCTCGCATGACGTGAACGCCAAGGTAACGCACAGATTCGATGGCACGCTTGAAGATCTGCTCACCACATATCGCGCTCTCACGGCGGACGATTCGAAAGCGTGACGCCCTAGTCCTCGAGCACCTGGAATGGGCTCACGGGATCGCGCGTCGCGTCGCGTCGCTACTGCCTACCTGGTTCACCTTCGAGGACCTGTGTGGCCCCGTGGAACTCGCCTTGCTTGAGCGGGCGGCATCATTTGATTCCAAGCGGGGCGTCCCCTTCCGGGCCTGGGCCTCGCGCAGAATCCATGGGGCGTGCTTCGACTCGGTCAGAAGGAAAGAGTACCGGGAGCGGAGCCACCTATCGATATCGACGGTTGAAGGCCCCGACGTACGCCAGACCGACGATTGGCTGGTGGATAGCTTACCTTCACCCGAAGAGCAGGCGGCTTCTCACGAGCAAGTCCGCGTCTGGGCGCGCGTGCAGCAGCTCCCCCCGCGCCACGCCCTGGTAATCCTTGCGGTCTACGGCGGCGGCATGACGCTCGAAACCCTGGCCACCAAGGTGGACGTGGGATCGAGCAGACTTTCGCAGATTCATCATGAGGCGCTGAGGATGCTCCGGGGAATGGCCGCATGAGCTCCGAGTTGAGTCCGGAACTCATGACGACGATTGCCTGCGCCGCCCGGAAGGCCCCATGGAATCTGCGCGACGATGCGCGGCAAGAGGCCGCGATCGGCGTCCTGTCCGCCATGCGCCGCTACGACCCGGCGCACGGCGCGTGCTTGCGAACTTTTGCCGACCGGCGGGCAAGGGGCGCAGTGATTGACTTCTGCCGGGGATGGTCCCCGATGAGCCGCAACCACCGGCGCCTCGTCGCCGCTGGGGAGTGCGAGCCCATTGTCCTGTGCCCGATCGATGCTATTCCCAATCATCGGGACCGAGGGCCATCGCTGAAAAGCTCCCTGCAGGACCAAGGGCCATCGCCAGAAACTGAGTACCAGTCGACGCAATCGAGTGCCCTGCTACACGCCGCAATACGCCAACTGAGCCCCGCGGAGGCGTACGTGATCAAAGGTTTCTACTTCGACGGCGAGTCTATGGCTCAGATCGCCAGGGCGCTGCGCTGTAACGAGCCCAGGGTCCAGTATTTCCGTGGCAGAGCCATCCGACAACTGCGCCATCTGCTCGACAACCCTCTCAGGAGGGCCGCATGAGCCTCACGGTAACGGAAAGCGCCCAACTCATCCGCGCCTTTTCCGATCACCAGCAGTTCGCCAAGGAATCGCTGCGCATCCGGGCCAAGTCGGGCGCCATGGTGCCCTTCGAGCTTCAGCCGGCGCAAACGAAGCTCAATAAGGCGATTCTGAAACAGCGCAACGCCGGACTCCCGGTCAGAATCTGCTACCTGAAGGCCGGCCAGGTCATGGTCTCGGCTGGAACCGCGGCGCAGAACTTCCACGCCGTTCCTTTCATGCCCGGGCGGCACTGCCTTGCGCTTGCGGACTCGGCGGCGCATGCCGACCTCGTTTTCAACTACTACAAGGGCTTCCAGGACCACTACGTTCCGTTCACCGGTGGCGTCCCAGGCGCCCAGGTCACCCTTCCCGAGTTGGTCAACGACCGTGACGAAACCCTGAAGTGGGCCAACGACAGCTTCATCCAAATCGCCACCGGCCGTAACGTGCACGTGGGACGTGCTCACCCCTGGCAGTTCGTCCAGGTCTCGGAATTCGGCTTCCAGGAGGGCGGCGCCACCCTCATGGACGGCTTGATGCAGCGCGTCCCGAACTCGCCCGAGACCATGGTGATTGTCGAATCCACCGGGTTTGGTGAAGGCGGCCCATTCTACGAGCTTTGCCAACGTGCGCAAGATCCCCAGCGGGCAGGCGGTTGGCTCTTCGTCTTTTTTGGCTGGCAGGAACACCCGGAATACCAGATGCCGGTACCGGGCGGCGACCGCGGGGCCTTCCAACGCGACTTGGACCGCGGCGAGCTCGCAGTGATGCAGCAATACGGCCTCTCGCTCGAACAGATGGCCTGGCGGCGCTGGGCCATTCTGAACAACTGCGAAGGCCACGTCTCGACCTTCCAGCAGGAATTCCCCTCCAACCCGCGCGAGTGCTTTCAATCGTCCAACCGGACCTACCTGGACCTGGGCGCCCTGGAGCGCTGCGTCCGAGTGGAAGAGCCGATGCGTGGCGAGCTGGATATCCACCAAGTGGGGCCAGAACGGCGTGTCCAGTTTTTACAGAAGGACGGCGGCACGCTGGCCATCTACCGCATCCCCAAAAAGGGCGGCCGCTACGTGATCGGCGCCGACTCCGCGCAAGGCAAAGATCCGGAGGCAAAGAAGGGTGGCCGAAGCGATCCCGACTACGCGAGCGCCGACGTGACCGACGCCGACACCGGAGAGCAGGTAGCGAAGTACAACGAGCGAGTGACGGAGTCGCACTTCGGGCGCATCATTTACGCGCTGGGCTGGTACTACAACTGGGCCTACGTGGTTCCAGAGACGGTGGGCGCCGGCAGGGCCTTCCTCCAGGCGCTCTTGGCCCTGGAGTACCCAACCGACCGGATCTACCGGAAACAGCGGCCGGCCGGCGACATGCGGCCCGTGACGTTCAACGAGCTGGGCTACGACACCAACACGGTAACGCGCCCGCAATTATTGAGCGCTCTGGACGTGGCGCTGCTCGAGGGCTCGATCACGATTCACGACGCGGGGACGGCGATGCAGTGCCGAACGCTGGTTCGGGATGCGGACGGCCACGTAGCGGCGAAACTCGGCACGCACGACGACGACGTGTTCAGCAAGGCGCTGGGAGTGATCGGGCTGCGGTTCATTCCGAAGGATGTGCCGATGTCTTCGCAGGAATTTCAGAAGCAATGGAACCCGCAGAGTTACAAACCGAAAACGAGGGATGACGATGACGACTGACCGCGACGGGCCGCGCTCCAACCCCTACCACCCGGACCCGGAGAAGTGCTGCGAAGCGTGCGTCTTCGGAAGCGGCCAGCATGCGGTGTGGTGCCCGGCGCGATCGCACAGCGGCGAATCCGCCGAGCGGCGCCGGCAGTGCCTGCTCAGGCACGGATGGCGATTTGGCGATACCTCAGACGTGAAGCATGCCTCCTAAATCCTTTCAAATCCAACTGAGCGACGGCGAAAAAAACAATCTGGTCAACCGGGTCGAATTGGACTTTCTCACCGACAAATCGAGCCACCTGACATGGTCAACCCGCTGCGCCGGCTGGATGAAGAAATGGGAGGCGCGCGTCGAGGCACCCAGAGCAGGCGACGAAGACAAACCGAACCACGTAGTTCCGTTGATTCAGTGGCAGTGCTTCAACAAGCTGGCCAGGGAAATCCAGGCGATTTTGGGCGATAACGCGGAGATCACGGCGCGCGGCACCGGCCCGAGCGACAAGAAAGTGGTTGCCAAGGTCGGCTGCTGGATGACTTCTCGCGTATTCGACCAGATGCAACTGATCAACCCGCTCTGCGAGTTCGAATTCCGGCGCATCCTGAACGGCTGGGCAGCGGCGTATCGCCCATGGTGGCGCCGCGAGTTTGATACTTTGCAAAACGGCAAGATCAAGCGCGTCTGCGACTACGAAGGTCCCGGCTTCTTCCCCTTGGAACCCGACGACTTGCTGGTCCCGCCAGAGCGCGGCGTGAAATCCCTCCAGGAATTCAGCCATGTGATTCGCCGCGTGCGCGTGACGGTGGACGATCTGCAACGTGGCGACGGCACGCTTTACCAGGGGACCAGCGACCCGGACATGGTCACCAAGCTCATCAACTGGGCCAAGATCGGCGGGCAGGGCAACGACTACACCATGGACGGCCAGGACCCGGTAAGGGCAGAGCGCGAACGTTCGGAAGGCGTGGACTACAGCGCCTACTCGCTCGGCCGGCGCTCGATCTGGATGTGGGAGTGGTACGGATACTGGCGCCCGTTGAAGAAACAGACACGCGACGGCGCTATCGACGATCTGGAAAAGCGCCTGCCGTACGAAGCGGATTACGTGGTGAAGTTCATTCCCGGCCTGCGGGAGATCGTGGGCTGTCAGGACCTGCTGCAGCTCTACCCGAAGATGCGCCGCCGACGTCCGTTCGTTGAATCGACGCTCATCAAGGACGGAACCTATCGGCCCAAGGGCTTCGGCGCGCTCTTGGAGAGCCTGGAAGACGAGTTGACCGCCAACTCCCGCCACTTTCAGGCGGCCGGGGAATTGAGCGTCTGGCCCATCGTCTTCTACAAGCCGGGCGGCGGGATGAAGCCGGGGATGTTCCGGCTGGAACCGGGAATGGCTATTCCGACCGAAGATCCGGCATCGGTCAACGTCGTCAAGATCAACCCCAATATGGACTTCCTGGTGGCCCGCCAGCAGGACATCCTCACCACCTCAGAGCGGATCACCAACATCAACGACCAGTCCATGGGCCGATCGATGTCCCAACCGAATGCGCCAAAGACCGCCACCGGCCAGCTCGCCTTGATCGAGGAAGGCAACGTACGGGCCTACCTGGACTCGACGATTCTCCGCGAGGACATGGAGGAGATCATAGGCGACTTCTGGGACCTGGACTGCGATCTGGCCCCGAAGACGCAGCCCGGTCTGTTCTTCCGGGTGACCGAAGAGCAGAGCAACGGCCTCTTTGACGTGTCCAAGGGCGGCGCCCACATGACGCCCAAGGAATTCGGCGGGGTCTACGACTTCCGGTTGAAGTTCGCAACCTCGGTATGGGCGCGGAACGCCAAGAAGCAAGACTTTGTGGCCTTCTACGGAGCAGCTATGCAGAATCCGCTCTGCATGCAGAATCCCACGGCCATGTGGCACCTGCTGAACATGCTGGCCAAGCAATTCGACATCGACTTCCAGGACGTCATCCCGAAACCGCCGGAACCCGATCAGCCGAAAACACCGGACCAGGAATGGACCGAAATGTTGGAAGGGGAGACGGTCAACGTCAACCCGCAAGACAACGACGATCTGCACATCCAGCAGCACATCCAGCAGCTCGAAGACGAGCGCAAGGACCCGGATCGGGATGTCCAGGCCATCGGCATGATGGTCAAACACATCCTGGATCACCAGCAGCAGAAACGGACCAAGATGCTGATGCAGGCCCTGACCTCTCAGCTCATGCAGAGCATTCAACCGCCTCAACAGAGCCCGGCCCAGCAGACGATTCAGCAGCTCCAGCAGATGTACGGCGGTGGGCAGCCGGGGCAGAGCAGCATGGGTGGCGACTTCGCGAACTATCTGGCCAACAATCCCCAACAGCAACAGCAGCAGCCACCCGGCCCGCCCCAAGGAATGCCCCCACAGCAACCCGCAATGGGCGGCCCTCCGCAGTTCGGCGCGCCCGGTGATGTCCAGGCTCCCCCGCAAGCCGTAGGCTCCCAGGCGGCCCCGCAACCCGTGGATGGGCAACTCTGATGCAATCCGAACCTTTCGACTCCGCCGACCTCGACGCTATGCTCGAATTCGACCGCTCCCGTGGCTGGGGCCTGGTGCAAATCCGAATCCGCGAAGAGCTGGAGCGGAAACGGGCAGCCCTCGAGAACGGAGGCGATCCGGAGCGCGTGCGTGGAGAGATCGCGTCCCTGCGCGTGGTGCTCACTATCCCCGGCATTCTGCGCGAGGAAATCAAGGCGGTGATTTGAAGCGCGCGCTCATCCTCGGATTCCTGTGCCTGGTGATGGTGGGCTCCGCCGGCACGTCCAACCCCGACTTCTACGAAAAGTTGGAGCGGTTCAACGAGCACTACTGCAAGTTCTACCGCGCGGTGCATGGCTGCCAGAAGGATGCGCTACGCATCGAAGATTGCAGCCCGCCTCTCGCAACATTCGATTGGTACGAGTTCAACCACGCGGCGCACGAAGCCCGCGATCTATTCAGTTTGGAAAAGGAAAAATAACATGTCTACGATTATCGAAGTGATGCTTGCCATCTGTGCCGCCACTGCGGGGTCTGCGCCTCACGAACCCGTCATTATTATTCTTGACTAAGCGTCGCGCGTGCACCAGCGTGGCCCTTGGCGCGGCGGCAGCAGCCCGCCCGTTATTCAGTTTGGAAAAGGAAAAGTGAAATGGCATTCCCGAAGAAGAAGACCGCTCCCGTTCCGCCCGTTCCGCCCGTGAAGAAGAAGGGCGCCAAGAAGCCCGCCGCGAAACCCGCGCCCCAAGCCCAATGGCAGGGGATCGCCAGCAAGATGCTGGGCAGCAAGACCGGCCCCGGCGCCTGCTAAATATGAAACTGACCTACACGCACACGTGCTCGATCTGTGGCGCCGAAACGACGCAGGCGTGGAACATGCGGCGCGGTGAAGAGATTCCCAAACCTTTGGACCCCGTGGGATGGCGCGATGTATTGGGCGAGATGGTCTGTTCTCAACATCGCGTTCACGCGAATGTGTATGTCACAGGCTATCCCAATTCGCTCTGGCGCGCCGACGTGGAATTATGACCCCCGCCATCGTCATTCGCGAGGTCTGCCCCTACTGTTCCAGATTCCGCTCCCCGCGCGACATCATGCACATGCCCGGCGGAGTGACGATCTGCACGTCCTGCGAACAGCGGCACCTGGAAGCGCTCACTGTCCTGTCGACGGGCAAGTTCACTGGAGAATGTTCGGAGTGCGGGGAAGTGCCTGACCAACTCGCCAATCGCCAGATGGCAGTCCATTTCGAGAATGGACGGTATCGGGCCATGTGCCTGAAGTGCGATGCCGTGTACGTCATGAAGCGCCGCGACCTCTACGGCAAAACCGAATTTGGCCGCAACCTGAAGCTCAACTAGGAGAATATGCTAACGGAAATCGACGACGCAACCGAGCAAATCACCCCGCCCGTAGTCCCAGCGGAAACACCGAACGACAAGGTAACCCTCACCCGCGCGGAAGTCGACGGGCTCCGCCGCGACCGCGACGAAGCGCGCGAAAGCGAGAAGTACTGGGCCGGCGTGGCGCGCAACGGCAGAGCAGCCGAACCGGCAACTGAACCCGAAGAAGACGACGCCAGCCAGTTCATCGACGAGGACGCCCCGGACGGCATCGAAGGCGACACCCCCGAAAAGCTGGTGGACGAATTCGCGGCGCAAGGCACCAAAGCGCTCGACAAGCGCGGATACGTCAAAGCCGCCGACGTCAAGAAAATGGCCGCCGAAATCGCCATCAAAGTCGCCCGGCAGATGATCGGGCAGCAGGTAGTGCGCTCCACTACCGATGCCCAAATCATGACCGCGTATCCGGAATTGAAGGACCCGAACTCGGAGCTTTTCAAAGCCACCGCGAAGATCTACCAGGAAGCCGTGGCCATGGACCCCAGCGCCCAAAAGACGCCGGCGGCCCTCTTCCTCGCGGCGAAGGCGGCGAAGGCGAGCCTGAAGCCCCCACCCAAAGCGCGAGAAGACGAGGACGATTACGAGCCGGAAGTCGAGAGCGATCGGCGCCGGAGAGCAGATTCCCAGGACAGCAGACCGCGCGGCCGCGGCCAGGTCGAAGACCACGACGACATGATGGGGCCGGAAGCGCGCCAGATCTGCAAGGACATGGGTATCACCGAGGCGGAGTTCAAGGAAAGCATGAAGGCCACGAGCAGACCCAGGGGGAGACGTTAATGTCGAAGAAAATTCAAAGCGCCGGCGGAATCGGCGAATCGAAGATGTTCAACGCGCCGGACACCGAGCCGGATCCCATTCTGGCCTGCCACATCAACGGCGTGCTCATCAGCGAGCTGGGCTTGGAGCCGCACATCCTGGCCGTGCTGAACCGCCAACTGACGGACGAAGGCATCGCGGAGAAGGACGCGCGGCCCGAAGTGCGCGAGTCCTCGGGCGTCACGCTCGGCCGCGATGGCTGGGACAAGTCGCTCGAACAGCGCCGCGACGACGTCAAGGACCGGGACATGGATCTCTACCAGGCGCGCGACCCATTCAAGGAAGCCGCCGCATTCGCAGCTCCGGGCATGCGGCCGAAGATGCTGTCCGCCAGGAAGATCAAAGAAGGCGGCCTCGGAGACCACCAGGTAGTGAAGTACCCCGCCGGGCACCCTCTCGCGGGCGACCCGGTGATGGTCAAAGGCATGGTACTCGGCGAGATGCCAGAGCGCCGCGCCATCGCGCGCAACAAACACTACCGCGACAAGTCCACCGAACTCTTGAAGCAGGTCGAACAGAAGCACCAATTGCAAAACGGCGCAGTGGTCCCCACCAACGATTAAGGGCGCGCGCGCGGCTGGCGATTATCTCAGTGTGAAGTAACGCGAAGCAGGCGTCTGCAACACCGTCCCGCAAGGGCACCCGCAGACGGCTCACCTCGGCCCCCAGGTCTTCGCTCCATGAGGCGTAGCACCAAATCTCAAGGAGCAAGACATGGCAAACGTGAATTTCCCGCACGGTTTCCGCCCGCTTATGCGGTCGATTACCGGCGGCCCCGGAGCGGCCTGCCTGCCCGCCCACAAGATCGTCGGCGCGAGTCCCGCGCTGTTTATCGGCGATGCGGTGGACCTCGGCGGCAGCGGCACCAAAAACAACGCCTCCATCATCGCGGCTTCGGCCGGAAGCGATATCTACGGCGTCAACCTGAACTATGGCGCGGCTGCGACTGCCACCGATCACATCATCGTCCCCGGGCAGTTCCAACTGTTCGAAGTGCAGATCGACACCCTGACGATCGCGCAGCTGCAGTTCAACGCAGCTTTGGTGGCCACGGCCGGCGATGCCGCAACCAAGCTTTCCAAGCACTCCCTGGGCAGTGTGGCAACGACCAACACCCTCGAAGTCAAAATTCTGAAGCTCTACGAATCGGTTGACAACGTGGCGGGCGCTTATGCGCGCGTCATCGTGACGCTCAACCAGTCCAGGCTTCAAGACCAGGTGGCAGGAGTCTAGCCATGCAAATCAGAGGACAGTTTTCCGACTTCTTTTTCGAAACGGCCCTGCCCGCCCTCAACGCGAAAGTGAAACAGGGCTTCAAGGCCAAACCCCCGATGTTCAAGCAAATCTTGGACACCATGACCACCACCCGGTCGATCGAGCAGTTCAGCCAGGTGACCGGCGTCGGCCTTCCCCAGCTCGTAGGCGAAGGCGAAGACATCTCGGTCGACACCCAGGTGCAGGGGTTCAACAAGACCTTCCGTCCGCTCAAGTACGCGGGCGGCATCGCGTGTTCGCAGGAAATGGTCGAAGACGACAAAATGGGGATCGTTTCCCAGCGCGCCGTCAGTTTGACCAACTCCGTGAACCAACTGCGCGAGATCCAGGGCGCATCGGTTCTCAACAACGCCTTCGATCAAACCAACTTCCAGGGACCGGACGGCTATTGCCTGTGCTCGGCTTCCCACCCGCTGGTGAAAGCCGGCGGCGCGCAGGCCAACCTGATCTCCGTAGCCGCCGACTTGGACACCACGAGTTTGGAACTGGCGCTGACCGACTGGGAGCTGATCAAGACCCCGGAAGGGTATCTCCAGCTTCTCTCCCGGCCGCGCGTCGTCGCCGCTGCCCAGAACCGCTGGAACATGGCGGAAATCCTGAAGTCTCAGACCCGTCCCGACACGATGAACCGCGTCTCCATCAACGCTTTCCAGGTTGCCACGGAGCAGGGCGGGGCCATCGAAGGCAAGACCTGGGCTTTCCTGAGCGATCCCGACGCCTGGTTCCTGTGCGCGCCTCCGAGCGAGACCAACATGCTGTGGCTCGATAGAAAAGCGCCGTCCACCACCAGCGATTTCGTGGAAAAGAGCCAGACCGGCTTCATGTACATCTCCTATCGCGCCGTGGTGGGTTTCTACGGCTGGCAGGGCGTGTACGGCTCTCCTGGCGCATAGAAGCGCTTCTCCTTTATACTTAGGGAGCCTGGCAACGGGCTCCCTGACCTTCAAACTTTGAGCCCTGGGGACCTCCGGTAAACCGCGCCCCCTGAGAGGAAACAATCAACATGGTTCGACCTTCCAACCTTTCCCGGGTGGCCTTCGGGGACGTCCGCAGTCTCGGAATCACCCCAGCCACCAACGCGATTCTCCACGGCGCTGGAACTTCCACAGCACCGGCGACTTACGTCGCCACAGACCTCAATTTCCTGGAATACTACCTCAAGAACAGCAGCGCCACCGGCACGGCGCGCGGCCTCTACATGAGGCTGTACCATTCGACGGCCGGCGCGGACGGAGAAGCGGCCCGGATCTTCACGACAGTAAGCGATGTCGCCGCGGCCAACGCCAAAGGCGCCCACATCTCGCTATCGTTTGGCACTTCGGGGCGCGTCACCGGAGAGGGCATCGCCAACCGCAACACCCTCCAGATTCCCAACAGCGCATTCGTCGGCGGAACCTATACGGCGCACGAAGCCGAAATCTCGTGTGACGGCAGCTCAAGCACGGTCGCCGGGGTTACCCAGTTGTCCCTGTTCCGCGCGGTGCTGAGCGGCAACGCCACCGGCCTGGCGCTGGTCGATTCCAAGGCGGCGCTGCTCGCCATCGACGGCAACGCCATCAACACCGGCAAGATCATGCAGAGCACAAGCGATGTCACGGCAACCCACACCTTGAGAATTCTGGTGAACGGCACGCCGTTCTACATCCTGGTCTCCAGCAGCCAGTAGGCCAACCATGACCATTCCGCGCTCAGTACTCGAAGCGGAGCAGCGGCGGCTGAAGGAACTCCGCGACCGTCTGTTCTCCGAACTCTGTGAATGCACGGGAGCCTTGCGCCAGGTGGAAGCCATTCTGGCGTGGAAACCCGAACAGGAGACCGTATGAGCTTGCTCACCAAGACCGGAACCGTAACCATCGCCATCAACACCGCGCTCTCCGGGCCTATCTGCCTCGGAAGTGGGGTGCTGTGCGCGATCAAAATGTCCGCCGGCTGGGATGCGGCCGCGCTGACGTTCCAGGTATCTGACGACGGGGGAACCACCTGGGATGAGTTGCGGGACAGCTCGGGAACCGCCATTACGGTGGCCTCACCGACCGCCGCCTATCGCCTCGAACTGGACGCCAGCGACTTCAAATCCGCCGTGTTTCTGAAGGTGCGCAGCGGAACGTCCGCCTCTCCGGTCAATCAGACGGGAGCGGCGCGCGTCCTTACGCTGATTTCGCGCAAATTCTACCCCGTGAGTTGAGACGTGGGACGCGTTCGAATCATCCAATCCAATATCGGTGCGACAAGCCCATGGACTCCCGGCATAGTCAGTGCCGGGAACGTGGTGATTGTCGCGTTTGCGGGTTCGGGCAGTGGCTCGGCCTCCATCTCCGATAACCTCGGAACCACCTACAATCTCGTCAACAGTGTCACCAACCCCAGCGATCAACACTCCACGGTTTATGTTTGGGTAGGCGTGCTGATTGCCTCCGGCGCTTTGACCATCACGACGAGCGGCACGTTCCCGATCCAGGCCGTGGATGCCGCTGGCAGCAATGCTGGTGGCCAGCTTTACTTCGTGGAAGCGGCTGGCGTGGACACCACCACCCCGCTTACCTTGGTAAGCTCTTGGGTCAACCAAGTTCCTTCCATGACCAGCGCGACAGCCCCATCGGGGGTTGCGTCGGCATCGGAAAGCTATTACACGCTTCCGGCTTGGTACGCTTTTAGCCAGGAGCAGGGTGGTTGGGTCAGCAACGGCAGCGCCTTGCCTCAGTACTTGCAGTATCAGTTTGACTCTGCCAAGACGATCACCAGTTATCAAATCACGCCCTGGAGCGTGGACAACTTCCCTTCCTATAGTCCAACCGCCTGGGTGCTGAAAGGCAGCAACGACGGGAGCAGTTGGACGGATTTGGATACTCGATCCTTCTCGGCCTGGGTAATCAGCTCCCCGCAAGCATTCGACGTGACCAGCCCGGGCAGCTATGCCTACTACCGGCTGCACATCACAGCCAACGGCGGAAACGCCTACACCGGAGTCCATGCACTAACGCTCAACATCTCCGCTGGAACTGGATCGTTCTCTTTGGCCAATAATGGGCCCACCAGCACGCGGGCCGTGGATTCCGCATTTACTTCGGTTGCTGCGGGGTCAATGCTTCTGATGGCGGCTGCGCAGGGCTATAACTGGATAGGTCAGTGGCTCTCCCATACGGGTACCAGCCTCCTGCAGCAAAGCGATCAGTGCTCCGCTGTCGGGGTGGTTCCTGTCCCCTCTACCGGGGATTACAGCATCGGTTTCAGCATCGATGGGGGTGGCTCGTGTCCGATGAGTTCGGTGGCCCTGGTGCTGAATCCGGCTGCCACCGCTCCGTCATTCAATACGATTACTGCCGTGCAATCCGCCATGGACACGGCTGGCTCGAACCCTTGGACGACCGGTCTTTCCGTAACCGCTGGAAATGCGCTGGTGGTGTGCCAGTCCGGAACACATCTCGGTACGGCTGCGATCACCGACAATCGCGGCACCACTTACGTTAAAGTAGGCACTTATTCAGGGGATTACAACTCCGCCATCGTGATGTGGTGCGGTATTCCTGCCACTTCTGGCGCTTTAACGATCACGCAAACCGGCACGTTCGCCCTCGTTGCCGCCGGGGTCGGCAACGCGGGCGGCATGTTGTCGGTCATCGAGTTCTCGGGCGTCAATGCCAACGGCCCCATGATGGCGGTTTCCGATACCTGGGGTACAACAACTCCGACCGGTGCCCTGGCTAGCCGCAATGCATGGGCGCAAGAAGGGGCCATGCTGGTGCAAGGCGCGGCGCAGGGCTGGATGAATGTCGGGGGCTGGACCGCCGTTTCTCCGGCGACCTTGGCACAAAACGCCGACAGCATTTCGGCTCTCTCTTATTCCCCGGTAGTGTCTGACGGCGACACGATTGCGGTGGGGCACGCGGGCGGTGGTCCCGCTGTTGCTATCAATCTGGCGCTGTCTCCCACCATGGTGGCCACCGGTGCAACCACAAGCCTTTTCCGGTCCTCCACACTCTCCGGCCTCGGCAGCGGTGGCCCTTTCTTCTACAACCCTTTGAACTAACATGAAACTCTCCATCCAAGTCGCATCGACCAGCCAGACGATCAACGTCTTCATCCAGGACAGCAGTTCCCTCACGGGCGAAGGCCTCGCCGGCCTGGCGTACAACTCAGACAGCCTGACGGCGTACTATGCGCTGCCCAAGGCGGCGGCGGCGGTGATCACGCTGGTTACACTGGCGGCGATTACTACGGCCTGGAGTTCGGGCGGTTTCAAGGAAATCGACGCCACGAATATGCCGGGCTGGTACCGGCTGGACATTCCCGACGCGGCGCTGGCCAGCGGACGCTTCGTTTCGATCCAACTGAAGGGCGCGACCAACATGGCCCCGCTGCCCATCGAAATCGAATTGACAGGCTGGAACAATCAAGACGCGGTACACGGTGGCATGACGGCGCTGCCGAATGTGGCCGCGGGCGCATCGGGCGGACTTCCGTTGGCGGTGGACGCCTCCGGGCGCGTCGATGTGCTGAAGGTCAACGGCACCTCACAGACTGCGCGGGATCTCGGGGCGACTCTCGGGGTAGCCGGCGCTGGGCTCACTGCGCTGGGCGACACCCGCATCGGCAATCTCGACGCGGCAGTGAGCGGCGTGGCGGCTGCGGTGTGGGCAGTGAGTGTCCGCACCCTCTCTTCCTTCG
>OCZT010002957.1_pt1 | contig 17497 bp, 12 predicted proteins | sample 1539031 | NCBI WGS metagenome assembly OCZT01 (sample SAMEA3539308, study PRJEB22396) | soil metagenome | biome: tundra; feature: field; material: soil | place: USA | collected 2010-05 | depth 0.15 m | reverse complement strand
CCTTCATCGGCGGCATGATCCTGCTCTTCTCCGGCGCGACGCCGGAGATGCGCCTCCGGTTGCGATTCATCGGAGACCTGGTCCCGCTCGCGGTCATCGAGTCGTCCCACTTCGTCGCAAGCCTGACGGGCGCGGCGCTCCTCATCCTCGCACACGGCCTCGGCCGCCGCCTCGATGCCGCGTACTACCTCACCGTCGCCGCGCTTCTCGTCGGCATCGTCGCCTCGCTTCTCAAGGGGTGGGACTACGAGGAAGCCGCCGCGCTGGCCGTCATCCTGCTGACCCTCCTCCCGGCACGCCGGCATTTCTACCGGCGTTCATCGCTCACCTCCGAGTTCCTCTCGGTCCGGTGGATCCTGATGATCGTCACCGTGCTCGCGATGAGCGCGTGGCTCGGGTTCTTCGCCTACAAGAACGTCGCGTATTCGAACGATCTCTGGTGGCAGTTCGCCCTCCGCGGCGATACGCCGCGTTTCTTCCGGTCGATGGTCGGCGTTTCGGTAGGCGTCGCGCTCATCGCGCTGCACCGCCTGCTGCGCCCCGTCCCGTGGAAGACCATGACGCCGGACGCCCCGACGCTCGATCGGGTGGAAACGATCGTGCATGCCTCCCCTGACACGCTTTCCTATCTTGCGCTGCTCGGCGACAAGTCGCTCCTCTTTTCGGACGACGGGACCGCGTTCGTGATGTACGGAGTCGAGGGCGGCAGTTTCGTCGCCATGGGCGACCCGATCGGTTCGCCGCGCCACCGGAAGGACCTCGCCTGGGAATTTCGCTCGCTCGCCGATCGTCAGGGCGCCGCGACGGTGTTCTATCAGGTGCGCAAGCACAACCTTCCCCTCTACCTCGACATGGGACTCTCGCTGCTGAAGCTGGGCGAGGAAGGTCGCGTCCCGCTGCGTGACTTCAGCCTCGACGGTGGCGCGCGAAAGCGTCTGCGCCGGGTGGTGCGAGTCGTGGAGGCCGAAGGAGGCCGATTCGAGATGCATCGTGGCTCGGAGATCGACGCCCTCCTTCCGCAGCTCAAGGTGATTTCCGATGAATGGCTTGCCGCGCGAGGTTCCCGCGAGAAGGGCTTCTCGCTCGGTTTCTGGAACGAGCGCTACCTGCGCAGCACATCCATCGCGGTCGTCAGGCGGGGTGAGGAGATCGTCGCGTTCGCCAACCTCTGGGAGGGCGCGGAGAAGGAGGAGGTGACGGTGGACCTGATGCGCTACACTTCGCGCGCGCCCGAGGGAACGATGGAGTATCTCTTCGTCCAGTCGATGCTATGGGGTCGCGACTCGGGCTTCGCCCACTTCAACCTGGGCATGGCGCCGCTCTCGGGCCTCGAGAACCGGCAGCTCGCGCCCATCTGGAACCGCGTCGGATCGCTGCTGTTCAAGCACACCGAGAACTTCTACAACTTCCAGGGGCTTCGCGGCTTCAAGCAGAAGTTCGATCCCGTCTGGGAGCCGCGCTACCTGGCGTCGCGGGGCGGGATCGCGCTGCCGAGGATCCTCACGAACGTCTCGGCACTGGTGTCGCGCGGACTGCGTGGCCTGATTTCGAAATGATGTTCGCGCGGCTCCTCAGCGCCGCAGCGTCCAAGCCAGGGCGCGCTCCACGAACGGTCCCGCCAGCAGGATGTTCGACATGGAGTGCCCGCCCCAGGGCACCGACCACTTGTCGATCCGCCCGCCGCCGGCCCTGAGCAGCTCGGCGTCGTCCGCACGGAAGCGGTCGTCGGTGCCGCGCACGATCGCCACCCTCACCGAGGGCGGGAGCGCGGCGATGTTGTCCGCCACCGAGTAACTCCCCGGCTCCGTGGGCGCGGAGCGGTTCGCGATGTCCGAGAGCGTCGCGCGAAGGTGGCCGCGCCCTCGCGAACTGATCAGGAGCAGCCCCGTGAGTCGCGGAGGCGCCGCGTGCGCCGCGATCCAGCTGGCCACCTCGGCGCCCAGTGAGTGACCGCCCAGCACGACCGGGATCGAGTCGGCGCCGAGCTCGCGTCGCGCGAGCGCGATCATCACGGCTACGCTGTCGCCGAAGAGCCGCGCGCGCGCCGCCGAGTCATCCGGGAGCCGGCCGAAGAACAGCTTCACGTCGAACCCAACGACGTCGTATCCCGCTCCCGCGAGACGCTTCGCCAGGTCCTGGTGCGCACCCCAGAAGCCGATGTCGTTACCGATGAAGAAGACGAACGCCTTCGCGGGCGCAGACGCCACGGCCGACGGATAGAAGAGGAGCGGAAAGCCTGCAAGCGCCGGGTCGTGCGGCGCATACGGAGCGGGCGATGGGCGAAAACAGCCGCTGGCGACGGCCAGGAGAACCGCGAGCGAGCACAGCGTGATCGCTGCGGCTCGCGCGCGAGGTAACGACCGGTCCCGTGCGGGCACCTCTACCGCGGATCCCCGCGAAACCGATAGAACACAAGTTCCCCGCGCTTCACCGCAAGCAGCCGCCGCTCGGCGGGCGACTTTCCCTCCGCGAACAGCGAGGAGAGATCGGCAAGGAACGCCTGGTTGCCGAACAGTGTGTGGCCGAGGGCGTCGGCGCGCACGCGTGTGGCGTCGATCGTGTCCATGCCCTTGAGGACGACGAGCGAATCGCCGCCGAGTCCGAGGCGCCAGACGCCGTTGACGGCGCGTGAGGCGCGCAGGGCGTCGTCGTCGTTGGAGGCGTAGAGCGTGACGCGGGTGGCGCGCGTCTCGAGGCGCGGGAGAATTTCGCGGCCGAACACGCGGCGGTCGAGATCGGGCGCGGCGAAGACCACCTGATCGAAGTGCGGCAGCGAGTCGATCGCGGGCGCGAGCGAGAGTGCCTTGGCAATGGTCTCGGAACCCATGGAATGGCCGAGCAGTTCGATGTGATCCGGCTGCGCGGCGACGAGCGTACCGCGAAGCAGCCGCAGCAGGTGGAATCCCGCGTTGCGCGCGGCCTGCTGGTCGCGGACGTAGCTGGTGACCGAGGCGGCCGACGGCCAGGAGAAGAGAACGACCGTGCCGTCGAAGTTGAGGTCGGCGGCGATCTGGGCGGCGCGAACGGCGGCGTCCTCGAACGACGTGTTGAACCCGTGCACGAACACGAGAATGTTGCGCGATCGCGTGATCGCGAGGTCGGCCGCGACGCGCTGCACGAAACGATTCGAGTCCGCCGGGATGACCGACGTGACGAAGAACTCCTTCGCCGGATTCGGTCCGGAAGAGAACGCGCTGCTGAACGAACCCTGGCGGGGCAGCTCGCCGGTGCCTCTGGCACTGTACGGCGGCACGTTCACGCCGACGGCGGCGAACTGCAGCGAATCGGCGTCGTCCGGTCCGAAGCGGTCGCCCGCGCGTTCGCTCTGCACCGCGCGCCGCGTCGTCGCGAGGAAGATCGTGATGCGCGTGGCTCCGCTGTCGAGCACGGCGTACGAACGCGACGTGACCGAGTGGGGCGGCGGCGCGGGTGGCGGTGGTGCGGGCGGCAGCACCGCAGGCGCGCCGTGACACGCGGCGGCGCACACGAGCGCGGCGATGTAGGCGCGGAGCTTCTTCATGGCTGGTTCATGGCTGGTTCATGGCTGGTTCATGGCTGGTTCAGGCTGCGCGACCGTCGCGAGCTGCGCCCGCAGTGCGTCGAAGGAATACTCTCGCGGCGCCCATCCGAACGTCTCGGCCAGCCCCGTGACGACGGCCTCGCGCGCCTCTTCTCCCAGCGCGGGCGATGGCGCGAGGCACGCGTTGGCATCGCGTCGCAAGAGCTCCTGTTCGATCGACGTCATCGTCACGCCGGCGATTCCGCACGGCACGAGGAGATCGAAGTACGAGAGATCCGTCGTCACGTTGAGCGCAAACCCGTGCCACGTGACCCACTGCCGCGCGTGCACACCGATCGACGCGATCTTCCTGCCGGACGTCCACACACCCGTGAGCCCCTGATTGCGCTCGCCACGAATGTCGAACGCGGCGAGCGCGCGAATCAGCGCGGCCTCGAGCTGGCGGAGATACCAGTGCAGGTCCGCCTTGTGGTGCTGCAGGTCGACGATCGGATAGCCGACGAGTTGGCCCGGCCCGTGGAAGGTCACGTCGCCGCCGCGGTCCACGTCGAACAGCTCGACGCCGCGGGCGGCGAGCGCTTCAGGCGTGAGCAGCACGTGCGCGGCCTTCGTCGAGCGGCCCGTCGTGACCACCGCGGGATGTTCGACGAGCAGCAGCAGGTCGTCCGCGAGGGTGCCATCGATGCGCGCCCTGGCTGCGGCGCGCTGCACGTCGAGGGCCTCGGCGTACGAGAGCGTGCCGAGCGAGGTGACGAGGAGCGGGCGATTGGTCTTCACAGGTAGGTGCAATCTAGCCGATTCGTCCTCAGGGCAATGAGCGACGGGTGAGCGGCTTCCGGGCAGCGCAACGAGCGACGGGTGAGGGGCTCTCCGAGGCGACGAGCGACAGGTGAGGGGCGAGTTAGCGAAGAGCGACATGTGAGGAGCGAGGAGACGTTCTCCGCGCTCCTCACACGTCGCTCTTCCCCAAATCGCCCCTCACCTGTCGCTCGTCGCCGTTGGAATCCTCGTCGCTCGTCGCCGTTTGAATCCCCGTCTTCCGTGGCGAAACCGTCTGGCCAGCCCCGCGCGCCCACTCTATGTTTGACCCGCGCCAAATCCACACCCCATCAACCGCCCCGACACATGCGACTCCCATTCATCGCCCTGATTGCCGCCCCGGTTCTGCTCGCCGCGCAAGCACCAACCGCGCGACCGCCCGCCCATCCCGACTACGCCAAAGCCGACCTGATCCGCACCTCGGGCGCCTTCGTGCTCAACGCGACGGTCAATCCGGTCTGGCTGCAGGACAGCACGCGCTTCTACTATCGGTCGGCATCACCGAAGGGCGAGCCCGTGGTCTATCTCATCGACCCGGTCAAGCGTACCAAGGCGCCGCTCTTCGACAACGTGCACCTGGCCCAGGTCATGTCGCTGGCCGGCGACACGATCTTCGATCCCACGAAAATCCCGAACTTCCGGCTCAGCGACGACGAGCGCGCGCTCAAGTTCAACGTGGGCAAGCGCCAGTTCGAGTGCACGATCGCGACGTACGCGTGCACGGTGACGGATACGGCGAAAGTCGTCAAGCCCGACACGCCGACCTGGGCGGTACTCTCGCCGGACAAGAAGTGGGAGGCGTTCAGCCACAACTACAACATCTACGTGCGCCACGCGGGCATTCATGACTTCAAGCCGGCGGCCGACACGACGAAGGGCGCCAAGCGACCGGCGCGCGTCGACTCGCTCACGCTTCCCGACAGCTCGATCCAGCTCACCACCGACGGCATCGACCAGTACGCGTACGGCACCGAGACGCCGAGCACGCTGCCACCGGACCGCCCGACCCGCCGCCGCCCGCAGCTCATCTGGTCGCCCGACTCGAAGAAGATCGCGGTGATTCGCGCCGATGAGCGCGGTGTGAGGCGCTACGCGCTGTACTCCTCCACCAAGCCGCAGCCGCGGCTCGTGACGTATCCGTACGCCGCGCCGGGCGATTCGATCCTCATTCGATACGACTCGTACGTGCTCGAGGTCGCGGCGCGCACCAGCGTGAAGATGCAGGACGAGAAGCCGCCGACGATCGTGCACGGCATGAGCGGACTCGCCGCGCTCAAGTGGTCGAAGAAATCCGAGAAATTATACCTGCTCGACGCGACGCGCGGCGCCAAGCGCGTCACGATGCTGTCTGCGGACCTCGCGACGGGGAAGACCACTCCGATCACCAAGGACTCGGCCGCGACGTTCGTCGAGCTCGTGCACGGCGGCGGTTCGGGCAACTGGGAAATCGCATCGAACGGCGACGACATCTTCTTCCCCTCGCAGAAGGACGGCTGGCTGCACATCTACCGCTACGACGCCACGGGCAAGCTCAAGAACCAGCTCGAATCGGGCGCGTACACCGTGGAGCGCATCGCCCACGTCGCCGATTCGGCGAAGAAGGTCTACCTCACCGCCTGGGGCAAGGAACCCGGCGTTCCGTATTACGCACACTTGTACAGCATCGGATTCGACGGCGCGGGGATGAAGCTGCTCACGCCGGAGGACGGCAACCATCGCATCACGTTCGTCCCGACCGGCGGCTACTTCCTCGATACGTATTCACGCGTCGACGCGCCGCCGGTCACGACGCTGCGCTCGGCCGCGGACGGCAGCGTGCTCATGAGTCTCGAGAAGGCCGATGTGGACTTGCTGAAGAACATCGGCTGGACTCCGGCAGAACTGTTCACGGTGAAGGCGCGCGACAACGTGACCACGCTCTACGGCCTGATGTACAAGCCGTCGAACTTCGACCCGACGAAGAAGTATCCGATCATCACGCACATCTATCCCGGACCGCAGGTCGGCAGCGTGGCCGACTGGGGATTCAGCACGGGGGGGTCGGGGCAGGCGCGCTCGCTGGCGGAGTTGGGGTTCATCGTAATCCAGCTCGATCACATGGGCACCCCGAAACGGTCCAAGGCGTTCCACGATTTCTACTACGGCAACATGGGCGACAACGGGATCCCGGATCACATCGCGGCCATTCGTCAGCTGGCGGCCAGGTATGACTATATCGACATCGACAAGGTGGGGATCTACGGATTCTCGGGCGGCGGCTTCGCATCCACCGACGCGATCCTGCGCTATCCGGATTTCTTCAAGGTCGCGGTGAGCGGGTCGGGGAATCACGACAACCGCACGTACGGATTCTTCTGGGGCGAGAAGTATCAGGGGCTCTACAAGGCCGACAGCGCGAAGGCCACCGACAACTTCGAGTCGGCGGCGAACTACACGCTCGCGAAGAACCTGAAGGGGAAGCTGCTGCTCACGCACGGCGACATGGACAACAACGTGCACACGTCGAACACGCTGCGCGTGGTGGACGCGCTGATCAAGGCGAACAAGGACTTCGACATGATCATCTTTCCCGACACGCCGCACGCGCTTCCGGCGTACGGCGTGCGCAAAGTGTGGGATTACTTCGTGCGCAACCTCGCGGGCGGCGAGCCGCCGGTGGGATACGAGATGATTGCCGCGCCTGTCGTGGCGGCCGCAGCAGGCCCGGACGATCCGGATTTCGATCCTGACAATCCGGATCCGTGGCCGATTTGAGTTCTGCGACGGATTTCACTCGATTGGATCAGATACTGCAGGGGTGAGATCAACTGCTTTTGCCACGGATTTCACGGAAAATCACTGATACTGCAACTGCTAAAACTTGGGGGAACTACAACTACAGCAGCGCGCTGAAGCTGCGGTTCCCCCAAAGTTATTCTGTTGCAGTTGTGGTATCAGTGCGTTTCCGTGAAATCCATGGTAAGGCTGTTGATCTCCCTACTGCCGTATCCGATCCAATCCGCGCCGATCAGATATGAATCGCCCGACCGAGCGAACCGGGAATTGCGTCGGCTATCGTGATCCACTCCGGTTCTCGGGTTGCCTCGTCGGTCGTACTTTCGCATCCCGTTTCTGCACACCATTCACGTGAACGCAAGGGCGTTGCTCTAAGCAACGATTATTTCAGTGCTGCCGCTGTGGATTCGTCAGTTGCTGCGCCAGGCTGTAGTAGCGGTGCGCGGCGGCGGTATCGCCCAGCTTCTCGTAGGTCATGCCCATCAATTGGTTCAACTGGGGATCGGAAGGATTTGCATCCAGTCCTTCTTTGAAGACCTCTAAAGCTTTGTCGAGCTGGTGCAGGTTGCCGTACGCGCTGCCGAGGTTCTTATAGCCCTCGAGGCTTTGTGGATTGACCTGCAGCGCTTTTTCAAAACAATCTTTGGCCTTTTCAAAATTGTTCGTTCTGGAATACGCTCCGCCCAGGTAGTTCCAGGTCGCTTCGTCGCTGAGTCCTTTGTCTGTGACAATAGTCAGATACTTGATGGCATCTTCGTACTTACCCAGGCTGTAATCCGCGTTCCCGAGGACGAAATACGGTTTGGGATCGGCATCCGAGATTCTTATGGCAAAGGAAGCATGTTCCGCGGCCTTGGCATAATTGTCATCGTACATATAGGCCGACGCGAGGCTCAGACGGTATAGAAACGCGGCCGAGTCGATCTTCACGGCCGTTTCCAGTTCGCTGATCACGACGCGGAGGGCGCTCTTGCGCGAGTCGGCATTCCTATCGCGGTTGGGCAGCACAAAGCGGCCGAGCATTTCGTTGCCGGCATTGTAATGCGCGCGCGCGCTGCCGGTGGAAGATCGCACATCGGTCATGAACAGGCTGAGGTTGTCATGCCAATCCATGTTGCGCGTGTATGTCTTATACGAATAGAGCGCGAGCAGAATATAAACGGGAAAGAATTTAGGATTCGTAAATCCCAGCGAAGATGTTGTGCCGCCCGGCACATCCATGAAGCGGATCCAGAAATACGTGAGTACGATGCAGAAGCCCAGGGAAGGCACGTACAGGAAGCGGTCTGCCATGGTCGCCCCGATGAGCACGATCAGGTTCGAGGTCATGGAGATGGTGACGAAAAAGAAAAGTATTCCAAACGAAACGAAACTTTTCTTCTTCAGTTCCTTGATGGCAATGAAGGCAAGAGCAGCAGAAATGAGGAAAGGGACAATCGCTTTTACATTGGCGAAGGATACAATGGGAATCTCGTTGTACGAATAATCGTACGAGAGCGGGTGCGGAAAAAAGAGAAGGAGCAGGTATCTGCCCATCATGTAGAAGGCAGTGGCCTCACGCTCGAAAAATGTTTTGGCACCCACCAGCGAATTGTCGTCGAGGTTGTATGCATGGGTCGGGGGGGCGTTGGTGTGAATGACCCACTGGTGCAGCGCGAACCAGAATACGCTCACCACAACCAATGGCACCATTTCCCGGACAATTGCCTTCAGCTCCATATCGCGGAAGAAGTAAAGCATCAGCGGAATGGCCCCGAGGAATACCAGCGCACCTTCCTTGGCAAGCAGGGAAAGAAAGAAACAGGCGCAGGAGAAGAAAACAGTGTTCCGTGAAGGGCTGTGAATATTTTCGAGGATGAGCCGAACCGTAATCAACGCGAAGATGAAGCAGAGCAGCTCATCCTGGCTCTTGATGTTGGCGACTACTTCGGTGTGCGTGGGATGGGCAACAAAAATCAGCGTAGCCACAAACGCTACCATTGGTGAATAACTGGTAAGCAGCCTGCGGAGTGTGCTGAACAGCAGCAGGATGGTGATCACATACAGGAGCACGCTCACGACGTGATACCAGCCCGCAGCATCTTTAAAGAGCTGCCACTGTATGGCAAACCCGATGAGTGACAGCGGGCGGTACAGGCCGGTGTTGTAGTCCCAGTAGCCCGCCCAGTAAAACGTGGACAGCATTTTGGGAATGCCGGCAAACCCCTGCTGGGCGAACTTGTTGCCCTGCACCACAACCACGTCATCGAACGCAAAGCTATGGCCGAAGGTGTTGGCGTAGAGGGCGAACGCAAATACGCCGAGAATGATCTTCATCCATAAGTCCTGCCGTTTGCCTGCATCGATAGCGTGCGGCACCGGATTAGGGCGGGGCGATTGTGCGTATGGTTCTTTCTTTGGTTTGTTTTTACGCACTTGCAGGCGCTCCAAGGGATTCAGCGGGAATGTAACTGTCATGCATTTCCGGCACGCTTCAACCCTGTTAGCACTTTGGGGGAACCGCAACTTCGGCGTAACGCCGTCATCGCAGTTCCCCCAAAGAGCCTATGTCGTTGCTTATCCGCGGAATCGGTGAAATCCGCGGCAAAGCAGTTGCCGTTAGGCGTGAATCATCCGTCCCATGGTATCCAGCACCGCTTCCGCGATCGACTCGCTCAGTGTCGGATGCGCATGGATCGCGAGCTCGATCTCTTCAACGGTGAACTCGTTCTCCCGTGCGACAGCCAGCTCATGAATGAGCTCAGTTGCGTGCGCACCGACGATGTGCGCACCGAGGATCTCGCCGTACTTCTTGTCGGCGATGATCTTCACGAAGCCTTCCGTCTCGCCTGACGTGCGCGCGCGGCCGTTGTTGCTGTAGAGAAATTTCCCGACCTTGTAGTCGAGCTTTTTCTCTTTGCACTGCGCTTCCGTGAGTCCGATCGAGGCGACCTCGGGGTGGCAGTACGTCGCGTTCGGAATATTGCCGTAGCTCAGCGAGTGGAACGGCTTCCCGGCGATGACTTCGGCGACGATCATGCCCTCGCGCTCGCCCTTGTGCGCGAGCATCGGCGGGCCGGCGACGTCGCCGATCGCGTAGAGCCCCTTGGCGCTCGTTTCCATCCGCTCGTTGATCTTGATGAAGCCGCGGTCGGTGAGCTGCACGCCCGCCTCTTTCAGACCGATGTTCTCGACGTTCGCGGCGCGTCCGGTTGCGACGAGCACCTTCTCCGCGACGATTTCCTGCTTGGCGCCCTGCACCTCGACCGTGAGCGTCACGGAGTCCTTGCCGATCTTCGCCGACGTGAGCTTCGCGCCGGCCATCACGTCCATGCCGCGCTTCTTGAAGCTGCGCTGCACTTCGCTCGACGAGTCTTCATCCTCGAGCGGCAGGATGCGCGGCATCGCTTCGATCAGCGAGACCTTCGAGCCGAATGCGTGGAACACATCGGCGAACTCGCAGCCCACCGCGCCCGCGCCCACGATGGCGATGCTCTTCGGCGCCTTCTCGAGGACGAGCGCCTCATCCGATGAGATAACGGTCGTCTTGTTCAGCTCGAGTCCGGCTTGCGGCAGCCCGCGCACGCGCGATCCCGTCGATATCACCACGGCCTTCGTCGCACTGTGCGTCTCGCTCTTTCCGTCGGCCATCGTGACCTTCACCGACTTGTTCGACGCCAGTGTGCCCGTGCCCTTGATCCAGGTGACCTTGTTCTTCTTGAAGAGGAACTCGACGCCCTTGGAGTTCCTGATGCTCACGTCGCGCGAGCGCTTCATCGCCACGCCGAAGTCGAGCTTCACCTCGCCGACGCCCACGCCGAACTCGGCGGCGTGCGACACGCGCGTCGCGAGGTTCGCGGCCTCGAGCAGCGCCTTTGCGGGAATGCAGCCCCAGAGCACGCAGGTGCCGCCGAGCCCTTCACGCTCGATGACGGCGGCGTTGAGTCCGAGCTGGGCGCAGCGGATGGCGCCCACATATCCGGCCGGGCCGCCGCCGAGGAAGATCACGTCAAAGGTTGCCATGTGTTTCTCTTTCGATTCTCAGTAGACCTTAATAGACCAGCATCAGTGGATTTTCGATCATGCGGCGCAGCGTCTGCAGGAAGCGCGCGCCCACGGCGCCGTCGATGGCGCGGTGATCGCAGCTCATCGTGACGCGGAGGCGCTTGCGGACCTGCGTGGATCCGTTCGCGGCGACGACGGGCTTGTCTTCGATCGCACCGATCGCGAGGATGCCGCACTCGGGCGGATTGATGATCGCGGTGAACTGCTCGATCTGCATCATGCCGAGGTTCGAGACGGAGAACGTCGAGCCCGTGTACTCCGCCGGCGTGAGTTTCCGTTCGCGTGCCTTCTTCGCGAGCATCTTCGATTCGATCGCGATCTCGCTCATGCGCTTCGTGTCGGCGTCGAAGATCACCGGAACAATGAGGCCGTCATCGGTCGCGACCGCCATGCCGAGGTGGACGCGATGGTGGAGGCGGATGTGATCGCCGAGCCAGTGCGCATTCACTTCCGGGTGCTGCGCGAGCGCAGTGGCCGTTGCCTTCAGGATGATGTCGTTGAATGAAACCTTGTAATCGTCACCCGTCGCCGCCATCGCGGCGCGCATTTCGCTCGCGCGCTCGAGGTCGAACTCGGCCGTGAGATAGAACGTGGGGATGGGGCCGATGGATTCGACGAGCCTCTTCGCGATCGTCTTGCGGATGAGGGTGAGGGGGCGATCCTCAAAATCGATGGAAGATGGAAGATGGAGGATCGAAGATGACGTCTGTGCGCCGGCAGATGGACCGGCCGCGAGGGCGGCCTCGATGTCGCGCTTGATGATGCGGCCGCCCGGGCCGCTGCCGGCGATCGAGGCGAGGCTGAGACCGCGTTCGTCGGCGAGGCGCTTGGCGAGGGGACTGGATAGGGGGCGGCCCGATGGCGCAACCGCGATGGAAGATGGAGAGATGGCAGATGGAGGAGCTTTGGGAGCCGGAGGGGCCGGAATGGGCGCGGCGACGGCCTGCGTGGGCGCCGCAGCAGACTCGGGCTTCGCACCTCCATCTTCCATCTTCGATCTTCCATCGCCCGTTTTCGGCGCAGCGGCCGTGAGCGCCGAGATATCCTCCCCCGCCGAAGCGATCACCCCGACCAGCGTGCCCACCGGCACAGCCTCGCCCTCGTTGACGAGCCGCTTGCGCAGCACGCCTGCGCCGCGAGCCGCGAGTTCCATCACGGCCTTGTCGGTTTCGACTTCGGCGAGCACGTCACCGTTCTTCACGGCGTCGCCCTCGTTCTTGAGCCACTTCACGAGGCGCCCCTCTTCCATCGTGGGCGAGAGCGCCTCCATGAACACTTTCGTCGCCATCGTCAGGCCTCGATGTACATGACTTTCTTGACCGCCGCGATGGTCTTCGGCAGGTCGGGCTTCGCCGCGCGTTCGAGCGCCTTGGCGTACGGCATCGGCGTGTCGGCCTGGTGCACGCGAATCACCGGCGCGTCGAGATGATCGAAGCAATCGCGCTGGATGTAGTCCACGATCTGCGCGCCGATGCCGCAGATTTCCCAGCCTTCTTCGAGCACCACCGCGCGATTGGTCTTCTTCACGCTGGTCGTGATCGCGTCGACGTCCATGGGGCGTATAGTACGCAGGTCCACCACGTCGATATTGATGCCTTCCTTCGCGAGCTGGTCGGCTGCCTGCATCGCGACGAGCACCATCTTGCCGCTCGTGATGATCGAGCAGTGGTCGCCCTCGCGCTTCAGTTCGGCCTTGCCGAGCGGAATGAGGTATTCCTCGTCGGGCACTTCGCCCTTGATGTTGTAGAGCATCTCGCCCTCGAGCACGATCACCGGGTTGTCGTCGCGGATCGCGCTCTTGAGGAGACCCTTCGCATCGTACGGCGTTCCGGGTGCAACGACTTTCAGGCCGGGAATGTGCGCGAGCCACGACTCCCACGACTGCGAGTGCTGCGCCGAGAGCTGCAGCGCCGCGCCGTTGGGGCCGCGGAAGACGATCGGCATGTTGAACTGGCCGCCCGACATGTAGAGCATCTTGGCGGCGGCATTCACGACCTGGTCGAGCGCGAGGAGCGCGAAGTTCCAGGTCATGAACTCGACGATCGGGCGGAGCCCCACCATCGCGGCACCGACGCCGACGCCGGCGAAGCCGAGCTCCGTGATCGGCGTGTCGACGACGCGCATCTCGCCGAATTCTTCGAGGAGGCCCTTCGAAACTTTGTAGGCGCCGTTGTAGACGCCGACTTCCTCGCCCATGAGGAAGACGCGGTCGTCCTTATGCATTTCTTCGCGTAAGGCTTGGTTCAGGGCGTCTCGGTAGGTTATGAGCGGCATCTTCTGAAAAGCGAGTAATCGGTCATTGGTCGTTGGTCATTGGTCGTTGGCCGCGGTCTCGAAGTCAGTGCTAAGAACCAATGACCAATGACCGTTTACCCGCCGTTGGTGGTTCAGCCCGAGGTGGTTTCGACCAGCACATCTTCGTATAGCGCTTCAAGCGGCGGCTCCGGACTCGCATCCGCAAAATCCCATGCATCCTGGACCACCAAACCAATTTCTTTTTCCATCTCCGCGATCTGCGCGTCCGTGATCTCTCCGGCCGCCTTCATCTTCGCCTCGAGCAGATTGATCGGATCGCGCTTCAGGTATTCCTCGAGTTCCGCCTTCGTGCGGTACGTGCCGCTCACCGCATCGGACATCGAGTGCCCCATGAAGCGGTACGTGCGGATCTCGAGCAGCGTCGGCTGATAGTCGTCGCGCGCCCGCTCGAGCGCCGTGGCCATCGCGTCGCGCACGGCGAGCACGTCCTGGCCGTCGACTTCGGCGCTCGTGATCGAGTACGTCTCGCCGCGCTTGTACATGTCCTTGATCGACGATGCGCGCTCGACCGCCGTGCCCATGCCGTACTTGTTGTTCTCGATGACGTAGATCACGGGGAGCTTCCAGAGCCCCGCCATGTTCAGCGCTTCGTGGAACGCCCCGTTGTTCACGGCGGCCTCACCCATGAAGCACACGATCGCCTGGTTGCCGCCGCGATACTTGATGGCGAACGCCACACCGGTCGCGATGGGTACGTGAGCGCCGACGATGCCGTGCCCGCCGAGGAAGTTCACGTTGCGGTCGAAGATGTGCATCGAGCCGCCCTTGCCCTTCGAACAGCCGTCCACGCGTCCGAACAGCTCCGCCATCACGCTGCGCGGCGTGACGCCGCGCGCGATCGCCTGGCCGTGATCGCGATAGGTGGTGATGACGTAGTCGTCGTCGCGCAGCATGGAGATCACGCCGGTGCCGACGGCTTCCTGTCCGATGTACAGGTGACAGAAGCCGCCGATCTTTCCGAGTGCGTACGCCTCGGCGACTTTCTCCTCGAAGCGTCGCTGGAGGAGCATCGTGTGGAGCAGTTCCGTGTGCAGCCCTTTCGCCGCGCTTGAGTCTGCTCGCTTCTTGATGGCCATTACACGCCCGCCGCCTGGACCTGTTCCCACGCGTGGTAGCTGGAGCGCACGAGCGGCGCGCTCTCCACGTGCTTGAATCCCATCTGCATGCCCTCGCGATAGAACATCCTGAAGTCGTCCGGCGTCACGTACCGGTCGAGTTCGATATGGTCGTTCGACGGACGGAGATACTGGCCGAGCGTGAGGATATCGACGTCGACTTCGCGCAGCTCGCGCATGGTCTTGAGGACTTCCTCATTGGTCTCGCCCATGCCGAGGATCATTCCGGTCTTGGTCGGGATGTCGGGCGCAATGGACTTGGAGACGCGGAAGATCTCCATCACGCGCTCGTATCGGCCGCCGGGGCGCGCCTTCTTGTAGAGGCGCGGCACCGTCTCGGTGTTGTGGTTGTAGATCTCCGGCCGCGCCTCGAGCACTGTGCGGATGGAGTCGACGTTGCCTTGGAAGTCGGGGACCAGCACTTCGACGGAGCAGTCCGGCACGCGTTCGTGCACAAGGCGGATGGTCTCGGCAAAAGCCCAGGCGCCGAAGTCCGGGAGGTCGTCGCGGTCGACCGAGGTGAGGACGAGGTGGCGGAGCGACATTTGCGCGGTGGCGTCCGCGACGCGGGCGGGCTCGGCCATGTCATACTTTGGAGGCCGGCCATGCGCGACGGCGCAGTACGCGCAGTTCCTCGTGCAGACGTCACCGAGGATCATGAAGGTGGCCGTGCCGTGCTCCCAGCACTCGCCGACGTTGGGGCAGTGCGCTTCCTCGCAGACCGTGTGCAGGTCGAGTTCGCGCATGAGGTTCTTCAGGTGAACGTAGTTGCGCCCGCCGGGGGCCTTCACCTTGAGCCAGCTGGGCTTCCGCTCCGGCAGCGGTTCGCTGCGGTGCCTGCCCATGATGTGATAGAGGGTTTCGCCCATCTGATGAATGTAGAGAGAGGTTTAAGTAGATGCCAGAGCGGAGTAACTACTATACTCACGTTAGACAGTTACTATTTTCAATGGCTCGTTGTAGGGGATCCCGGGCGTCATCGTATGGCCCGGGACTCGCTGAAACACCTTCTCGCCACCGCTCGTATAGCCATCAGACCCGTTCGAGGATTCCTCTATGCTGCGCACACTGTTCACGATCGGCGTGATGGCCATACTCGGCCTTTTCGTGATGAAGCTCGTCTTCGGAATTCTCGGGGGAGTGTTCGTGATCTTCTTCGGCTTGGCGTACCTGGCGTTCAAGATCGTGCTGATCGGCGCTGTGGCATACGTGGTGATCGCCATCGTGAGTCCGAGGTCGGCAAAGCGGCTCCGAGACCGGTTCTCCGGGGCGCCGACCACTTACTGACGACAACGACGGGTAATCGGTCGTTGGTCATTGGTCTTTGGTAATTGGCCCCGGCCACGAGCGCATCGAGCGCGACGTCGCCGGGGCCAATTACCTATGACCAACGACCAAGTACCGATTACCCGCCGTTGCTCCCGGCCTCCAGCCTCTCGACTACGGCCCACGCCAGCATTGGCACCATGATCTCGTGGTGCCCCGTGATCTCGTACCCCTTCCCGCTGTCCATCGTCGGCCGCTGAACGACGTTCATGTGCGGGCGGTAGTGGCGCTGCATGTCGAGATCACAGGTGACGAACCCGCGCGGCGCGCCGGCGTTCACGTTGCGCGCGATGGTCAGCGCTTTGAGGAACACCTCGGGCATGATGACGGCGCTGCCGAGGTTGAGCACCACGCCGCCGTCGTCGATCCGCTCGATGCTCGCCGCGAGGCGCCGGAAATCGCGGTGGCTCGTATCGCCGATCGCGGCGCCGCTCGCCGCGGGGTGCTGATGGATGATTTCCGCGCCGATCGCGGCGTGCACTGATACCGGCACGTCGAGCCGCCACGCGTTGAGCAGGATCGAGAGCTCGGGATGCGCGAGCGATTTTTCCTCGTCCAGCGCGACCGCGAGCGCCTCGCCCATTCCGCGCGCTTCCTTGCTGCCGCGCACGAACGCGTCGTTCATGCCGCGCCCCGTCTCCTCCGCCATCCCGAAGGTGCCGTCGCGCAGTCCGCTCTGGACGTCCTCCGAGGTGCCGCCGAAGCGTGCGATCTCGTAGTCGTGGATCGCTCCGGACCCGTTCATCGCCAGATGGGTGATGACGCCGCGCTTCATCAGGTCGATGAGCACGGGTGCCAGGCCCGTCTTCACGATGTGGCCGCCGAGCATGACGATCACGCCGCGCTTGCGACGCGCGGCGCCGGCGATCGCGTCTGCGACCAGAAGGAAATCGCGCGCGACGAGGACATCCGGCAGTGCGCGCAGGAAGGCGGCGAACGAGCGATCGTCGGCGGGCGGCGAAGAGAACTCCTCGGCGCGCACCTTGTTCGGCCGCTTCGCGATCGGGACCGTGCGCACGCGCGAGAGGTCGGTCTCGGCCGGCCGCTTCTTTCCGTTGCTCAAGGCTTCTTTCCCGGCGACGGACCCGGCGCGGGGGTCCCGTACGTGACCTTCTTCAGCTGCAGCCCGAGCGAGATGACCTTGGCGAAGCGGGTCTGCAGCTGAACGAGTATGCGATGGTCGTCGTCGGAGAGCCAGATCTCGGCGTGCCCGTCCTTCGAGAAGATGCCGTTCGTCTTGATCGTCGGCTGCAGCACGATGGTCGCGAAGCGGCCAGCCGGCACATCGATCGTATCCTTTCGCAGCACCTTGATGACGACGGGGTTCGCGTCCGGATTGAAGTACTTGTCGAACGAGTACTCCTTTCCGACCTCCAGCGGCAGCGAGCGAACGAAGAAGAAGAACGAGGCGTCGTCGAGCGGGTCCGCGACCGACTTGCGCTCTTCCTTCCCCTCCTGATGGAACACGCCGCGCGACGGGAAGATGTTGTAGTATCGCGGCGTGTGCCGCCCGCCTTCGTAAAGATTCTGTTCGAAGCGCAGCGAGTTGAGCGTCTCGACGTCCATCCAGCTGTCGTACGAA
>OCZT010002956.1_pt1 | contig 17498 bp, 16 predicted proteins | sample 1539031 | NCBI WGS metagenome assembly OCZT01 (sample SAMEA3539308, study PRJEB22396) | soil metagenome | biome: tundra; feature: field; material: soil | place: USA | collected 2010-05 | depth 0.15 m | reverse complement strand
AGAACCTGGGCAACCGCCGCGACGAAATTGCCGACCTGGTGCGCGATTTCGACTCGATGGCGGGCGAGTTGCGGACCCTGATCCAAAGTGAACGGAACCTGCTGAGCGGGGTCTCGCACGAACTGCGGTCCCCCATTGCGCGTATCCGGCTGGCTCTGACTTTGGCACGCAATGCCGATGACGACGAGCGCAAAGAGATGCTCGATCGTATCGAGCAGGACACTATCCAACTGGATTCCATGCTGGAACAAATTCTGACTGTGGCACGGCTGGAAAGTGGGCAGCACAAGCCTCGATTCGAACCCGTGTCGCTGAACGACATCGTTGACGACGTGCTTCACGATGCCAACTTCGAAGCTGCCGCAACCGATGCGACCATAGCCTTCCAGGGCGATGGAGACATCCAGGTAAATGGCGATGCCGGGCTGTTGCGCAGCGCCATCGAGAATATCGTGCGCAATGCGATTTTTTACTCCGGCCGGGGCGGCAAGATCGAGGTTCGACTGAGTAAAGAGAACGATATGGCGCTGATTTCCGTCCGTGATAATGGTCCGGGAGTTCCCGAAGACACATTGCCACTGTTATTCAAGCCATTTTACCGGGTGGACGATTCGCGTGGAACAACTACGGGCGGCATGGGACTGGGGCTTGCGATTGTGCGCAATGCCGTGCTCGCGCATAGTGGAAGTGTCTCGGCGAAAAACGTGGCACCTCACGGTCTTGAGGTGGAATTGCGCCTGCCGATCCCGCCGGCGTCACAACAAACCCGCGGTTCCGGAGTGAACCGTCTGGTGCAGACAACCAGCACAACAACCTAAAGCGCGGCGTCACCCGGTGTCGCGTCTAAGCGGTTCTAGGATTGGAGTATTCGTCTGCATTTGGTTTTGAAGGGGCACGGCTTCAGCCGTGCCGTTATGTTTGCTTGGAGAGTTGGGCTTTAGCCCCTGAGGGAAGGCGTCCCATCGTCTCAAACACCGAAGTCCCTCAGTGGCTAAAGCCACCATCAGGACAGCAGCTTACGGCACGGCTGAAGCCGTGCCCCTTCAAACCGTAAAGTCCCCTGCAACAACTCTGTAACTGCTCTACGACACAGACAAGCACCCGCTTCCAGTGTTAGGTTTGTACCTTTCCGAGGGAGCGCTATGTTCACTAACGATCTTCTGAAGGGCAAACGCATTCTCATCACTGGCGGCGGCACGGGAATAGGCCGCGCCATGGCCGAACGATTTCTGCAATTGGGTGCGCAGGTTTTCATCTGCGGACGGCGCCGGGAGGTTTTGGAGAAGACGGCGGCGGAGCTGTCAGCCTCGACCGGCGGAGCCATTGAGGGTTTCCCCTGTGACGTGCGCTATCCCGAAGATGTCGAACCGCTCATCGAACAACTATGGGCGAAGGGCCCTCTCGACGTGCTGGTGAACAATGCTGCCGGCAATTTCCTGGCGCGCACCGAAGAGCTGTCCACGCACGCATTCGAAGCCGTCATTAGCATTGTGCTCAAGGGCACCATCAATATGACGCTGGCTTGTGGCCGTCGCTGGCTGGCGGCGAAGCACAAAGGCGTGGTGCTGGACATCGCAACCACGTATGCGGACACCGGCTCGGCCTACGTGGTGCCGAGCGCAGTCGCCAAAGCTGGCGTCGTCGCGCTCATGCGCAGCCTGGCGGTGGAATGGGGCGGCCGTGGAATTCGCTTCGTGGCCATCGCGCCGGGGGCGATTCGCACAGAAGGTGCCTTCTCACGCTTGCTGCCCATGGCTGAAATGGAAAAGAAGCTTCTGGAACACAATCCCCTGCACCGCTTCGGAACGCTCGAGGAGATTGCCAACCTGGGAGCGTTTCTGATCAGCGATCAAGCGGGCTACATCAATGGGGAGATGGTTTACATGGACGGCGGCGAGATGCTGGCAGGAGCGAGCACCTTCAGCCTGATCGGACGGCAAATACCGGACGCGGCGTGGGAGATGATGAAGCCGAAGAAGAAGTGATTTCACCACAGAGACACAGAGGCACAGAGTTATTTTTCTACAGCAATGCCAGAGCAGTATCACTGTGGATAGCGCGGGCCTTCGGGCCGCATGTGAAAACCAATCTTCGTATCGGGCAGTGAAACTTCCTCGGCGGAAATCCAGCACCGTAGGCGCGGAACAGTTTAGCCCAGCACGGAGCCGCAGGCGGAGTGCTGGGTGGAGTGGGAAATAAATCTGAGTCCCTTCAGGGACGGCACACCTCTCGCGCACCCGCTTAATTAAGCCCCGCAACACCATGCAAGCACATACACCGCTCCTGGAATCGCTCTATGCGGTCAGGATGCTGGCTTGACGCCGGTGATGAACCAGACATCCTGATAAACCTTTTTCGATTTGATCTTTCGAAAGCCGCAGGATTTGAGCGCTTCGACCATTTGTCGGCGAGTGGCCAATCCGAAACCCGACCCTACAAAGTGCTCAGCCAGGCGGTCCAACGGATCGGTACCGTCGTCTGAAACATAACGGTCCACGAGCACGACCAAACCATGCGAAGGCAGCTTGTCGTAGGCATGCTGCAGGAGTTCGGTTGATATCGGACCTATGTCGCAGAACATGATTGCGTCGTAGCCGGCGGGAAGCCCCTGGTCTATGTCTCCAGCCTGCGTGTGGATTCGGCGGGACAGTTTTGCTCTGCGCACGTTCGCGGCTGCAATTCTGCAAACGGGTGCAATGTCGAGAATGCAAGCGTGCAGGTGCGGGTTCTTCTTCGCCAGCGCAATCGACATCACACCGGAGCCGCCCGCGACATCCAGCAATTTGCGGTGCTGCGTGAGATCGAGATAATCTGCCAGCGCCTCTGCATCCCCCTGGTGCAGGTAGAACAGCATTTGGGTGAAGTCTTTCGCCTCGTGCGGGTTCTGCTTCATACGTTCCAGATAATCGGGCTTGGGAACGCCTTTGATCTGGTAATACTTTTTTCCCGACGCGAGGGCCTCCTCCAGGACAGTGAGCCTCTCGTAGGCGGTCACACACACTCTCGAGTATTGCCGAGTCCAATAGATGGAGCGCTCGTGGATGAAGTACTTCTCCGCCAACCGCGTGTTCCAGTAGCTGTCATTCTTCTTGTGCAGCAGTCCCAGGGAGACCATCGTGTTCAGAAAGGGCAAGCGATACACCTCGTGGATTTTCAGGGATTTCCCGATCTCCGCTGCGGTCATGCGCTTGTCGTGCAGTGCACGAAACAGTTGCAGCCTCTCCGCCGCGATGATCAATCGAGAAAGGATGAAGGTCTTCTGTATGTCAATTTTCGCGAGGACACGTTTGGGGAACTTGTCGAGGGTAAGCAGTTCCATACGAGCCCCTGGGGCTGGTTGTGAGGACCAGCACGCCGCTCGATGCGGGTTCGAGGAATTTCAATTCAAAAGCGCCACAGAGACACTTACCGCACGGAGTCGATTGGGTTGATGCCCGTTTTCTCTAGCTGAGAATGCGCTCTTCGTGCCTCAGTGTCTCCGTGGCGAACCATAGATCCTTCGACATCGGACGCGGCAGGTTTACCGTGTCCTCGCTCAGGATCACGCCCAGGTCGGGACGTTAGTTCAAGACATGGATGTTCTTCTTCTCGCACATCTCCTTTAGTACTTTCGGCCACACGGTCACGCTGACTTCGCCGAGATGCGCTTTGCGCAGCAGCAACATCAGGGTCCGTGACTGGCCGATGCCGCCGCCCACGCTCAACGGAATCTCGTGATTCACGATGGCCTTGTGGTAGGGGAAGTTCAGGAAATCGATCTGGTTGGTCAGTTCCAGTTGTTTCTTGAGCGACTCCGCGTTGACGCGGACGCCCATCGAAGTCAGCTCGTGGCGCCGGTGGGTCACCGGGTTCCACACCAGAATGTCGCCGTTCAACCCATGCCGCACGTGGCCCTCATCCTTGGTCTCCGTGACCCAGTCGTCGTAATCGGCGGCACGCATCTCGTGCGGGTAACCGTCTTTCAGCGTCCAGCCAATGCCGATAATGAAGACCGCCGGATGCTTCTGCAGGATCGCGGTCTCGCGCTGCTTGCGCGGCAGGTCGGGATACATGTCGAGAATTTCTTCGGCATGCAGGAAGGTGAGGTTCTCCGGCAAATTGGGATATTTCGGGTCCTTGAGTTGCGGGAAAAGCTTCTGCGCATGACGCTCGGCGCCGACGATCACCTTCCAGATACTGCTCACGACTCCTTTCAGGAAGCTCAGGCTGCGCTGCTCGGGGGTGATCACCCGCTCCCAGTCCCATTGATCGACATAGGCGCTGTGATCGTGGTCGAGGAAGTAGTCCTTGCGGACGGCCCGCATATCGGTGCACAGCCCCTCGCCCGGTTGCAGGTTGAACTCCTTCAGCGCCATCCGTTTCCACTTGGTAGCGGCCTGCACTACCTGGGCGTTGATGGGGTGCTTATCGCGATCGTTGGAGATGTGAAATTGGACCGGCGTGCGGGACCCATCCCGGTCAAGATAGTCGTTAACGCCCGATTCCTCATCCACAATCAGAGGCACGGTGACCATCATCAGGTTCAGTTCTTTGCAGAGGTTTTCTTCGATGTAATCCTTCACCTCGAAGATTGCCCTCTGGGTTTCTTTGGGTGACAGCAGCGAGCTGTAATCCACCGGAAGTACACGTTCCAGTTCTGTGTAGTCGCCAATTCCGGGACCAGCTAGATCTGCCTTTTTGTCCGCCATGCTGTTCTCCTTACTATGCGGTCGACGTGGCGGCAGCAAGCTGTCTGCCATGGTACGAATCGGGTAGCGCACGTCGCCAACCCAATGAAAGCACCTTGCGGGCACGAAGGCAGTAACCTGCGTCACGTAGGTGTGTGTCAAGACCGCAAGTCGATAGTTGGGTTAGAGTCGGCGGTTTCGCGATTTCTGAATTGTCATCGCGAACGATCCGGTAGCCAGTGAACGGTGCGTCCCATATTGCTCCCTTCCACAACGGGAAAAGTGTGAAGACAATCTAATGTTGTTTTGCTTCGTGCTCACAGCAATGCCCTTCCCAAACGCCTAGATTGTTATTGGCGGAGCATTTCTGGAACGAGGTACATGAGGATGACTTGCAGATGGACGCTGTCACGGAACGCAACGCGGCCCCACATGCGCGCATGCTTGCTTTTCGCCGGACTCGCAGCTCTGGTCTTGACCGCCGCCTCGTGCGGCTCCAGCAGGGTCAATGCGGGGTCACGAAATGCCGCCGCCATCACCAACATCTCCCGCGATACTGCGCAAACCAACGACTTCCTGCGTTTCTCGTGGGTTTCTCCGGGAACCCCCGTGACCTCGCTGGGCCGGCCTGGGGCGCTGCGTGCGTTCATGACCGCGACCAGTTTCTTCCAGCCTGCGCTTCCCCTGAGCCAGACGGCGACCTACCCTGGCCTGGAGGAACAGGCGGCGCAAGATTTGGTAGTTCTGCGCTGCATTCCTCCCGAGCGGGAGAAGGTAGACGCCATTCTAGCCACTTGGCCAAATGTCTTTGCAGCCGTGCAACGGGATGTGGGCCCACAGGGCCTTAGCTGTCCCTATACCGGCAACTCGGCCGACAATGAGATCTACTGTATTGCCAAGCAGTTCGACGACACTCCTAGCGGAGTGGTGGTCACGACCCTGGCCAACGTACTGGCCACGGCGAACACGTTATTCGACTCCGCTCACCCCGAGCTCGCAAAATGGTTGAAGACCTACTATGGAATCTACCCTGCATTCAGCGGCCTGGGGTTCTCCGTGAAGGACAGTTACCGCCTGAGTTCCTCGAATCCCACCACCAGCGCAGAAGTACTGCAAAAGTCCGTGGTGCCGGAGTACCTGCTGGCGAATGTCAGTCTGAGCGATGCCGGTTGCCGCTGCATCCGCGTTGCCCCCTACGACGGTCGCGACCAGGCCAACATTGAACCCGATTTTGTGTGGAACAAGGGAGGCATAGGCTCCTGCGTGCCCGTGCCTGCGTCAGCCTTGCAGTGAACCGCAGGCTGCAGCCTGACTTGAGCCAAGTCGAAGGGCCCACGGCTACAATAAATGTCGCCCGTTCCGGGCTGACATGATGTTCGTGCTGGTGGGCGACCTACTTCGTGACGGCACTGACCTAGGATCGCGACATGATGAGTGCCGCTGCGGAGCGGCGGCACTGCGGACTGCGCAAGCGATCCGGGGCATAATTGTAATTGTAATTGTCGCCCATTACGGTGCTCTTCCACTAAACTGAGTAAGTCCGTCGGCAAATATAAGGCCCCGGGATTTTCCGGTTCCTCGTATCATGGCTCAGCGAAGCGTCATCCAAGCCATAAGGAGAACGAACGATGGCACCTACAGCGTCCCCAGAGCAGGCTTCAACGCTTCTGACCAGCTTCGATCTTCATCTTTTCAACGAAGGCAAACACAACCGGCTGTTTGAGAAGTTTGGCGCGCATCTGACCGAACTCGATGGCAAGCAGGGCACCTACTTTGCGGTGTGGGCTCCCGATGCCGAACGCATCTCGGTCGTCGGCGACTTTAATGGCTGGAACCCAGACTCGCACCCCATGACTCCGCGGGGAAGCTCAGGGGTCTGGGAAGCGTTCCTGCCCGGCCTGGGCAAGGGCACAGTGTACAAGTACCACATCCGTTCGCGTTATCACATGTATGAGGTGGATAAAGCCGACCCTTACGGCTTTTACAACGAAGTTCCACCCCGCACGGCATCCATCGTTTGGGACCTCGATTATGAATGGCACGACGGCGAGTGGATGCGCACACGCCACGACCGCAACAAGTTCGACGCCCCCATGTCCATCTACGAAGTGCATCTCGGGTCGTGGATGCGCGTGCCCGAGGAAGGCAACCGCTCGCTGACCTATCGCGAACTCGCCCCCAAACTCGCGGATTACGTCAACGACATGGGTTTTACCCATGTCGAGTTCATGCCGGTGATGGAGCATCCGTTCCGCGGTTCGTGGGGATACCAGGTCACCGGCTATTACGCTCCCAGCGCGCGCTTCGGAACGCCCCAGGATTTCATGTATCTGATGGATTATCTGCACCAGCACGGCGTTGGCGTATTCCTCGATTGGGTACCATCGCATTTCCCCAACGATGAACACGGCCTGGCTTATTTCGACGGCACGCACTTGTACGAGCACGCTGACCCGCGCAAGGGTTTTCATCCTGACTGGAAGTCGGCAATCTTCAACTACGACCGCAACGAAGTACGCGGATTCCTGCTGAGCAACGCGATTTTCTGGCTCGATCGCTATCACGCGGATGGCCTGCGCATGGATGCCATCGCCTCCATGCTCTACCTCGACTACTCGCGAAAAGCGGGCGAGTGGATTCCCAACGAGTTTGGCGGACGGGAGAACCTGGCGGCCGTATCGTTGCTGAAAACAGTGAACACCGACGCCTACAAGGCATTTCCCGATATTCAAACCATCGCGGAAGAGTCAACCGCGTGGCCCATGGTGTCGAAGCCAACGTACATCGGAGGGCTCGGTTTCGGCATGAAGTGGGACATGGGCTGGATGCACGACACCCTTGTCTACATGTCGAAAGATCCCATCCACCGCAGATATCACCATAGCAAGCTGACTTTCCGCGGACTATACGCGTTCACGGAGAATTTCGTGCTCCCGCTGTCGCATGACGAGGTGGTGCACGGCAAAGGCTCCCTGATCGGGAAAATGCCCGGCGACGAATGGCAAAGGTTCGCCAATCTGCGGCTGCTGTTCGGATTCATGTTCACACAAGCCGGGAAAAAACTGCTATTCATGGGCGGCGAGATTGGCCAATATCGCGAGTGGGAGCACGACGGCAGCATCGAGTGGCATTTGCTCCGGTTTGCTCCGCATCAAGGGATACAGCGCTGGGTACGCGATCTGAACGCCTATTACCGCAGCGAGCCCGCACTGTATGAATGCGACTTCACTCCCGACGGATGGCGCTGGATCGATGCTGACGACTCCGACAACAGCGTGCTGACTTACATGCGCTTTGGGAAAGATCAGGCCGCCCCGGTGATGGTGGCTTGCAATTTCACTCCCGTGCCGCGGCGCGGCTACCGCGTCGGCGTTCCTAAAGAAGGCTACTGGCGCGAAGTGCTGAATAGTAATGCCGCCATTTACGGCGGCACCGACGAAGGCAACATGGGAGGATGCCACACCGACGCGATTCCCACACACGGACAGAACCATTCGTTACTGCTCGACATCCCGCCGCTGGGGATAGTGGTGTTCAAGCAATAGCTGCGACCCGGATTAAGACACGCGCGCGCAATGTTCTGTGCGATGCTGTTTAGGATGGCGACCCGTGCTCACCTGGCGACAGTTCTCGGCATACTGGCGCTCAGTCTCTGCAGCCTGGTTTGCCAAGCGCAGGACAACTACGAAATTCAGGTTTACGGATCGGAGACGATTCCTCCAAAAACCACCATGCTGGAGTTGCACAGCAACTTCGTCCTCCAAGGATCGAAGACGACCGAGCAGGGCGTCCTCCCCACCCAACACGAACTGCACGAGACGGTCGAAATCACGCAAGGTATCACGCCGTGGTTCGAGACCGGGTTCTACATCTTCACCGCGGTGCCAAATAACCAATGATGGCAATGGGTCGGCGACCACATCCGGCCGCGAGTGCGCGCGCCGGAAAGCTGGCACTGGCCGGTCGGCGTCAGTCTATCGGCGGAATTCGGATACGCTCGGCCAATCTTCTCCACTTCAGTCTGGAGCTTGGAGATACGGCCCATCGTCGACAGGCAGAAGGGCCGTTTGTACTGGTCCGTCAACCCGGCATTCGACAAGGCTTACACCGGGGCCGAGGCTAGACGCGGGTGGGAGTTCGCTCCGGACGCGAAGATCTCCTGGAACTTCACCAACGTCGTGGCCTTCGGTCTGGAGTACTACAGCGGTTTGGGACCAGTCGGGGAATTCGATTCGTTTCCTCGCCAATCGCAGCAGTTCGTTCCGGCGTTCGATTTGAACGTTTCGCCGAAGTGGGAGATCAACTTTGGAATCGGTGTGGGCGTAACTGGCGGGACAGACCACATGCTGGTCAAGGCGATCATCGGCCGAAGATTCGAGTGGGGTAAGCGGCATCCGGCTTCGACCCAGAAATCGCCCTGAAGCATTTTCGCTTTTGATGTGTGGGGCACCCTAGCCCATGGAATGTACTTCTTGGTGGCAGCCCCCGCATTCATGCGGGGGAGGAGCGCTTCAGCGCTCCGGGAAGAGTTCGGTTTTGATCCGCGCTTTAGCGCCGGCGATCGAGAAACCCCGGGGCTAAAGCCCATTTCAACATTGACTACTTTTCCGCTGGACTGAAGTCCAGCTCCCCTTGCTGAAGCAGGGGGCTCCCACTAAAAGCGTTCCCGAGGGTGTTTCCGCGGCCCTTAAAGCTTTTGCCAACTGCTAATTGCTAACCGCTGATTTAGCTCTTCACGAAGTTGAGCGATGCCGAGTTCATGCAGTAGCGCAAGCCGGTAGGCTTGGGGCCGTCATCGAAGAGGTGGCCCAGGTGCGCGTCACACTCGACGCACCGCACCTCGGAGCGCTCCATGCCAAGAGTGCGGTCGCTGTTGACCTTGACGTTTTCTTTGGCAATGGGCGCCCAGAAGCTGGGCCAGCCAGTGCCCGAGTCGAACTTAGTCTCCGAGCTGAACAGGGCATTCTTGCAGCACACGCAACGGAAAATTCCCTTCGCGTGTAAGTCCCAGTACTGGCCAGTGAAGGCCTGCTCGGTTCCCGCGTGCCGAGTCACGTTAAATTGCTCAGGCGTCAATTGCGCGCGCCATTCGGCATCGGTTTTGACGACTTTCTTAACGCGCTCGGGGCCGATCCTTTCCCCCGAATCCTTGAATTCGACCACCTCAACATAATCCGCGACAGGCGCGGCATTGGCTTCCGTACTTCTTAAGACACTCATGAACGCTACTCCAGAGAGAGATAGAAAAGCTGTTTTGAGAAAATCTCGACGGTCACTCATATAGATGAACCTGCCAGGTTGAAGTTTCTCAGTTTCCGGTAATCGATGCGCGATACAGACTTGGAAACTGCTGTTGAAGGTTCGCCACCTTCGGTAAGTCGTTGTACTCGATATACGGATTGTCAGGATGAAGCGTGGCGTAGTTCTGGTGGTACGCTTCCGCCGGATAGAACGCTTTCAGCGGCACCACCTGGGTCATGATCGCACGCGGGAAAACCTTGGCCTGGTCCAACTGCGCGATGTAGGCCTGGGCAATCCGCTTCTGTCGATCGCTGCTGTAGAAGATCACGGAGCGATACTGCGTTCCCTGGTCTGGGCCCTGGCGATTCAACTCCGTTGGATCATGCGCGACGGAGAAAAACACCTTAAGCAACTGCCCATAGGAGATCTTCGCTGGATCGTAAACCACCTTGACCGACTCCGCATGTCCCGTAGTGCCGGTGCCGACCACTTCATATTCAGCAGCGATAGACGGGCCTCCCGAGTATCCTGAGGTGGCGCTGATGACACCCTTCACATGCTGAAAAACCGCCTGCACACCCCAGAAACATCCGCCGGCGAAAACGGCTGTCTCTTGGCCGCTTTTCGCAGACAGCGAGTCATCCACGGTGGGGTTGGGCAGACTTGCAGCACCTTTCTCACCCCCGCGTGCAAAGATCCCGGCGAAAGTTAAGAGCAACAAAGAAGCAACAATCAGACTGAAACGAAGCTTCGACATAACCATCCTCCCTCGGATTTCGCTCCGAGGCTCTTTCATTGGGTTAGAGTCGCAACTCCAGCGAAAGTTACAGACAATCCGGAGCTGCGATTTACGCGTTGTAGGTATCGATCCAAATCACCATTTAGAGTACGCAAACGCGAGGCCATTGGATTGGGAGATTCCAGCAGGGCCGTGACCACCTGTCGTATAGTCTTTGCGGAGGCGCGGCGATGAAGCATGCGATCCTGGGAGCGGGTGCAATAGGCGGGCTGGTCGGCACGGTACTGGGCTCGCTGGGTGAAGATGTCACGGTGATCGTACGGTCGGAAAAACTGACGGACTATCCCGAAACATTATCGCTGGAGCGCCCGTCCGGTACGCTCACTACACCGGCGAAAGCCGTGGCCAGATTGACGAAACCAGTCGACGTGCTGTGGATCGCAACCAAGACCTATCAACTGCGAGCCGCGCTCGAAGCCGTGGAGGCGGCGACAAACACGGTGGTGCCCCTGCTGAACGGAGTGGACCACGTCGCGGTGCTGCGCTCTCGCTACGGGCACGACCATGTGGTCCCCGCAACCATTTCGGTGGAAGCGGAGCGGCTTGCGCCCGGACGCTTCGTCCAGCGCTCACCATTCGTTCGCTTCAACCTCGCCGCCAGCGCGGAGCCATTGTTGGGATCGATCGTTGCGCGTCTAACCGATCTTGGCTTCACGTGCCAGTTCATCCCGAACCAGCAGACGCTGCTGTGGAGCAAGCTATGCTTTCTGGCGCCGTTTGCGCTGGTGACTTCAGCGTCGGGAAAGAACAAGGGCGAGATCTACGCTGACGCGGAGTGGAAGGGAAAACTGGATTCTGCCGTCGTTGAGGCATGCGCGGTGGCGAAGGCTGACGGAGCGGAGGTTGACGTCTCGAAGTTGCGTGAGACGTTCGACGGTTTGCCGCCGACCATACGCAGTTCTATGCAGAAAGACCTCGTCGCGCGACGGCAGCTCGAACTCGATGCCATCGGCGGTCCAATCGTGCGCGGAGGTGAACGCTACGGCATCGCTGTTCCGACGACGATCGACCTGATCGCTACCATCAACGCAGTGGTTAACCAAAACTCATCTCAATAAATCGTTCTGGAGTGTATCAGGGCACGACCCTTCGGCTGCGCTCAGGGCGGGCTTCTTGGTCGTGCCAAAGGTCAGGGCTTTAGGGGTATGTGAGAACTGTGCCGCCCCTAAAGGGACTCAGATTTATTTCCCACTTACCCAGCACTCCGCCTGCGGCTGCGTGCTGGGCTAGACTATGCCGCGCCTACGGCGCTGGACTTTGCGCAGTCGTTCCACCGTGGCAACTCAGAAACGAGTTCTGACACACGCTCTTTATTGATTCATGCATATGTAATGTCCTATACTGCACTCATCTTCCGCAGTTGGGGCGCCCATTCCGGCTCACGGGATTAGGACATTACTTTTGCCGTAGTTAATAGCCCCTGCAAAAACAGGTCCCCAGGGGCTGAAGCCCAAATTATTGTCGACCCGTTGCGGCACGTCTAAAGCCGTGCCCTGACACAAAGCGATTTATGAGATAGCTTCCAGAACAATCCGTGAGCATCCGTGTAAATCCCTGGTCAATTCTCTTCCGTCACCCCAGATACTCAGGATCGCGCTTCCACCCGGTGACCATGGAGTAAAAATTATTCCAACCGTGCAGAAGGACCACGACGAGATGGCCGGGGATAAAGGCCAGGAAGCCGCACATGGAGAGGAAGTGCCAGATGCGCGCGAAGTGGAAGCCGCCCATGAGCCAGGCCAGCCACCAGAACTGCGCGGGCTTGAAGAGCACGATGCCGGTCAGCGTCGATAGCACACCGAAGAAAATGGTGGAAGTGTAAGCCAGCTTCTGGAGCGGGTTGTAGGCGGCGTCAACCACCGGCTTTGGTCCGAAGAAAAAGTAATAGCGCGCCATCGGCCAAACCCCCTTGATGTCGCGCGCGCTAAACAGCACCTGCCGCCAATGGCCGGTGGCGATCTGGTAAATCACGTACAGCAGCCCGCTGGCAACGAAGATCCACATGAAGGTGAAGTGCCATTGCAACGCGCCGCCGAGCCAACCGCCGAGCGTGATCAGCTTAGGGAAATCAATCAAGTTTTTCTGAGGAATCTTGGGACCGAAGCTGGGAAAGGCGCGGAAGATCTGGAGACCGGTACCTACCAGGACCACCACAGCCACCGCATTCACCCAGTGGGCGAAGCGCACCACCCAGGGATGCTCATTGGCGATGGTGATCGGAGGAGCATCTTCCACAACATTCTGTTTTTGTACATGCATATTGAACCTATCGGAGAACGGTTCAGACCGAGTCGCCTGAGGGCCTAAAGAGTCTGTGTGAGTACCTCTGCCGTCCCTACGGGACTCGGCCTTATTTTCCACTTTTCCCAGCGCTCAACCACCCCAATCCACGCAAAAGCGGCGTGGTTTGGGGACTCCGGTACGCGCTGGGCTAAGCTCTTTCGCCCCGTTCGGGGCTCGATTTTGCGCAATCCTTCCAGACTCCTCACAGTCCGCCGTACCAGCTATAGCCCTGGTCTTCCCAATAGCCGCGCTTGTCAGCTCTCAGCACGTTGGTCACCCGGATGGTGTCGAGATACTTCGCTTGCTTGTAGCCGAGTTTGGTGGGCATTTGCAGCCGCAGCGGGGCGCCGTGTCCGCGGTCGAGCGGCTTGCCATACATCTCGTAACAGAACAACGTCTGCGGATGGAGCACGGTCTCCATGTCGATCGATTCGTAATATCCATCCACACATTCGGCCTCCAGAAAACGTGCGCTGGTATCGGCACCGATTGATCGCAGAAAATCGGAGGCGCGCGTGCCCCCGAAATTTCCGATCACGTCCCAACCTTCCACGCAGACGTGCCGAGTATTCTGCGTGACCTTGGGAAATGCTTGAATTTGCGCGAGCTTGTATTCGCCGGGACGTTGGACAAGCCCCTCCACCGTCAGCGTCCACCGCTCCAGGTCCACCCCCAGGTCGACGACGTCATAAAACTTATACGGAAACCTTTCGAAGGCAACTACATCGTTATCGCCAAAAGTCTGTGCCAGGCGATTGCGGCCGAACAGCCTTCCCGAGGCCCAGTCGCTCAGGTGAAGTCCGTCGTTCAAAAGAGGGTCACGAAGCTTGGGTACCGCAAACGCTCCCAGCGCCAGCACCGGAACCAGCTTCAGCAGTTCGCGGCGATTCATGCGCCCGCGTTCGGCAGGAGCAACCCGGCGCACTTCTTCGCCCGCTGGACCGGCGGTGCGCAGCACGGCAGGGGCGGCGACTTCTTCCTGCTTCGCGGTGTCTTCAGGAACGCGCTCATCGGCCTGGGCAGCGCTCTGATCGGCCGGCTTCGCTTGTTGCGGCGGGCCCTCCTCAGGCGGCTTCTGTTCTGCGTGGATGTCGTCGGGCATGTCTTACCTCGATACGAACAGGCTTGCTAATCAGATTGCCCAAGTGCCGCTAAAGTTACACCGGGAAACGCCTCGGAGCAAGAGAAGGCAGAAGGGGGTAGTGTCTCAGTTTGAAATCGCGGGCACTGGCGGGAGGTCGCGGGATGTGGCAGGATGTGGACATGGCCAAACGCCCACGCGATCCCGTACAACTGGCTAAACAGGTTTTTGACATTGCCATTGGCGAAGCCGAGGACACGGTGAGCGAGTCCAAGCGGCACCCCTCGAAAAAGCGCATCAGTGGATTGAAGGGGGGCAAGGCTAGAGCGAAAGCACTTTCGCCAGCAGAGCGATCTGACATAGCGCGCCTCGCCGCACAAACAAGGTGGAAGAAGAGTTAGCCGACCTTTTGGTCTTCCAGTTGTGCGTTCGCTCGCTCCTTAACATCTTCCGATAAATCAGTCACGAACGGTAGTTCTCTCTGCTTCGGATTAATCCTGTTCCAGTGTTCAGCCGTGTTTACCCCAATTACAGCTTCACTGACCATCTGTTCCCTGTACAGGTGCAACCCCTTGACCATCTGCGGGCGCGTAGCATCATCGACATCGAACCAAAGCCACAATTGTTTGCCGCTGGCGAGGCGCTTTGCGAAAGCGAGATTCGCCTTGTACTGCTTCTTTGTGACCTTGTCTTCGCGAGTTTCTTCCCGCGCCGCATCTGCGAATTGTTTCGCCAGCAGTTCAAGTGGGTCTGCTGGCTTCGGAAGCGGCCAGCCCATCTTGTGGGCCATCTTAGCCACGTCGTGCATGTTCCATTCTTTCGCGCCAGTCTGCACGCGGAAGTAACGAATAAACGTTTGTTTCTTCTGTACAGCAGTTGCCATCGACATGCTCCTTTATGCTTCAACCGGGGCTACATCCCCCCAACCGTCAACGTATGCATTGGGTGTGACGATTGATCTAATTTTCACTAGATGATTGCGAAATAGATCGTATCTGCCAGTTTCGTGCTGCAATTGGCCAGCAATAATTCCAGGATGAATACCCAGAGTCGCCGCAAAACCTCGTATGTCGCGCTCTGAAAACATCGGGGCCTTGCGTGCGATAAAGTTTTCTAGCTTGGGGCGTGGGACGGAGAAATTTGCGGCAGATTCATTCGCGACACGCTCTTCTTCGGGAATGTCGCTGGTCGTACCGGCCCGCTCTTTCTCTAGTTCAATGTCAATCATGACGGCAGTCCGCCCGTGACCCCGTAAAACGTGCTCAATCTCATGACGAAGAACAAACCAGAAATTGTCGATGCGATCAAACCGAATCGTCATACCAATCACAGGGGAATCGTCATTCAGCCAAAAACACACCCCATCAATCTTGGCGGCGGGTAATGATTCGACGATCACGTATCTCACGCCGGATTCCATCATGATTCGGGGTACTTTGCGCACGCCCTCAGCAGATATTAATAGGGCCTTCAATTTGGGGAGTGCAGCAGCGAGTGTCGCTTGCGAATATTTTGGGGCTGGTAGATCTATGGCAAGCTGCCGGACGCGATACAACCACGCAAGCTGCGCTGGCGTTACTTTCGCGGCGACGTTGGTTTTCTTTGCCGCGTGCGGAAGAGTCTCAATTTCTTCAATCGAAGGGACACCGAAGAACTTACATAGTGCTGACTCCAATTCGGTGTCTCTGATGTCGGTTACGCCCTTGAGCCATCCCCTGCTAATCATTTCCGACACGGGGAGTTCGCCGAATATTGCGATGCGGGTTTTCAAGTCAGGCTCGACGCGAAATTCTAACTGAGCCTTTGCTAATTCATGGGCCGTTTGTAGCTGTAACAATTGATCTGCGTTGATTCCAAGAATAGCATTCAGGTGTAGGGCAAGCTCCGTGGTGACTGGCTTTTTGCCGTTCATAATGCTACTGAATGTTGATTCCGGCATACCCAAAATCTTCGCGAGCACTCGTTGAGTCCATCCGCGCGCTTGAAGTCGGGTTTCTATTAGCTGCGCAGGTGTGCGATATTCCGTGGTCATGTACTTAGAGTAACCCGAATCTCGACTAAAATCAATACCGAACTTCAGAATTCACTGAAACTGCGCTTTATGCTTGACAACTGAACGCTGTTGGCCTATGTTTGTAGGCATGAACCGACTGCCACTTGCGAAGCGCGTACAGATCATCGGGATGCTGGTAGAGGGGAACAGTCTCCGCTCTTGCAGCCGCCTTGCAGACGTTTCCATCAACACGGTGACGAAGCTACTTGTGGACGTGGGAACGGCTTGCGCCAAATATCACGATGAAAACGTGCGCAACGTGCGCGTGCGCCGTTTGCAGTGCGACGAAATTTGGTGCTTTGTCGGAGCGAAGGCGAAGAATGTCCGACCCGAAAAAGAGGCCGAGGGATGGGGTGACGTTTGGACGTGGACGGGAATCGACGCGGATACAAAGCTCTGCGTCAGCTACCTCGTCGGCGGGCGTGATGGAGGATGGGCTATGGACTTCATGCAAGATTGCGCCAGCCGCATCCGTGGGCGCGTCCAGGTTACAACTGACGGGCATCGAGCCTACCTCGATGCAGTCGAAGGTGCTTTCGGGATGGATGTGGATTATGCTCAACTCCAGAAGATTTACGGCGCTCCGACCGATGCCGAGCAACGCCGTTATAGTCCCGCCAAGTGCATCGGTGCCGACATGAAAGTTGTGAGCGGCAATCCTGATCCTCAACACGTAAGCACGAGCTATGTCGAGCGCCACAATCTGACAATGCGTATGTCAATGCGCCGCTTCACTCGCCTGACAAACGGCTTTTCCAAGAAGATCGAGAATCACATCCACATGGTTGCGATTCACGCCGTTTATTACAATTTCGCCAGAATCCACAAGACGCTGAGGATCACACCAGCGATGGCCGCTGGGCTCTCCGATCATGTGTGGTCGCTTGAGGAAATTGTTGGGTTGCTGAAATAAAGGGAAAACAAAATGGCATACAAGTATATGATGCACGTCTTCTGCCACGAATGCTCCGTCCCGCACCCATCCGGAATTGTAATTGAGTGTGATGAGCTACTGGCCAGCGATCAAAGCGTCGGAGACATCTATGATGGGTGGGAAGTCCCTCAGGAAATCGTCGTGATGCTCGGGAATTACTTTACGTGTCCAAATACGGGAAAAGGCTACATGCAAAGGGACAATCGCCAGGTCTTTCTTGTGCGAATCGCCTAAAATTTCAAACTGAGAGACTACCCAGAAGGGCCTTTTGATACATGAGGAACCATTACCTACGAATGTGTCGCCGCTCTGCGGCTCACCTCATGCGATGAGCGTAGCCGGGGCTCACGAGCGTGTGTGAGAACCCCTGCCGTCCCTACGGGACTCGGATCTATTTCCCACTTTACCCAGCACTCCGCCTGCGGCTGCGTGCTGGGCTA
>OCZT010002955.1_pt1 | contig 17498 bp, 10 predicted proteins | sample 1539031 | NCBI WGS metagenome assembly OCZT01 (sample SAMEA3539308, study PRJEB22396) | soil metagenome | biome: tundra; feature: field; material: soil | place: USA | collected 2010-05 | depth 0.15 m | reverse complement strand
CGGCAGAGCCTGCGTCCACGCGCCGGCGGGCTGCCGGTACCAGAGCTTGAGAGCGCCGCCGTCTTGCGCATGGCACAAGCCCGAGCCCAATAGCAGCGCGCATACCGAAATATCGATTAAGTACTTCAGCCGCATTTCATCCTCATTGCGAAAGGCTTCATCAGTAGATCGTTTTACCGAACGTGACACCCGGCCAGTCGTCGGTCCGAAAAGGCACAGCGGGAAGTCCGGCGCCATTGTACATCGTGGCGGTAGGAAACGACTGCCAGGCGTAACGGACCGCCAAAGGGTTAGGGACCGATGGAGACGAGACGATTATGGTATCGCCTTCAATCCGCGCGTCCGCCCAATACCACTTACGGTCCGCGCCTGCCACCGAGAACTCGCCAGGCTTGTCACCCTTCACCACCAGGCCGCCGTCGGTGTGATCGAAGTGGATTTTCATGGCGCCGCCGGCCATGTTTTTCACGGAAGCGAGCGTCGGTCCTGAATACGGGATCTTCTGGCCGTAGGAATTGGCCAAGGCGCAGAAGGCCAGACGCTCGCCGACTTGCAGCTTGTCGATGGGGTGAATGTTGTCTGGGTTGCCGGTATCGACGGTGGTCGCCAGGCACGAGTCAGGCACGCTTTTCGCCACCATTGCCTGGGCTTCGCGAAACTCGGCCCAGGAGTCGTCGCCGGGGTTGTCCTTGTGATGCATGTAAGCAGGCAGGCCCACGATGTAGAACGGGAAATCGCCCTGACCGAAAAGCTTGCGCCAATCGGCAATCATGGCGGGGAGTAGTTTGCGGTATTGATACGCGCGCTGGGCGTTGGACTCTCCCTGATACCAGATCGCACCCTTGATCGCCATCGGAGCGATGGGCGCCAGCATGCCGTTGTACAGAACGCTCACCATGCTCGTCACACTTTCGTATCCGGGCGGCAGCACGCCGGGCGTGTGGCCGTCCACGGAGACTTTGCCTTTCCATTCGCCGGCCAGGGGAATCGACGTGCCGTCGCCCAGCACCAGTTTCATGCTGTCGGCGCCGTCGAGGAACCCACCACCCTGCGCTTGCACGCGGAACAAACGAATCGTAATGACGTTCTTGCCCGGCTTCAAACCCATAGCGCCGTAGACCCGCGGATTCTCGACCCAGGAACTGGAGCCCACCTGCCGTCCATTGACATAAACTGTGTCCATCTTCTCCACCTGCCCCAGGTAGATGCTAGCTCTGCCCTGCGGCACAGGATCGGGAATCGTGACCTCCTTTCGCAGATAGGTGAGGCTGGGAACTCCAGCCACACCCAACTCCATGAAGTCGCCCGGAAGCTGAACGGTCTTCCACGCTGAATCGTCCAACCCGGCGTCGGCCCAGGAACCGTTCTTCTGGCCGATATCGTAGTCCTCATACCAGGGCATGATGTAGTTGCCGTATTCACGGCCGCCTCTCTGCCGCAATCGCTGGAAAAAGGCGATGCGATCGTCGAAGTCCCCCAACGGGCGCAAGGCGGCAACGCTGGCGAAGGTCTCCGCCGGGACGCCGCCCACCGCGACCTGCATCAGGCCGATGGGCACGCGCACGGACTGGAATACTTTGCGGCCGAAGAAATAGGCCGCCGCGGAAAGACCGCCGCCGCGTCCTCCGAGGCCCTCCGGTGTGATCACTCTCCACGGTCCTCCGCGAGGAACGTCCGCAGGCGAATAACTATCCCGCTCTCCGACGTTGTAGAAACGGATCTGCGGGTAGTTCGCGTTTTTCACTTCTTCGGCGCCGTTTCTCGCCTGCCCCAAACCAAACTGCATATTCGATTGGCCGGCGCAGATCCACACGTCGCCCACCAGCACGTCCTGCAGTTCGACGGTCCGCTTGCCAGAGATCTGAATCGTGTAGGGCCCGCCAGCCTCGGGCGGATCGATCTTCGCCGTCCACTTGCCATCCGCTCCGGCTGTTGCCGTCGCGGTATGCTCGCCGATTTGCACGCGCACGGTGTCTCCAGGCTCGGACCATCCCCAAATCGGATTCGGCTTGCCGCGCTGTAGCACCATGTGGTCTGCGAAGACGGGGCTGACAAATGGCTGCGGACTGTTCTGTTGCGGAGGGCTCTGCGGAGGCTGCGCGATGCTGGGGATCCAACCCAGCAGCGCCAGTGCTGAAACCGAAACAACGGTCTTACATCGCATTTTCATGTCCCTGATTCTCTCCTTACTGAATGCCTAACGCATCTGCGCCGGCGCAGCTTTTCCAAAAACTGTGAATTCCGTGACGCCGAGCGGCGTGGTTCCGCGGCGCGGCCAGTCCGTGATCGTCAAACGAACGAAACGGCAGCGCGTGGGCGGAATCTCGTCGAATGCCGTATACAGCGTGCCATCGTTCTTCGTCTTGTCCAAAACGGTGGCGTACTCTTTGCCGTCAAGCGAAGCTTCTACCTTGTAGCGGAACGCCGTGACACCGCCGGAGGCTGCCGCCGCTGCTCCCGGCTCAGGCGCGGCGCCGCGCGCTCCAAATCCGCCGCCTCGGCCGGCCGCGAACTCGATTCGGGCGCAGTCGATCACAAAAAACTGATTGGTCTCGAATTCGGTCGGCGCTACCAAGTCGAGTGTGAGCGTCGGTTGCGCATCGGTCTCGGCCGGTTGCCAGACCGTGCCGTTGGAGTCGTCGATTGCGTATACCGCTTCATGTCCGGGGCGCTCGCTGGAAAATGCGCTTTGCGAATGCATGGCGCGCAGCTTGTTTACGCTGACCGCGATCGAGCCCGAGTCGCCGTTGCGCACCGGATCGGCCACCACACCCGGCGCCCACTGCGGTGTTTCACTCGGACCGTTCGTGAACGGATTGCCGTCGGAGTCGAATGCGATGGGGTCCATGCCGATCCGGCGGCCCCCGGCGGGACTCGCCATGACAATGGTATAGAACACCCACCAGTTCCCGTCCGGACCCTTCACCACGCAGCCGTGGCCCGGTCCCGTGACGATTCCAGTGGTCTTCCTGAGCAGTGGATTTCGCGGAGAGTACGTGAAAGGCCCCAGCGGGCTCTTCGCCGAGTAGACCCCGCTCGCGTACGACAGCCACTGCGTACCCGAGGCGCTGTATTCGATGTAGTATGTGCCGTTTCTTTTGAACGCCCAAGGGCCTTCGATCCATGCGATTCCCGTGTACTCGTTCTTCTCACCCCAGCGCTCCCAAACGTGCGACGGGTCGAAGCCAAACAGATGTTTGGGCGCGGCTGTCAGGTGTGTCAGGTCTTTCGGGTCCAGTGGAGCAACGTAGATTCCCGCTGTAGATCTGCCGGGGAAATACAGGTATGGCTTGTTGTCGTCGTCGACGAAGAGATCCACGTCGAACGCGCCATTGGCCGTAGTCCCGTTAAACGTAACCTTCCACGGCTCGCCCCGTTCGTCCTTCCACGGGCCGAGAACCTCATATGGTCCCAGGATGCCCGGCGCCTTGTACAGCGGGGCGTCGTTGCCGGACATGTAGAATGCGCCGTTGTATTTGACCACGTGCGGCGCGACCGGCAGGCGCCCGCCCCGAACATCGACCGCCTGGAACCTCCAGTTGACGAAGTCGCGCGAGACCCACGCGCCGCCGCCGGTTGCAAACAGATAGTAAAATTCGCCTTCGCGCACCACCGTGACGTCGCCGAGGCTGACGCCCTGTGGCGCGCCGTCCGTGGACGAGGCGGGAACCGGAAGTGGATTGCAGTAGCGCATTGACTTTCCGACCACCGGCGCCGCTACGCTACGCGCGGCGGGTTGGGACCAAAGCGCCACGGCCCCGCCAAGGACTACGAGGGCGCCAAGGGGAACCCCCCGGCGGCATACGCTCGTGAAGGACATTGCCAACCTCCTTATGATGAGAACTTCAGCGGCCCGCGGCTTTCCAAGTGAAACAGGAACCATCCTTGCGGTCGGGCGCTGGACCGGGATGGTCGGCGGCTACTGCTCCGGGGTCCTTGGGAACAACGATATAACGATGCGTCGCCAGGGACAGGAAGAGCGTGTCGCCGCGCTGGAGGTCCACCCATTGGAAAGTCTCTCCATTGCCTGGCTTGCCGGACTTAATCGTAACGTCGCCGGACTTGCCTTCGCCACCCACCGAAACGTATTTCCCGTCTTTTGTCTGAAGCGCGATCCGGCCGCGGCCTTGGTCCACAACCTTAAACGCCGTCGCCTTCTCTGCGGCAGTCACCGATTGCAGTTTGCCATCCACCACGGCCAGCGCGTTTCCTCCGCCGAGATCCGTGACGGTGACGAATTGAGATACGGGGATCGGTTTGGTTAGTCCGCGCGGCCGCGGCTCGTCCAGAGTGAAGAAATTGAAATCCGCGTAGCCGCCAGGTTGCCCGCCGGTATTGTAATGGAACAGCGTATTGCGCACGCCCTGGAAAGTAGTGAGCTGAAACACCGTGATGAAATCGGGGCCCAGCGGCTTGTAGGTCTTCCCGTCCGTGCTGTAGCTGAACTTCGATATCTCCGTGTCGTAATTGCTGTGCACGCGAAGCCAGACGTGCGGAGCACCAATGGGTTCCTTGACGGTCTTCCCAGTGCTGTGGTCGTACTCCGCGATCGTATAGCCGCTATCGTCCCGCATCATCCCGATCCAGGCGTAGAGCGAATTCAGCAACGCCAATCCGGCCACGTCACCGGCTTTGAGGCCGCTGCCGTCCAACTCCGTGGTGGCCGTGGATTCCGGTCCCACGGCGCGCTGGGTCAGCGAGTTTCGCGCCCACCAGAAATCGGGGGCCGGCAGCGAATGCAGACGGAGATACCCCGGCCGCTCCGAAAGCGACCACTTCGTGTCGTCGGGTACGTGATTCCACTGCCAGAGCATCTGAAGCTTCGGTCCCGAGAAATCGTCGGAGCGTTCGTACGGAGATGAAATCGGGCCGGTGTGTCCCGTGTTCGGCTTCACCCAGATGGAAGGCGTCCGCCTCAGGTTGCCAGGCAGGCCGAAGTACGGCCATCCATTCTCCCAAGTGACCGGAGAGAGAGAAGTGAGCCGGCCGACGGAGTTGTGATCCTGCATCGAGAAACCCCACCACTCACCCGTCTGCGTCGCAATGATGCCGCCCTGGTGCAGGTCGAGATCCCGGCTCTGGCTCGAATCCGGGGGGTTGACCTCCATCGGTGGGGTATTCCTGCGTCCGCCGCCCTTCGGTCTGTAGCCTTGGCCGATTCCAAGGCTCTCCTCGGTACTGATGGTCTCTATCTCCCACGGTCCCGTCAGCCTGTCCGCCCTAGCGCACTTCATTGGCACGTGAGCGCCGGGAATGGCGCTGACGATGTAGTATTTGCCGTTGATCTTATAGAAGTGCGAACCTTCGCCCATACCCAGCTTGGAGTCAATCACGACGCGGTCCGTGCCCGGAACAAGAGCGGTGAGGTCCTGGTTCAGTTCCACGATCCGGATGGTCCGGGCGCCGTAAACGGCATAAATCTTTCCGTCGTCGTCGAATAACACCGAAAGGTCGTGCAGTCCTTGCTCGATGCGATTGTGGCTCCATGGCCCTCGCGGACTCGAAGCCCGGAACACCTGCAGACCGAACCGGTTCACGTTCGCAAAAATGTAAAAGGTTCCGTCATGGTAACGGAAGCTCGGCGCCCAGATCCCCTGGCCGTAAATCTGCTTGCCTTCTTCGAGGCGGAAGTCCGGGCCGAGATCCAGCCGATCGAAGGCGTAGCCGATGATCCGCCAGTTCACTAAGTCCCGGGAATGCAGAATCGGCAACCCCGGCATGGTGTGCATGGTCGTCCCTGTCAGGTAGTAATCGGCGTCCACCCTGATCATGTCGGGGTCCGAGAACTCGTCGTAGAACAGGGGATTCGAATAGGTCCCGTTCCCGTTGTCGGCGGCCCACGATCGATGGGCGGCTTGCGCAGGGCTGGCCGACGCGGCCACCGGCAACGCAACGAGACTTGTCAACGACGCACAAAGCAGAAGGTAGTTGGATGACTGCATAAAGAACCGTTGCTCCTATGGCGGCTTCGTTCCTTCGCGCCCGGACCCTACATTCAGAGTGAATCATTGTAGCTGATGCTGCAAGCGCTTGCAGATTTTACCCGCTTTTCCCTGATTGCTGGCGGTGGTTGCCCGGAAGTTGTGGAAGAAGACCCGGGAGTTCTTCCAGCGCCTCCGTTTCCTTCACCTTGCCCTCGAACAGCAGGCGCCGGACTCCGGAAGCGCCTTCAGTGCTTCCGGATTGACACGGTCGCGTTTCTTGCCGTTCCAGATGGTGTCTTCATTGAGCGCGATTCGCTCTTTGGTGATTCCGCCGAAGACCATTCCACCCAGGCGGCCGTTGCCAATGGGAAGGGCATCGCCCCAACGCGAAGCCGGGTGCCGGTACCAGAGCACAGGGTCGGCGGCCGAAAGCGGGGCTGCGGCCAGGGAAAGGAGGACAACCGAATGGATGAAACCGCTTCGCATAAATCCTTTCAGCCGGAAACGCGATTTCGGTCCGGTTGCTATAGTGAACCCTTCACACACGGCGTGCTGCCGATGGGCTGCCCGCCGCCAACGCTCACATCCACCTTTGCCGCAGGCACGTCCGCGGTCGTCAACCTGAACTTCACTTGGCGGCTTTCGCCGGGTTTGAGGTGAATGCGCTGGAATCCACGCAAATTCCGGATCGGCGCGTCAGCATCGGCGCCGCCGCCTATGTAGAGCTGAACGACTTCGTCACCTTCGCGCGAGGAAGTGTTCTTCACCGTCGCGCTGACCTCGGCGCCGCCTGCAGTGCGTTTCGCGTTCAGGCCCGAGTACGCAAACGTCGAATAGCTCAGCCCGTAGCCGAACGGATAGAGCGGCTCGCCTTTGAAATAGCGGTAGGTGCGATTCTTCATGGAGTAGTCGGTGAACTCGGGCACCTGATCCAGGCTCTTGTAGAACGTGACCGGAAGGCGGCCCGCCGGATTATTGACGCCAGCCAGCGTGTCCGCGATGGCCGAGCCGGCCTCCTCTCCCCCGTACCAAGCCGAAAGCACCGCCGTCGCGCCGGCCGCGGCGGAATTGATGGCCACGGCGCTACCGCTCGTCAGGACCACGACAACCGGCTTGCCGGTGGCGATCATCGCCTTCACTAGGTCCTCCTGCGGCTGCGGAAGATCGATCGCGCTGCGATCGTGACCTTCGCCCTCTTGCGACCCGTTCAGGCCGACGAACACCAGCGCCACGTCGGTATCCCTCGCTACCCCCTCGGCATGCGCGAGCAGTACGGGCGCCGGTGGAATCCAGTTCAATTCCGCCCCGCCTCCTCGTCCATTCTGCGTGTACTCCACCTTGATCGAGTAGCGGTGCCCGCCTTCGAGTTGCAACGGCGCTGGGCCTCCGCGGCGGCCGCCCTGGCCAGGCCCCAATCCCTGTCCTTGCCCCGGCCCCAAACCCGCTGGACGAGCGCCGGCGCGTCCACCCGGATTCACCTCTTTGCCGTCCAGGTACAGGGTGATCTTCCCATCGCGGTTCCATTGTCCAGTGCGCGCCGAGATCACGTAATCGCCCGTAGCCGGCGGAATCAGAGTACCGGTCCAGCGGATAGAGTATTTGTCGCCATGGAAGGCTGCGACCACCGCAGGCTCTTCCATGTTGGCATCGAAGTAAACGCGCGAATCCACGCGACGCAACTTCGGCTCGCCATGGAAATCCGGGTTGTCGAAATACTCGGCCTGGAGTCCCTCCCCCTTGCCGTCCGGCGGCGAAAGGAAGCTGGAGTCCACCAGCGCTGGCGCGGCGGCCGTGTAGGTCGCCCCAAGCGTGTATTGCACCCTGGCCTTGGCGAACTGCTGCTTGATGCCTTCGAGCGGAGTCACCTGCCGGGAGGAAATACCGTTATAGTTACCCAACAGGCCGATTGGATCGTTGGCAGAAGGGCCGACTACCGCGATTTTGGTTACCGTCGATTTCAATGGCAGGAAACCACCCTCATTCTTCAGCAGCACGATGGATTCGCGTTCCGCCTGCCGCGCCAGTTGGCGGTGGGCGACGGAGTCGTTTTCCGAATAGGGAATCTTTGTGTAGGGGACGCGTTCCGGAGGATCGAACATACCCAGGCGGATGCGCGCTTCGAAAAGGCGCTCAGTCGCGCGTGTGATCTCGGCTTCGGAGATTGTGCCCGCCTTCACTTCGTTGACGAGTGTCGCGTACTCACCGCCGCAAGTCAGATCCGTGCCCGCCTTGACGGCCGCCACCGACGCCGCGCCCTGGGTGGGCGCATATTTGTGACTCCGAAAGATGTCTCCGACCGCGCCGCAATCGCTAACCACGAAGCCCTTAAAGCCCCACTGCTCCCGCAGGCGCTTTTCGAGCAGGTCGGTGCTGGCGCAGCCGGGCACGCCGTCCACCGAGTTATAGACGCACATCACGGAATCCGCTTTGCCTTCCATCACCGCGGCCTTAAACGCCGGCAGGTACGTGTTCAGCAGGTCGTACTCGCTGGGCTTGGCGTCGAAGGTGTGGCGCAGCGGCTCCGGCCCGCTGTGCACGGCGTAGTGCTTCGGCGTCGCGACAACTTTCAGGTAGTGCGGGTCGTCGCCCTGCATGCCCGTGACGAAAGCTACGCCCATTCGGCTGGTCAGATATGGATCTTCACCGTAAGTCTCCTGCCCGCGTCCCCAGCGCGGATCGCGGAAGATGTTGATGTTCGGCGACCAGTAGGTCAGCCAGGCGATGCGGCCGGGAGAGTTCCCCGGCGGCACTTCCGGGATAGGCGGCCGGCGTTGCGCCTCGTGATACTTCGCCCGCGCCTCTGTGGAGATCGCATCCGCGACGCGGTGCACCAGATCCGGGTCGAAGCTTGCGCCCATGCCGACCGGCTCGGGGAACACGGTGGCGCGGCCCGAGGCGACGCCGTGCAGAGCTTCGTTCCAATAGTTGAAGACGTCCACGCCGAGGCGCGGAATCGCCGGCGCGCTGTTCTGCATTTGCAGCAATTTCTCTTCCAGCGTCATCCGCGAGACCAGGTCGGCCGCGCGCTGGCCGGCCGGCAGATTCGGATTCATGTAGGGCGCATCTGCGGGCGCTTGAGCAAACGAGGAAACGCCCAGCGTCAAGAAGACGACAGCGAAGGGAGAGGTTTTCAATTCTAATCTCCTGGAGGCGTTTCTTCGCCTCAAAGCGCTAAACGAACGCCGATAGTAGCGCTTTCATCGCCGCCCTGCAAGCTCTCCCCGCCGCACCGCACCGGCCGCCGTATGAGCTCGATTCGAACTATAGTTAGAGTCGAACCGGCTGAGACACTGTTGCAGCCGGCGCATGGAACGACAAGGCAAATCTCATGCTGAACCGAAGACAGGCTATTGGTTGTCTGATGACGGCGGCGCCGGCCCTCAGACTTGCGCGCGCGGATGCCGTCGCGCAGTTGGATATCGCGGCGGGACCCTTCAAAGGCACGCGCGAATCGCTAAGGGAGTGGCAGGTTCCAGCCTGGTACCGCGACGCGAAGTTCGGCATCTGGGCGCATTGGGGCCCCCAGTCCGCCGCCGAGTATGGCGACTGGTACGCGCGCAACATGTACATCCAGGGGAATCGGCAATACGAGTATCACGTCAAGAACTACGGCCATCCGGCCAAGTTCGGTTTCAAGGACGTCATCCCCACCTGGAAGGCCGACAGGTTCGATCCCGACCACTTGATCGCGCTATACAAGAAAGCGGGCGCGAAATATTTCTGCAGTATGGCCGTGCATCACGACGGGTTCGACTTGTGGAAGTCCACCCACCAGCCGCGATGGAATGCCGTCGCGATCGGTCCCAAGAAAGACATTGTTGGCCTTTGGAAGAAAGCTGCGCAGAAGGCAGGGTTGCGGTTCGCCGTCAGCGAGCACCTGGCGCCCAGCTATCACTGGTTCTCCACGTCGCACATGAGCGATAAGACGGGTCCGCTCGCGGGTGTTCCGTATGACGGCTCCGACATCACGTATGCTGATCTGTACCACGAGCTGCCGGAAGATTATCCATATGGGAAACAGGTGAACGACCGTCAGGCGCCGGAGCCCTGGAAACAGCACTACTTCAAACGCATCAAGGATCTGGTGGACAACTACCAGCCCGACCTGCTCTATACCGATGGCGACATCTTCTTCGAGGAATACGGTCTGGCGCTGGTGGCTAATCTTTACAATACGAGCGCCAAAATCCATGGCGGCCGGGTGGAAGCCGTGTACACCAGCAAGCTGGCGAGCGATTGCGAGACCGGAACGTGCGTGCTCGATTGGGAGCGCGGCGTGGCGGCGGGCATTCCGGCCAACCCCTGGCAGACCGACACCTGCATCGGCGACTGGCACTACAACAAGGAAGCGGTGGCGAGGTACAAATCCCCGAAGCGCGTGATTGACATGCTGGTGGATATCGTCAGCCGCAACGGTAACTTGATGCTGAATTTTCCTCTGCCCAACAGCGGCATGCCGGACGATCAGGAACTGAAAATCCTCAACGAGATTACGCGGTGGATGGCCGTCAACGGCGAAGGCATCTATGCGACCCGTCCGTGGAAGACTTTCGGCGACGGACCGGCAGCGGCTGCGCCACTCTCCGGCAGGGGCCCGCGGTTCAACGAGTCCGGCCGTCGGGATTTCACCGCCGAGGAAGTGCGGTTCACGACCAAGGGCGGCGCCATCTATGCATTTGTCATGGGTTGGCCGGACAATCAGGCTGTGATCAAGCCTCTGGCGACCACCAGCACTGTGGCGCAAGTGAAGGTCAAGAACGTCGAACTCCTCGGCTTCCGAGGCAAAGTGAAGTGGACCCAGAACGAAAAGGGACTCACGGTGCAGATGCCGGAAAAGAGGCCCTGCGATTACGCAATTACTCTGAAGATCGTGTAAAGAGGCCGGATTGTCCACTCAAACAAGCTGTCGACCGCTCCCGGCCGGTAGCTGCGATCGCGGCCAGTGAGGAGACCGATATGAATGAGGAGCACAAACTGACCAGACGGCTGTTCGCGGCGGCTATGGCGGGTTTGCCCGCTTTGACGGCGCAGACTCCCGCAACTCAGCAGACCGCGCCCACGGCAGGCGCAGCCCAGATCCCCGCCGTTCCGGGGCGGCGGCCACAGCCGCCCGAACCGCCGCCATTTGCGGAGACGCTGACCTTCGCAAGGAAGGACGCCGAGGCTCGCGTTACCCCATATCCGTTGTCGCAGGTGCGCCTTTTGGCCGGACCCTGCAAGCAGGCCGCAGACGCCAACCGCGCCTACCTCATGCGCCTCGCCCCTGAACGGCTTCTGCATACATTTCATCTGAATGCCGGCTTATCCAGCTCCGCACAACCGCTCGGCGGATGGGAAGAGCCGCGCGGCGAGCTTCGCGGCCACACGATCGGGCACTACCTGTCGGCATGCGCGATGCGGGCTGCTTCAGGGAGTGACGCCGAAATGAAGGCGCGTGGCGATGAGATTGTCGCAGAGCTTGCGAAGTGCCAGGCGCGTTTGACCGGCGGGTTCCTGAGCGCATATTCCACCGAGTATTACGACCGGCTGGACAACGGACGAAGCGTCTGGGCGCCTTTCTACACGTACCACAAGATCCTGGCAGGGCTGATCGATATGCACAGGCACGCCGGCAACAAGCAGGCGCTCGATGTGGCCAGCGGCATGGCGGAGTGGGCGGACCATTGGAGCGGGTCAAAGACCGAATCCCACATGCAGGAGATCCTGCGAGTCGAATTCGGCGGAATGAGCGAGTCGTTCTATAATCTTGCGGCCATTACCAGCGACCTTCGATGGGCGCGAGCGGGCGACCGCTTCCAGAAGAAGGAGTTCATCACTCCACTCGCGGTGCATCGCGACGAACTGCGCGGGCTGCACATGAATACGCACGTTCCCCAGGCGATCGGCGCGGCGCGGCGCTTTGAACTGACCAGCGATCCGCGATTCCACGAGGCCGCGTCGTTCTTCTGGTATGCCGTCTCGTCATCGCGAACGTATGCGACCGGTGGAAGCAGCAACAATGAGCACTGGCTGACCTCTCCGGGGCGCCTGGCGGCGGAGTGGCGGATGGGTACGCACCACCAGGAGTGCTGCTGTGCGTACAACATGATGAAGCTAACGCGGATGCTTTACTCCTGGAGCGCCGATCCGCGTTACTTCGACTATTTCGAGCGTAATCTGTTCAACCACCGATTAGGGGCGATCGAGCCCGGCACGGGCCACTCGGTCTACTTCCTTTCGATGTCGCCGGGAGCCTGGAAGGGCCTCTGCTCGGAGGACAGATCTTTCTGGTGCTGCACGGGCACGGCATTCGAGGAGTTCGCCAAGCTGAACGACAGTATCTACTATCGCGATGAACGCGGAGTTTCGGTGAACCTGTTCATCGCGTCGGAACTGGAGGACGGCGCACGCGGCCTCGGCTTACGGCAGGACACGCGATTTCCGGACGAACCCCGCACCTCGATCTCGATTACCAAGGCTCCGGCTTCCGCATGGACGCTGCGCCTCAGAGTTCCATCCTGGGCTTCCAGTTCGGCTGTCAAAGTAAACGGCCGGCCTCTGGAAGCGGCGCCATCGCCCGGAAGTTATCTCCACATCACCCGCGCCTGGAAAAAGGGCGACCGCGTGGAATTGGACCTGCCCATGAGCTTGAGCACTGAACCCTTTGCAGATCAACCGGATGTGCGGGCTTTCCTGTACGGGCCGATCGTTCTGGCCGGCGATCAGGGCAAGGAAGGATTGACGGACGGCCTGGTTGTCGACAAGCAGGGTCCCGAAGTGAGCAAGGCCCCAATGAACGTTCCGGATCTGCGCGCAGAGGGGAGACAGCTCGAAGATTGGATCAAGCCGGCTTCCGCGCCTCTCACCTTCCGCGCCGCGTCGTCGAACGGCAGCGTAACACTCAAGCCGCTGAATCAGTTGTGGGGCAGATACGCCACGTACTGGAACGTGACGTAATCCGCCCATCGAAGGCAGGTCAAACCAGCTTGGATCTTGGGCGCCGGACTCTTATCGCTTCTCCAACTCGTATATGTCGATGCTGAAAGGGGCGATGGTCACGGATTTCGGCGCTTCGCTCAACGCAGTTTCCGTGATGCGAATATCGTTCCGGCCCAGGCCGGCGGAAGCGGTCAAGCTGTCGCCGGTCATGCGCCACATGCGGCCCTTGCCTGGCGCCATGCCCTTAAAGGTCAGGTCCAAATCCTGGGAGGACTCGTTTGCGTTGATGACGGCGATCGTCAGAGATTTGCCATCGGTGGTGAGTGCGGCGGCTACATCCACGGGGTAGGTCAGACTGCCAGCATTCACTTTTGGTTGATCGCCGCCTGACGGATAAAGCGGCGCGGGCACGGGCGAGTCGCCGCCGACTTCGACGGGGATGGAGCCGAAGTGGTCGCGATAGAACTTGAAGAAGAGCCCGGTGGCATTGAGCGCGGAGTCCGTGGCGTTGTAATCGATGGACGAAGTCCCCATGGTATGGCCTGCCATCTTGATGAGATCGGTGTGGCGGAACATTTCCTGAAGCACCATGGCGTTCGCCAGAACACCGCGCAGGCTGTTGGGCGCTCCGCTGTAGGCCCATTCGTCGATGGCCATGGGGATGCGGCGATTCTTGAGCGCCGGAATGCGCTGGAGATATTCGTCGTAAGCTTCCACTTTTTCGCGGACGCGGTTGGCCGGGCGGCGCGCCCATTCGACCAGCGATTCATCCACGCGGACCATGTAGTCGGCCCGGTTGAAGGCGCCCGGCTTGGTGGCGGACACGTCGAAGCGCTGGCCGGCGTATGAGTAGAAATGCTCGGACATCACATCGATCGCGTCGAAGCAGCGGATGAAGAGTCCGCCGTCCCAATCGCCGGGCGAGAGGAAGTCCGGGATGAGCTTGCCCACCGTGGGTGCGCAAGACCGTAGATGGTCATCTCATCGGGTGTGGCGCCGGTGGCAAGCAGGGTGATGGACGGATCGACCTTGCGCATCGCCTCGGCGAACATGTTGTGCTTGAAGACATATTGGCTCATGGCCATGTGGCCGAACTGCCAGGAGCCGTACATCTCGTTGCCGATGCCCCACCATTTGATGTTGTAGGGCGCGGGGTGGCCGTTGGCCGCGCGCAGTTTGCCCATGGGAGTGGTGGCCGCGCCATTGGCGTACTCGTACTCGACCAACTGGGCGGCCGAGAAGGCGTCCCCGAAGCCGGCATTCACGCTAATGAAGGGGTCTACGCCGAGCAGGCCCATCAGGGTCATGAACTCATTGGTGCCGACGTCATTCGGCTGAAAGCCGCCGCGGACGGGGTCTGGGCGCGGCGCGCGCCTGTCGGGATCGCCGATGGCATCGCGCCATTCAAACGCGGAGAGGTAGTTGCCTCCAGGGAAGCGCCACATTCCGGAGCGCTGGGCTTTCAACAAGGCAATGGTGTCGGCGCGGAAGCCGTGAATGTTGCCGGCCGGCATGAGCGAGACGGCGCCTACGTGGAACGCGCCTTGTCCCATGGCGGAGATTTCGAGGCGGCCATTGTCGGTATCCGCGCCGGCGGTGAATCTGAGCGGGTACTTAGTGTAGGACGCTTTCACCGCAACCACGGGAATAGTCTGGCGGCTGTTCGGGCCCTCGCCCCAAACAAGATCGACGCTGATTCTGGCGCCGGGCGGGGCGGCGATGACGACGCGTCCCGTATATACTTTGCCTTTGCGCAGCGCCAGGCCGGCCAGCGAGATGCCGCGCGGCGAATCGGCTGCGGGATGGATCAGAGGCGTGTGCAGACCTACGTAGGGATTCTGCCGGTCCATGGTGACGGCATCGCCGGGGCCAATTGGGAGCCACTGCGCCGCTGCGCGGCCACCCCGGCCGGGGCCACCGGCGCCGCGACCCGACGCTCGGCTTTCAGGTTGCGCGGCAGGCTTAGAGGTTATGTCGTTGTAGAACTTGCGGTCGCTGAGCATCTCGGCCCAGACGCTCCTGTTGATGAGATCGCCGATGTGCTCGATGAACTGGCCGAACATGTAGGGAGGAATGGGCGGGGCGGTCTTGCTCGCGTCGATGCTGACGGCGATTCGCTTCGGGGCGTTGGGCGCTGGCGAGCCCAGAGCGAGAGTCAATGCAACTCCCGCCGATAGGATGGTGAACATCTGTTTCATAGTTTCCTCCGTGCCGGACGTAGACCGGAATTCCAGGGTCGCGGCATGGGAGTGTTAGCCCTCCAACCAGGGCAATGGAGACCGATCATGATAGCGCTCGCCACGACCCCGCAGGCGCTTCCTGCAAGCGCTTGCTGGCTTCGAGGATCGCTCCGGAGTCCCTTAGAATGCAGCACCCCTTTGCCCAACCCCCGCAAGCGATTACAATGGCTCCTTAACCGACCGCATGCCACTGTCTTGCAATGCTCGTAAAATGAGCCCGCGTCACTACTCATCGAGGCAACGATCTGCCGGATGCTGTTGTGTTCCTACGATTGCATGGGAGGCCAGTCTGGGCCAGACGAAAAAGACCTGGAAGGATTCGAGGCCTGCCGCCGGGCAGAAACCAGCTACTCCACACGAGGCGCCCGCTAACGCGTCCCCGTGAATGGCGCAGTCAACTGCTGCTCAGGTGAGGCTTAGCCACTGAGTTGGCGGGAGCGCGACCGGTACCTGCTCACGCTCCGTTTTTTCGCCAGCGCCGGATCGAAATATGGAGGTGTAAAGATATGAAACGAGCATTGGTTCTCTTCGCGTTGACGGCAATCTGGGCAGCGGGAAATTGCCTGGCCCAAGCGGGCGCGGCCGGGAACGCCCCGGGGCGTCCGGCCAGCCCCCCCGACAATACTCCCCGGACGCTTTCGCCTTATTTCACGCCGGCGACGGCGGTCCCCAAAGCGCCGGATGCGGACGGCTTCATTCAACGCTGGCTGCTTCTGGAGCCGATCGACAAGCCGAACCGCACGAATACGGTTTTTACGGATACCTACGTGCGGACCAACCTGAATACCGAATACTTCCCCAACCAGTTCACGGTAATTCCGAACAACGGCGACAAAGTCAAAGCCGGCGAGCAGGAGCTCGTGTGGCATGCGCTCGATTCCACGGGCTTCAACGTCAAGCTCTTTCGCTTCGCCTATGGTCTGAACAAGAAAACGTATGGGGCTATTTTCTGGGCCGTGACGGTGGTTAACAGCCCGCGCGAAATTCAGAACGCCCGCATGGCCGTCGGCGTCAATGGGGCGTCTATCTGGTGGGTCAACGGCAAGGAAGCCGTCGACCTCTTTACCGACCGGCGCATGAAAATGGACGATTGCGTGTCCAAACGGCTCACGCTCAACAAGGGCCGAAACGTGATTCGAGGCGCCGTCATCAATGGACCCGGCATGAGCGATTTCTGCCTCCGCTTCCTCGATGAAAACGGGGAGCCGATCAAGGATCTCACCGTCAGCCTGGATAGCGCTGGAAAGTGATGGGTCGCCTGTCTGAGGTCTTAATCTATTTCTTGGAGCGTCTATGAAATCCTACATTCCGGCAGCAGCGATTGTCCTGGCCGCGGTGGTTCCCGTTCTATTTGCGCAGGCGCCGGCGCTGAACGGTGAACCCTACATCCACGATCCTTCCACCATTGCCTTCAGTGACGGGAAGTATTTCACCTTCGGCACCGGCGGAGGCGGTCTCATCTCCGAAGACGGCTGGACGTGGCACGGCGGAGCCCAGCGCCCCGGCGGCGGAGTCGCTCCCGACGTCATCAAGATTGGGGATCGCTATTACATGTCGTATGCCAGGGGCGGCGGCGGGATGTCCGGCGGTCATGCGAGCAATGTCTACGTGATGTGGACGAAGTCGCTAGACCCGGCTTCCCCAGACTTCAAGTTCAACGACGAAACGCTCGTCGCCTCGAGCGACGGGGTTGAGGACTGCGATGCCATCGACCCCTCTTTCCTGCTCGATCCCGCCACCGGCCGGCTGTGGCTGAGTTACGGAACTTATTTCGGCTACATTCGCATTGTTGAGCTCGATCCCAAGACGGGCAAGCGCGTTGCCGGCAACAAGGCGGTGGACGTCGCGATCGACATGGAAGCCACCGATCTGGTGGCTCGCGACGGCTGGTATTACCTGCTGGGCACTCATGGAACCTGTTGCGACGGCGCCAACTCGACATACAACATTCGCGTGGGCCGCTCCCGGAACGTCCTCGGCCCCTACGTGGATCACATGGGCATCCCGCTGCTCAAGGGCGGCGGCAAGCTGGTGGTGGCGGCGAGCGGCCGCTTCGTCGGGCCCGGCCACTTCGGCAGGCTGGACTTGGGCGATGGCGTGGAGAAATTCTCGACGCATTACGAAGCCGACCTGGACCGCGGAGGCCGGAGCGTGCTGGATATTCGCCCGCTGCTTTGGAAGGATGGATGGCCGGTGGGCGGCGACAATTTCTGGGGCGGCACCTTTGAAATTCAGTCGGAACGGAGCGGCTTTGCGCTTGAGCTGGCGGTGGATTTCGTACGCATGGCGGGACGCGGCGGCGGTTTCGGCGGCCTCGGAGGCGGGGGCGGACGCGGACGCGGCGGCGCCGCTCCTGGCGCCGGTCCTGGTCCTGCTCCGGCTGGCGCTCCTGCCGCCCCGGCAGCCCCGGCGGTGC
>OCZT010002954.1_pt1 | contig 17503 bp, 11 predicted proteins | sample 1539031 | NCBI WGS metagenome assembly OCZT01 (sample SAMEA3539308, study PRJEB22396) | soil metagenome | biome: tundra; feature: field; material: soil | place: USA | collected 2010-05 | depth 0.15 m | reverse complement strand
ATCATCAATTCCACGCCCTGTGCTGTCACTATCGGAAACGAGGCTCGCCGCTGCCAATCTTCTATCTACAACTGTAGTACTAGACGCGAGTGAAGATGAATGAACAGCAGCTGAGTCACGCGCCTACTGGATTTGGATCGAATTTGAAGCGGTGTGCCGGATGCGCAGCACCTTCAACTTCGCGTCAAACGTCCAGCCCGAACCGTTCAAATCGGCGCGCTTGGCCAATTCCTTGCTGCCCGCCTTTACAGAGTGCGGTACAAAGCTCAGACGAAGCACTTCCGTGGCGCTCTTATCGAAGGTCTCGTATTTCACCTGGCCGGGAGTGTAACTTACTTGGCGAATGACTGAAGTGGACCGAAGCAGATGATCCTCTTCCGGCGGCGCCCATTCCGGCTGCGCGCCCATTGCATACAGAAAGTGCCGAATGTAGTCGCCGTAGCCGTCGCTGAACCAGAGCCCATTGTCGCCAGGCTTGGGCTGATCCTTGACGGCTCCGCTGTCTCCGGCCATATAGGTAGCCCAGTTCAGAGATCGGAAGGCCTTCTCCTTCGCGTCTCCGTCCTGCGTAATTTCAGCCCAACGGGCGAGAACGGAAGCATAGCGCGAGGTGTGGCTTCCCATCTTATAGTCGTAGTCTAACTGCTCTGAGATCGCGTTCGCACCCCACTCATTGCCCTTGAAACCTTCTTTGATGTCGTTGGCAAAGGTCTTCTCAGTGAAGGCAATCAGTCCCGCAACATGCGTGCGCCATTCGGGATCCAGCTCAGGATGATCGAGGAGGTAGCGGGCCGTTTCCATCGCCGAATACTGATTGAAGTTCCAGAGCGTGGCTTTGATCGTAATATCTTCGAAGTAATTTGCCCAGACATTGTTCTTAAGCGGGACGGCGAGCACCCACTGCCAAGCAAGATCACGGGTCTTCTTGTAGTCCTTGACCTGGCCAAGTTTCAGGCGGACCAACTCACCGAGCAGACGGATCTGCGCAATCTCGTCGGAGGCATACTCTTCGCGCACTTTGCCGCTTTCGGCATAGACGCGAAAGGGCCACGGAGATTCTTCATCATCGCCCCTTCGGACAGTGTGCACAAGCGTATTGCCGATGGCAATAGCTGCATCGCGATATCGCGGTTCGCCTGTGATTTCATACAGCTTGAGATAGGCAGTGCCGAGTTCGGCTGACTTGTCCGGCTCAATCACGCCAACACCGTCTCCTCGGCCTTGCCCGCTCTTCGGGTCGTACCGGTCTTCGTGCGCGCCCCTATATTCGGTCGCGCCGAAGTCCGAACTCGCGTACGGCATGTTGCCCCACTTCCACTTCGCCGGTGTAGTGCCATGCGCCAGCTGATAGTCGAGCAACCCCTTGACAACATCGATCACGCGATGGTCTCCAGAGTAGGCGTAATACTCCGATGCGGAGTCCGTGAGCATGGCGTTGAAGCCGGCAGGATTGTGCGGCCACTCCGTGCCGCGAAATGTTCTTTGATCTATACAGCAATAGGTGTAGTAGCTCTTAAGCCCGTTCGGCTCTACCTGCACTTTGGTCAGAAGAAAGTTCCAGGCGAGACGCACGACATGATCGTAGGCATTTGACTGGGGATCTACCCAGGAGAGAAGCTTCCCCTTATCATCCAGAACGACCGTGTGTCCGGCGAATTCTTCGCCCTGCGCCACGGTGAACGATAGCAAAAAAATCAAAACGGTAAAAACCCTTCGCATAATTGACCTTTCCTCCAATACACCCTGTAAATCCCGTCAGAGAATCGTTTCCGTCCTTTGAAAGCTGTTACACTGTGGCATTTAACAGTAAGTGCATCGGGATGAAAACAAGTTGAATGCATTCTTGTGGACTGAAAGCGTCCAGTATGCTGGCCAGTTTCGCGATGGCGCTGAGAGCGGAAGATTTCGCTGGGTCAGGTGGGGGCATTCGGGGAGCAACAGAACATCTGCACTGCCACTGGCGGCAGTGCAGATGTGGTTGTCTTGAGCATCTTTCTACTTTCCTTCTCCGAACCGGTTCATGGCACGTTCCACATCAGCATTCGCTCAACCCACATCAGTGAGGTCGTGTCCTGCTCTCGTCTCTTCCGCGATTGATAGGCCGGTACCAGCCGCTTGCAGTAAGTCCACAAATCTCCCGCGTCTTAATCGAAATACGACTGTCGCACTTCGCGCGTAACCGCGCTTATCAAACTATCTGGTGACGGGCGCGGTGCTCACACCGGTAACGGCAACTCGCCGTCCAACCCAGCCGCGACCAAATCCACCCGTAACCGCTCCACCGTTGAGAAAACCAACCCCTGCATTCCCAGCGCCCGCGCCGACTCGACATTCACCAGCCTGTCATCCAGAAACAGAGCTTCAGCCGGCTCAATCCCAAGCAAAGTTAAAGTATGTGCATAAATCCGCGGATTGGGCTTGGCTACGAGTAACTGAGAACTCCAAACTCGTGGATTAAACTTCTTAATCCATCCCACCTCCCGCTCAAGCCGCACCAGCACCTCGTCTCCCATGTTCGACAAGATTGCCGTCTTTAGCCCCGCGGCCGTCAAACGCTCCTGCCACCCCAGCATTCCAGCATTCTCCGTCATCCACATGCGCGCATCCCAGTCAATCAGCTCCGCCACGGCGCCGGGTCCCAGCTCCAGGCCCGCGTTCGAGATTAACTTCTCCCAGAACAAAACGCCTGTTAGCTTGCCCTCGTCGTATGCATGACGATCCGCCCAGTACAGCTGGTCAAAATGCTCCTCATCGAGCCCCGTAATGCCCCGTAAAGCCGCCAGCGCCCCTGGCTCCTGAGGTCCTGTCAGCACCAACCCGTAGTCAAAAATCACCGCTCGTAGCGCCAAAGCATTCCTCACCACGCCCCCAACGTATCGTGCAAGAGGACGCTCTTCCGCTCTGCCCCCGTACTTCTGGTCGACCTGCCAACCCAACCCGCTGTGCCCTTGCTTGATCTCCCCACCTGCTATGTCGTTGGGTGACAGTGGCTTCATGGATGAAGATAAGCCAAGTTGTCAAAATGTAACCCTTGCCCATTTGTCATGCCGAAGGATACTCGGGAACTCGGGTCGCGCCATCCAATCCGTAGACGGCGGAGTTCTCTAGGTTTGATGGTAAAAGCGACTTCAGGAGTCTCGGGCGAACTAATCGTCACTATTGCGTCGTTTTCGCCACTGTTATAAACATCCAAACCAACGAAGATGCGCGGAGCATAAAAGCTGAATTCCGCCCGCTCCGCCTTCGGATTTGCCAAGGTAAGAGTGAAAGTACCGAACTTTCCGAAAGGCGTACCAATCTGCCATTCACCCGTACCCCAATCGATAACTCCGGTAGGATATTGACCCAGCAAGGAAGTGCCCGCGGGCAAATGCGGATCGTCGAATGTGATATAAGACGGTGGCATCTGGTCGCTCTTTCCCTGAATGTCTACGTCTCTGGAACTTGTGTGGCGAATGTCAAGTGTGCGGGTCTTGTCGTCAAATATGTATCCTTCCCGATCTAGATCCTTGCGCCGGGCGATAGCCTTCCCACCTACCGTTATGGAATCTGGGATGAAGTTCAAGCGCAGAACATCCGTGGATTCCGCGTCAAACGTCGAGTAAGTCACCGTTCCCGCTCCATAAGCAATTTTTGTAACTACAGAGATGGAACCCAGCAGATGCGATTCATCCTTCGGAGCCCATTCGGGAACCGCCCAGAATGCATCCATCATTCTGCGTGGCCCATCGGCGAATTCGTCGGTAAACCACCATTGATGATCGCCCCAGGGAGCGTGAGCTCCTGCCGAAAGTCCCTGAAAGTAGGTGACCCAATTAAAGGTTCTGTATGCTGCTTCCTTGTAGGCGAGGTCTCCCGTCTTTGCGTAGTACAGCGCTTCGACAGCAGCAAGCCGCGCGCTATGGCTGTCGCAGCACTGATTTGGCAAATTGCAGCAGAATTGCTTACCGTCGCCCTGTTCCGTCGTGACTGTCGCTCCGTGAACGATGTACTTGGGCCACTTCGGCGTGGTCTTCACCCAATCGATCAGCTTTCTGGAATGCTCGCGCCATTGCGGATCTTTGTCAGGATGCAGAAGGACATAGCGCGCAAACTCCAGGGGAATGACCTGATTCATATTTTCCATGCTGGCGTGCACGTCCTCGAAATAGCCGACCCACACATTGTTCTGCATGGGATATTTCATCAGCCAGCCCCATGCGCCTTCCCGAACTCTCTTGTAAGCAGAGGTGTCGCCCTGATCCAATCGAATGAGTTCATCCAGCAGCATGATCGGCTCGACGACATTGGCGGAGTAGGGAAACATTCCCTTACCATTATCGATGCGACCATCGCGTGCAAAGCACCGGTAGGGCCAGGGCGATTCGTGTTCATCGCCGGGTTTAAAGTTTTTGACGAGGGCTTCGGCGCAACGAATTGCCGCACGAAGATACTTCGTATTTCCCGTCATTTCGTAGAGCCTGAGGTACGCATAGCCATCCTCCCCAACTACATGGGGCTCTACATAGTCTTCCCCGTGCTCGCTCCAACCCGTGTACCGACGGCTACCGGGATTAGCGGAAGGATAGGGCACCTGAGCCCAGGCGTAGCCTTCCGGGGTTAAACCGTTTTCCAATTCGTAATCGACAAAATTCTGAAGAAACTCCAGCGTGCGAGGGTCGCCGCTGTACGGATAGAGGCGCTCAATAAGCCCCGTCATCATCGCACGCAAATAGCCTGTAGAATTCGCCCAGTGCCAATCGGGCGTTAATTCGAATGTCGTGCGGTCGAAATCGAAACAGCAAAAATAGTAAGGGAGCCTCTGGCGGTTGTACTGGTCCCATATGATCTCCCACTGCGAAAGGAAGTATCCCGAGTATGAATATCCGGTGTTGTCTGGCATCGGCCACGGCAGCAGCTTTCCCTGGCTGTCCAATTCAACCGGCCGCCCTGCAATGGAGGGTGCATTCACCGTGGAGACAGCCTCGAAAGACTGCTGTCCGAAAACCACCGTGACGGTCAACAGCAAGGCAATCAAAATGCTTGCCGACTTAGTAACTTTTGTCATATCGCACCACCAGGAGCATTGCAACGACTACGATCACAGCTCCGGCCATAGCCGCCGGGGTCAATCTTTCGCCAAGCAGGAGAGCGGCCAGCGATACTCCAAACACCGGAACAAGGTAGAGAGAAGTGGAGGCCGTCGTTACGTCAAGATGCTGCAGCGCCTTGAAAAACAGAAGCATCGAAGCTCCATACATGAAGAGCGCCAGGAACAGGAATGCAGCAATGCTCTTTGCATCGAATGCAAGGATGCTGCGGAAATGAATGGGCTCTATCCAGATGAGCAAGGGAATAGTGGCAAGGGACGCCATAATGTAGCTGTAAATCAGGATCTCTATCTCCTGAAATTTCTTCATCAATCCTTTGCAGTACACATTGTAGAATGAAGAGCCGAAACATCCTGCAAAGATGAGTAAGTTGCCGACGAGAAATTTCATCGAGCCGAAGGATGCATGGCGGAAATCTCCCACGGATAGAAAAACCACGCCTACCAACCCGATCCCCAGTGACATGACGCGCAACATGGTGAGGCGTTCCTTCAGCATGAAAGAAGCCAGTACTGCACTAATTACGGGAATAAGAAGGTTCAGGATTGAGCCGTTCGATGCCAGGGACTTACTGATTCCCCAGGTCATTCCCAATTGCGCCAATACCTGTCCGCCGACACCTGCGATAGCAAAGCTGACCCAATCTCTTGCGGAAGGAGCCGCGGCATCCGGGTTCTTCCGCCGCATTCGCAGAAGCAACGGAACAAACAACAGCGTGGTCACGTAGAACGGCAAGAATGCGATTGCGATCGGACCTAGGTACGGGTCCAGCACTTTGACCGCTATGCCCTGTCCCGACCACATCAAGGAAGCCAGCGCTAGAAGAGTAAAATACCAGACAGTCTGACCCCGGTCGGATTGTACGCCGCCTGCTTTACTCATACGCTCTCCCGCAATACATGAATCCCGTAGCGGTCCGCTCCCATGGAGCTTCCCTCAAAAACGTATGGCTCAAAGGAACGGAGATTCGCGTACTCGTCGACGACGTTTTGAAATGCGCTTTCTCCATGAACCGATCCGAGCACTGCAACGGTGCCTCCCGCGCCTCCACCGGTGATCTTGGCGCCAAAGAGCAGGTCGTCGCCACAGTGCTTCCTGACAATCTCAATCAGTAGGTCTGTCGCTTCACACCCGAGTCCGCATTCCGTGTAGGACCAGTGGGATTGAAACATCAACTCTCCCATTTGACGGAACGCTGCCACCGACGATTGTTGTGTGGTTTCCTGCGCCAGTTCGATGAACAACTCGATACGCTGGTTCTCTTCAACGGCGTAGCGGGCGCAGGCCCGCACTCGATAGTTCACCTCGGGGCGGACTATCGTAAATGGATCCGTGTGAATCCTGCCAAGCGAAAGAATATCTGCGCCGGAGATAAGCTCGGGGAGACGTTGCTCGTATTTCGACCGGAAGACGGACGGAACTACATTAGACAGAAAACCATGCCAGCGTGGATCGGTATAGCGAGGGATTCGTCCGCTTTCATCTTTGACAATAGGCAGGCCTTCCCACTCACAGATCATCCGGTAACCTATGAATGCGGCTGCTCTGGCAGCTTCATACTCAATATCGGCCACCGCATGGCGGACGCCAGAATCGATAGCCCAACATCGGATGCCTGCCGGCAGCTTTACCAGTTGCCGTGGCAAACATGGCTGACAGAGAAGCGGCAAAACATAGTCCACATCACCGAGGACACAGGCTGCCTGGTCCATGATGCCGCAGGCCGAATCGGCGATGACGTTCTCCACCCATTGGCACGCTTCGGCGAGTTCGACGCCCTGGAGATCGATTCCGTAGCAAGCGGCTGCAGCCTTCATGACTGCCACTTCCACAGCCGCTGAGGAGCTAACCCCCTTATTGAGAGGGATTTCGGATTCTATGTAAATAGACGATCCGAAATGAACCTTTTCAGGATAGCGCTGCTTCAAGAGGAAGAGCCCGCCCAAAGCATAAGATGTCCAGCGAATATCTGCGCTTGCACTAACCAGACTTTTCACCGCCTTTTCGCTGGACAATTCCTCTAGTTGGAACTCCACGCGCTCCAGCCATCCCTCTTCTTTCATCTGCGGGTTCCAAAAGACGATCTGCAGGTCGCTGCGTTGTTGCGCCGCGGCCCAGGTCGCTTCCCTGATCGTGCTTTGAAAGACCAGCCCGCCGGTGTAGTCGACATTGCCTCCCATCAGGTCCAGCCTGCCAGGAGCCCGGCTAATATACACCGGCCTCGTCGCGGAGAAGAACTTATTGATATCGCGAATATTGGAGACGGAAACTTCGAAGCTGCTCATGCCAGCTCCCGAACGCTTTCGATCACATACTGCACGACTTCGTCGGCCATTCTCGGATGGATTGGGATGCTGACATATTGCTCGAACAGCTTTTCGGCAATGGGGCATTCACCTGGATGGTGTCCGAGCTTGCGATATGCCGTGGTCAGATGGATGGGCATGTAGTGCGACCATACCTTGATCTGCTTGCGCGTGTACATGTCCCACATAAAGTCTTCTTTAGTTCGCGAAAAACTGTGATCAAGCAGCACGTTGAAGATGTGAAATACATGCTTATTCCCAGGCGCAACGAAAGGAAGTATAAGTCCTTGAATTCCTTGAAGACCATCGGCATACTGGTTCGCGATCTCGATTCGGCGCGCGTTGAAGGAATCCAGTTTCCGGAGTTGTACCAACCCAACCGCACCCTGGGCGTCCGTCATGCGATAGTTGAAGCCGATCTCATCAAAATCTTGATACCAATACCTCTTCCCCATCGGATGAGCGATTTCATCAATCGGCAGGTACTTGCCTTTTGTGTCGTAAGTAAGGCAACAAAGAGAGCGGTAAGAGAGCATTCGCTCGTAGAGGGACTTGTCGCTTGTTGTAAGCATCCCCCCCTCACCCAGCGTGACCATGTTCTTCTGCTGATGAAAGCTGAACACAGCGATGTCGCCCAGCGTGCCAGCCTTCCTCCCCTTGTATTCCGCGCCTGCGGCATGTGCGGCATCTTCAACGACACAAATCTTGCGCGGACGCGCCAGTTCGTTCAGCGCATCCATGTCGCTGCATTGTCCATAGAGATGCACTGGCAGGATTGCCTTGGTGCGCGGTGTGATCTTTTTCTCGACAGAAGCAGGGTCGAGATTCAGAGTGCGTGGATCGACGTCGGCAAATACCACGTTCGCTCCGAGGACCGCGGCTGCGTTTGCAGTGGATATCCAGCTCACGGGGGTCGTAATGACCTCGTCCCCGGGCTTCACTCCCGCGGCAATCATGGCGAGCTGCAGTCCTGTCGTTCCGGAGGTCACCGCTAATGCATAGTCTGTCCCGCAGTACTTTGCAAACTCCTCTTCAAAACGTTTTACCTTGGGCCCGCAGGAAGGAGCGTTTGCATGGAGTACTTCAAGCAACGCCTCCTGTTCCTCCGCTCCGTAGCGGGAGCCATGTCCAAACTCCAATTCATGAATTGCTTGCGGTAGTTTCATGAAAAGCACCTTTCGATTACCTGATCGCTGGATCCAAGTTCAAGACCGCAGTCTCTGCGAATTTTATCGGTTAACAAAAAATGATGTTCGCCCCGCAGCGCGCGCCCGGGAACCTGGTCATCCTGGGGACGAACAAGCTCGGTGGAAACTCCCGCTCGCGCCGCTAAGCGCAGCCCCAGTTCGTAGCGCGAGATACAGTCCAATGCGCCCACATGATAGATCCCACTAAGCTCACGTTCCGCAAGCATGTCGATCATGATCTTGCTGAGAGAAGCGGCATCGATTGGGTTTCGCTCCTCGCGCGTTGAAAAGAAGAGCGGCTCCCCGGCTTTCCACTTCTCGAGCACGCGGTCCAGCATGGCATTCGTGCCGCTCTTTCGTGCAAATCCGAGCACCAGCGCCATGCGGAGTATGACCGCCGACGGCATCAAGTCCTTCACAGCGTTTTCTGCCCGCAGCTTGGTCTTTCCGTAGACGCTCAATGGAGTGGCCGCGTCCTCTTCGCTGTAGCCATGCTTGGTGCCATCGAATACTGCAGCGGACGAGGTGAAGAGCATTCGCGCGTTTGCCCGGGCACACGCGTTGGCAACACTTTCCGCACCTCGCGCATTTATTGAAAACGCCTTCTCCGGTGACATTTCACATTGGTCGATATCGGACATGGCCGCCAGTAACAGCACGAGATCCGGTCGCGTCTTACGAAAAACGGCATCGACGCTTGAGGCATCTGAGATATCCATTTCCTCAGTTCCCTCCTGTCCCGTACCGGCACAATCGCCACGGATTACCTCAAACGCATCCGTAGATATAGCTGCTTGCACCGCGTAGACGCCGAGAAAGCCGCTTGCGCCTACGACCAACATTCTTTGCCTGTTCATGTAGTTCGAATCCTCAAATCTATAACTGAAGTGCACCAGTCAAACGGGGTTGTTGTCTGGAGAACAACCAGAGGCGGCTCGACTTCAACTTCAAGTGGTCGAACCGCCTCTGTCGCACCTTAGAAGGAGTACCTAAGCCCGAACTGAAACCTCCGATTGTCTGTAGACGTGGAAAAGACTTGCCCCTCGGTAGCGTCTCCTACGCCGGAATCCGGCGCAGCAAAGTTGGGATGATTGAATGTGTTGAAAACGTCAACACGGAACTCAAGCTGTTGGCTCTCCGTCAGGTGGAAGGGTTTGGAAACGGAGGAATCCAACTGCTGCTCTCCATCGGTGTACAGTGGATTGATCCCAGAATCTCCATAGGTCATTGGGGTTGTGTGAACGACGAAAGCGCTGGTATCGAACCATTTATTCACGGTTGGGTGACTCAACTTCCCGCTTCCAACCCGATCCGGACGATTGGTCTGCCCATTGTTGAGAGAAGTCGAGTCATTGTCAGTCACGTCGAAGCGCGCTCCGCTGCTAATATGCATAAGGGCAGAATATTCCCAGTCGCCCAGGATGGCATCGACGATGCGATTGGAGTTGCCGAGAAACCTCTTTCCGTGACCGACTGGAAGCTGCACGCGAAACTGCGCATTGAAAATATGTGGGATATCCTGCGGTGTTGGGCCGTAGTACTGATTGATGTTTGTCTGGTCGAGGTTATTGCCGTTGGCAAAGTTTCGCCCGTGGGCATAGCTCGCGTTGACATAACTATACCTGCCGATGCTGGCCGTGAACCGCGCTGTCAATGCGTCGTACCAAGTGTCGGTAACGGATTCAGAGATGGGTATATCTCCCAATTGCGGGTACAGGGAATACAGAGGGCGCTTAGTTTGATAGTTGATTCCCGGGGCCGTGGGTGGCGCCTGATTAATATTATAGGAATGGTTGTTATGAATCCCCCGAACTCGGAGGTAGCCTATGTCTAAAATCATGTTGGGGCGAAGTTGCCGCTCAATGTTGAGAGTCTCTTGATCGACGCGCTGACTTTTCCAGTCATTCGCCACACCGCGGATCACGGCGTTGTCGGGAATGAGCAGATTGCCTACCCCGGAGTACTCCGGGCTCGCCACGGGTATCCCGTCTCTCGATAGTTGCAACGAAGGCGTGAGGCTGTTCAGGGAAAAGGCCTCTTCTTTTACATAGTTAGGATAGGTAAGCCCCAGGATGGTCAAAGGACCCGACCAATAGGCCATCCAGTAGGAAGTGCCGTATCCAGCGCGAACGCTTGTCTTGCCATGATCCGGAGACCATGCGAATCCCAATCGTGGACCCCAGTCTGTACCGTCGATATTCAGGGAAGGGCTGCGATCGCTTGAGGTTGCGAGGACCAACTGGTTGGTCCGGATATCCCAGTTGGATTCCCGGTTGGCGCGTGCGACCGGCCGGGTGGTCAGCTCATAGCGAAGCCCAATGTTGAGCGTGAGGGAAGGCAGGACTTTGAAGTCGTCCTGGGCATACCACGCATTTTGCCAGAGGCTCTGGTAAGGCGCTGCTTTGACAAACATAGCGCGAGCGCTCTCTGTCATGTTCCCCAGCAAGAGAGCTGGATAGCCAAAGGGCTGCACGGGGAGAGCGTTGTTGGGATTTCCGCCACCGTTATAGCCAACGCCATCATACGACGTCATCTCCTCATTGTACGTAAGCGTGCCGCGCGGATTGTCTCCGCCCATGGTGTCCGCGGAAACATCATCGATGTGATTGATATTGGCGCCCACCTTGATCTGGTGCCGCCCCTTAATCCATATGAAGTTATCCGTGATGCCAATGGTATCGCTAATGATGTAACCGACCCAATCCGGTACACCGACGGGGGGTACTCCTAGCATAGTGAATTCGGCAAGCCCCTCCGTTGACGGATTGGTTGGCAGATTCCCATTCGGGATACCAAAGGTATTGTTCCAATTCGCACTGTTAGTCGCGGTACTGGTACGCACGTTCGAGCGGTTGAATCCCACGCGTAACTCGTTCATCTTGGTTGGACTGAAACTGAACAGATCCGAAAACTCCATGTTTTGGTTGAAAGTCGTGGAGTTCGCGTTGTTGGTCTGGAAGAACTGATTTACGTTCGTGGTATTGAGGTTGATAGAGTCTAACATGGAATAGCGGAAAAACATCCGGTCCCGGCTGGAGCGATCGAAATCGACCCGGCCATCGCCCTGGTGCACCGTCTGCCTTCTGATATACAGATACTGGAGGTTCTGGCTGATGCCGGGAAGGTTTGCTACACCGAAGACATCTGCAGCATTGATCGCCTTGGCCGCGGAATCCCAGCGAGAGGAAGGAATCTGATTATCATTAAATTTCGTCGCACTGATAACATTTCCATTTGCGTCGAACACGCGGGTACTGGGATCATAAAGCTGTCCATAGGTATTTCCCGCGTCATCGAGTTGTCCAGGGACATACAGCTCTGAGAAGTCTCCAAGTAACATTTTTTTAGTGGGCGCTGTAGTGAACGCGGGAGAACTCGTATAGACGGCCTCGCCTTGGTAGTCGCCAAAGAAGAATAGTCTGCTTTTCAGGATCGGTCCACCGATAGCACCACCGAATTGATTCCGGCGAAAGGGCGTCTTGGTTTCGCCGCCCGCGAAGTAGTTCAGCGCATCCGGACCTTCGTTGCGAAGAAATTCAAAAGCCGCGCCATGCAGATTATCGCCGCCGGACTTCGTGATGACATTTACAACTGCGCTGCCAGAAAAGCCGAACTCGGCGTTGTATTTTCCGGTGTACACCTGCAACTCCTGCACGTCTTCAATCGCTGGAGTGACGCTGGCGTATGCATTCTGCGGTTCGCGGTTTGGAACGCCCTCTATATAGACTGTAGTCGCGTTCGCGTCTACACCTCCCAACGAAGCAAGTTGCGGCCGCGACAGTCCGATTGCGGAGCCATTCTCGCCGCTGTTGGTTCCGTAGTTGCCGCTGCCCGCGCCGTTGTTCGCGCCGGGAATTAAGTTCATCTGATAGAGCGGATTCCGGTCCAGATTAGGCAGCGATTGCACTTGCTGAATCGAGAAGGTCTGAGAGAGCTCCGAGGTCTCCGTCGCGAGAGTGATTGGATTGGCCGCGACCGTGATGGTTTGTTCGCTGGATCCCACTTGCATGGAGAAATCGATGCGGGTAACTCCGCCGGCTTCGACAATCACCTGCGACTGCACCGACTCTTGAAAGCCCGCCTTCACTACCGAAACATGGTAGGTCCCGGGAAGGAGAAAATTCAATAGGTATTCGCCACTATCCGAAGTCTCTGCCGCCGTAACCACTCCGGTTGCGTCGTTTGTTGCTTTCACAGGGACGCCGGGGATAATTGCGCCGCTCACATCGCGAACAAATCCTGTGATCTTGCCAGTATTGACTTGAGCAAAGCAGGTTGCTGAGCCCACGAGAAACACGATCACACACAATAGCCTATTGTTTTGCATGAACCCTCCTTAGTTTTCAAGTTCTGCCCGTGAATGACCTTCTTGACATACGCCGACAAAAACTTTTATCAGCTACTGCGCGCGAAGCCGTCACCTTGCGGAGATGTTCATTTTCGTCACCCCGCACCGTCATCCATTCAGGCTGCTTCATTACGCTGGTCGGCCATACAATAGGCTGTCCTGTCCTATATAGGATACGTAGCCCTTATGTCAAGAACTTTATTGCCAAGATCCCTTCTCCCAGGTAGCCTATTGAATCGAAATAGTTTCGCTGACGTGCCCCGAATTATTGCAATTGCCGATGGATTGAGATGATTGGCGCAAGAGTGGGCATTTCCAAGCTCGACGCTGATCATCGCAATGCTCATCCAGGTATTTGCTGAGACCATGCAGGAATCAGAATATTCCCACCCAAAAAGCATCGGCCATCAAAAAATGCTCTTGCGTTTTTCTTTGACCTGCATCTACAATTAGATGTCGCATGCGGCTATTAGCTGTACTTGGTGAAATCGGGTTCACGCGAGTTTAGTGCGATATGGTGCCGCGTGTCCTGCAAATATGCGAACTCGTGAGGTCAGAAAGAGACTGCGAAGAATGGTTCTGTGATTTTGGAACTGTCTGGTTTTATGAAAGTGGCAACGGGCCAGCTTGTGTCCTGACCTGGCATCGAGGTGGTGCAGGTTCGCAGTGGAAATCGGCTGCCGCGACTTTATTCGGCTCGCAACGTTCCGTCGAGTCCAACTCAGCACACCTTGCATTAAGAAAGGAAGTTATGCCTCAGATTCAAATTGACGGAGTTGTGCCGATCATTCCAACTCCGTTTCTTGCCGATGGTTCCCCCGACTGGATATCACTGAAATATCTACTGGATTTCGCGGTGGGAGCCGGAGTTTCCGCAGTGTGCCTGCCTGCCTACGCAAGCGAGTTTTACAAGCTGACCGATTCCGAGCGGCGCGATGTGGCGCTTCGCGCCATCGATCTGCTCGATGCCAGGCTCCCGGTCATCGGCCAAGTAAACCATGTCTCGACCGCGTATGTCGCCGAGACGGCTCGCGAGCTGGAACGCGCTGGCGCGTCGGCGATTTCAGTCGCGGTGCCCAGGCTCTTCAACCTGCCGGAGCGCGATCTGCTGCGCTACTTCGACCGCATCCTCGAGTCCATTGGAATCCCACTGCTGATCCAGGATTTCAATCCCGGAGGCGTTACCGTCAGCCTGGACTTCCTCCAACAACTGCGACGCCAGCACCAGCACTTTCGCTACCTGAAACTCGAGGAACCGTTGATGGCCGAGCGAGTACGGACGATCATCGATGGAACGAACGGGGAACTTGGTGTACTTGAAGGGTGGGGTGGTGTTTACATGCTCGAGTTGATCAAGGCCGGCATTGTCGGTATCATGCCCGGCCTAGCGGTCGCCGATATGCTGCAATTGGTATGGAAACGTGCGCACCAGGGGGACCAGGACGGGGCCTATTCGGTTTTCATGGGCGTGCTCCCGCAGATCACCTACAGCCTGCAGAGTCTGGAGTTTTTTCACCATGCGGAAAAGGCTTTGCTCACCGCCCGCGGTGTGCTGCCCGCTGCCATCGTTCGCGATGCGACGCTTACTGTTGGGATTGACGATTGCGCGCACATTGCATTTCTTAACCGGAAAGTCCTGGAGTTGCTCGATCAGTTGGGACTTGCCAGGCGCCCCGATTGACCAAAGCAACGGGAGCAGGGCAACCTGAACTATTGGTTATGTTCCGGTGCGTGCCGGTCTTTGAAAACGCACGTCTGTCAAAATGTACAGTGGGTTAGTACATTAACGGATACGCGCGAGGAGCAGGATGTTCCCAGATAAGAATCTAAGGGCCGGTGATCCGGTATGCATCGCCGCTACGGGAGATGAGTGCGGCGAGGGGATACTGTGGGAAGCGGCCAGCAACAGCATTTATTGGACCGATATCAATCGATTTCTTGTCCATCGCTACCGGCTGGAAGACGCCGAACTCAAGACATGGTTTTTCTCAGAGCCGGTAACGTGCGTTCTGGCTACCAACAAGAATACTCTGTTACTGGTTTTAGGCTCAGGGATCGCGCTTTGGGAGCCAGAGCGCGATGTCCGGCACGATCATCTATATTCCTTGCCGGGATGGCCTTTAGTCCGCTGTAACGACGGTGCGGTCGACCCACGCGGCGACCTGTGGGTAGGCTCCATGCGAAATAATGTGCGAGCGGACGGGGAGGCGGGCGAGGTAGGCGGCTGGGACGGAGTTCTTTATCGCATCGACGGAAACGCCGAGTCGACGGAATGGAAGTGCAACCTAGGCATATCGAATACGCTTCTCTGGAGTCCCGATAACTCACATTTCTACTTTGGCGATACGTTAAAGAATCTGATCTGGCGCTATGACTACGACCTGACCGACGGCTCCATTTGCGGTGAGCAGTCGTTCTTTCAAGGTTTTGGCCGGGGATTGCCCGATGGTTCCGCTATCGACAGCGATGGCTACCTTTGGAATTGCCGTTATGGTGGGGGATGCATCGTGCGCGTCTCTCCCGATGGGCAAGTGGATCGAGTGATTGAGATGCCAGTTGCCAATCCAACCAACTGCACCTTTGGCGGTCAGGATGGCAATATCCTCTACGTGACTTCCGCCTCGCTTGACGCGAGTCAGCGGGAGCGCTTCGGAGGGGGCCTGTTCGCCATAGAGACGAATGTGACCGGTCCGCCTTCGCATGCATTTCGTTGCTTCTAGAACTGGGATTCAGAGCGCATTGCCTCGTGCAAGTCCAGGGTGTTGAACTCCAGCGGTGTGGCGGATCAGAGAGAGGTTCAGGCGGCATGAAATATCGCAGTCAAGAATGGTTTGAAGGTCGCGATGAACTCGGGTTTCAGCATCGTGCCGCGTTGCGGACGATGGGAATCGACGCCGACCGGTACAAGGGCCGGCCCGTAATCGGTATAGCAAACTCCTGGAGTGAGTTGAACAACTGCAACTTGAATTTGCGCGATGTTGCGGCTGCAGTGAAGCGCGGGATTCTTTCCGCTGGAGCGCTGCCCCTGGAATTTCCCACGATCTCTCTCGGCGAAGAGTTCATGAAGCCGACAGCCATGCTTTATCGCAATCTGATGGCGATGGACGTGGAGGAGACGCTTCGCTCCAACCCATTGGACGGCGTCGTTCTTCTCTCGAATTGCGACAAGACCGGGCCTGCGCAACTGATGGGTGCGGCCAGCGCCAACCTCCCCGCAATTCAAGTGAATGGAGGACCCCGCGTTGCGGGTCGATGGAAAGGCATTGAAATCGGGAGCGGCACCGACCTTTGGAAGTATTGGGATGAATACCGGACGGGGAAGTTATCGGCCGAGGATTGGAAGGAGCTGGAGCAGTGCATGTCCTGTGGCGCGGGGGCCTGCAATGTGATGGGGACCGCCTCGACCATGTCCGCTGCCTCGGAAGGGCTCGGCATGATGTTGCCGGGGTCTTCGACCTTCACCCCCGACGATCCCGGCCGGATGGCGGTAGCCGAAGAGAGCGGGCGTCGAATCGTCGCGTTGGTAGAGCAGAACCTGCTGCCGAGCGACATTATGACCAGAGCCGCTTTTGACAACACGATCCGCCTCTGCATGGCGCTGGGTGGCTCGACCAATGCGATCATCCATCTCGTAGCCATCGCCGGCCGGCTTGGAATCGACCTGCCGCTGGAGCGGTTTGATGAACTTGGCCGGACGACTCCTTGCCTTGCGGACCTGAAACCGTCGGGCCGGCATCTGGTTCACGCACTGCATTCCGCCGGTGGCGTTCCCGCCGTAATGAAGGAAATCGAATCGCTCCTCGACACGAGTTGCTTGACGATCACCGGTAAGTCTGTCGGAGAAAACCTTCGCAGCATTGTTTCCCGCGATCCCACGGTGATTCGGGCGCTCTCAAATCCGTTGCGACAGGAGGGCGCAATCGCCGTGCTGCGCGGCAATCTCGTTCCCAGGGGAGCCATCCTGAAGACGTCAGCGGCATCGCCCCACCTGCTACAGCATGAGGGGAAGGCGGTGGTCTTTGAAGACTATGGTGAAATGCTGGCGCGTATTGACGACCCGGATCTGGACGTAACGGCCGGTTCGGTGCTGGTCCTGAAGAATTGCGGGCCCAAGGCTGTGCCGGGCATGCCGGAGTGGGGCGCCATTCCTATCCCACGCAAGCTCCAGGCCGCCGGGGTGAAAGACATGCTCCGCATCAGCGATGCGCGAATGAGTGGGACCAGCTATGGAACCGTGGTACTTCATTCCTGTCCCGAGGCAGCTGCAGGTGGGCCGCTTTCCGTTGTCAGGAATGGCGATTTGATCCGACTGGATGTGCCGCAACGCCGGCTCGACGTCCTGTTATCAGTCGACGAACTTGCAGCTCGGCTCGCACAACGGAATCCGTACCAGAGTCCTCACCTTCGTGGCTATCCCAGGCTTTACATCGACCACGTCCTTCAAAGCGATGAGGGATGTGATTTGGATTTCTTGCGCCCAAAAAACGCGGCGGAACTCAAGTTTGTTCCTCCGATCGTTGGGCGCAGCTAGGCCTAATACTGTTCACTTAATAAGATTTGTGGCATTCTGTG
>OCZT010002953.1_pt1 | contig 17503 bp, 15 predicted proteins | sample 1539031 | NCBI WGS metagenome assembly OCZT01 (sample SAMEA3539308, study PRJEB22396) | soil metagenome | biome: tundra; feature: field; material: soil | place: USA | collected 2010-05 | depth 0.15 m | reverse complement strand
ACAACGTGAATTACGGCGCGACGATGAAGGACAAACTCCGCGGCACGCACCGGCCAATCGCAAACGATAACTTGGGGTCCGACTTCGAGCGGTTCCTGCGCGATGCCTGCGTGAACATGCTGGCGGTCTGCAAAGGAGCCCTCTACATCTGCATGTCGTCCTCGGAGATCCACACCCTGCAACGGGTGTTCCGCGAGGCGGGCGGGCACTGGTCCACGTTCGTCGTCTGGGCGAAGAACACGTTCACGATGGGGCGGTCCGACTACGGGAAGCCGGAGACGCGCCGCCTGCCATATGACGACTACGGGCTGATCACCACCGCGGCGATCACCGGCGGCAGCGTCGCGCAGGCGGTGGCGACGGCTTCCTATGACGGATCGACGAGCGGGCTGGCGCCCGGCGACTTCGTCTTCGTGGAGTTCGGTCGGGCCAACGAGGAGCACGTGAACGTGATCTCAGTGGACACGGTGAACCAGACCTTCACCGCCATCGTGAACAAGAACCATCCAGCGGGCTCGACCATCCGGCCCTCGATCTGGCCGACCGCTATCCTGCTAGAAGGGAACGACTTGGCGTTCGATATTAAGGCGGTCGCTTCGCCCGATGCTGGCTCCGATCTGACGGTGGTAATCCAAACGTAGCGAACGCTGGCGTGCATTCGAGTTCCATCCGGCACCGACCAACGGCTTCCAGTGTGGGCACTTCGACGAAGCCGACCCGGTGCGGGTTCCTGTCCCAAAAGTATAATTTTGGCAAGTTATTTTGTATCAATGAGTTACGGCTTGAGCGCAACACCGACGATCTGCCGTTATAGTGGGGATGCGCTGTTGCGTGTGCCGACGAAACCCCTCGCACGCTCGATTTCCCTGGACTCCAGAGAAGAGGGGACCGATTCGGTTTCCGGGGCGAGTTCCGACCGCTCAGACAATCCGGCATTTATTCCCGAGATAATCGAAGACGTCAGCACCTTCGACATTGCCGGGGATGCCGGGCGCGGATACGTGATGCTGAGCGCATTCGCGAAACCCGCGCTGGCCCGCAGGTCCAAGCACCCAAAGGGCCTCAAGTGCCGCCACACTTTTCGGATAGGAGCCCCGGTGGTGAACACTCCACGTGGCGGACAGCCGCGCCAGTCCGGGAACATGGGATAATCAGAATTCGGCCGTGAACGGCGGCGGCCCCTCTCGTCGAATCGGACACCTCGCTGGCATCGAAGCCGTTGCAAGCTGAACGCGCTTACGATATGCTTCAAGTTTACATGCAACACAGCTATGCGCAGGGAACCGCTACGGCCATGCGGTTTCAATGAGTTATGGCGAACGCACTCGTTTCTGTTGGCCTGAGCCGGTCGATTGCTATCGCTGCAGACGTGCAATCGCTGCCTGATCTGGTCAACCTCGTAAACGCCGCCAAGAATTGCGCCGCTGTGTCTGCGGTCAAGGTCGGGTTCTCGTTGGCCCTCCGCTACGGTTTGCAGACGGTGGTGTCGAGCATCAAATCGCTGACGCCGTTACCAGTCATCTATGACCACCAGAAGGCGGGTACGGATATACCGCAAATGGGACGACCGTTTGCGAAAACTTGCCGCGAGGCCGGCGTTGACGGCATCATCATCTTCCCTCACGCAGGTCCCCGAACGCTGGAGGCGTTCGCTTCATCTGCGCTCGAAAATGACCTGATCACAATCGTGGGAATAACGATGACGCACCCTGGATTCTTGGCGTCCGATGGGGGGTACTTGATTGACGCCGCACCCTCGCTGATTTGCGATGCGGCCTTGCGCTTGGGCGTGACGCACTTCGTTCTGCCAGGGACGAACCCAGCCGTCGTTCGCAGGTTTTCGACCGGTCCTCTCGGCGACGGCCGATTCACACTATGGATGCCAGGTATCGGCGCACAAGGTGGGTCCTTAGGGGAGGCCTTCGAGGCCGCCAAACCAAACAAAGCTGTCGGGATTATCGGTTCATCTATTTATGCTTCTACCGATCCCCAAAAAGCTCTAGAAGCTTTTGCTAGCGAGATAACTCCGTGAATCCGCTTTCCGAACAAGTGCGCGAACTGAGCCGGGCTCTGGCCGCGGAGCTGCTTCGACGAGACGCAATCAAGATCAATCTCGAAACACCCTTCCTTTTAACGTCAGGTAACTACAGCCCCATCTACATCAATTGCCGACTGTTGATCTCGTGGCGGAGTACCGTCAAAATGATCACTGCGGCAGCAGCTCTCCAATTGGAGGTGCGAAGCTGCGCGGTTGACGCTATCGCCGGAGGCGAAACCGCCGGCATACCATTTGCAGCGTTTCTCGCGGATGCTCTCGACAAGCCGATGATCTACGTCCGCAAGGCAGTGAAGGGTCACGGAACAGGATCGCGAATCGAAGGCGTACTGAACCGAGGTTCACGAGTCCTGCTTTTCGAGGACCTCATCACGGATGGCTTAAGCAAGATCAGCTTTATCAAAGCGATTCGTGACGGTGCAGGTATTGTGGAAGATGCGTTTGTGATTCTAGACCGCCTACAGGGTGGGTCAGCACTACTCTCGCAGCATGGTGTCCGGCTCACTGCGCTTACCGACATCGAGCTTGTCCTGGGTGTTGCCGCGGACTGGGGGCTGCTGGAATCGAGCGCGATTGATTCAGTCCGTGTATACCTGACCTCGCCTTCCGAGTGGCACGCGAAACTTGGGCTGCCATATTCGCCGCTGGAGGCTACGTGATCAAGTATCCGGAATACGTCGACACTGATGCGATTGACCAGGCATTCGAGCGGATAGCCCAGGCCGTAATGCAAAAACGGGTCGAATTTCTTTTTGGGGCTGGGATGTCAATCGATAGCGGCGTGCCCGCGGGTCCGCAACTCGCGCAAAAGCTGCTCCGGCTGTTTTTCCCAGAAACCGGTGTGAATCCGCCCTCAGACAGCCGCCTGGCTGAGTGGGCGCGGGAGATTCCATTTGAGCTTCTGGTTGAAGCCGTAGAGGCCTCTCGCGGGCGGAATCGGGCAGATTTAACTCAAGATCTGGCCAAACTGTTGCTTGATACCGATTATGACATTTCGGAAGCCCACCGCGATCTACTCGCTGTCTGCAATTGGCTTGGAAGCCCGCCGGTAGTGAATCGCATTTTTACGACGAATTTTGATCGCCTCCTGGATAAAGCTTTCGGGAAACTGGGGACACGTATCACACAAGCGAATACTCGTGAAATCGTCACCGCACAGCGTACAGGTCTTGTGCCGATCCTCTACCTCCATGGCACTATCGAGGAATCTAACTACCAGATCACGGAGTCCGACGTTTTCGATACGTCATTTAACTCACTGCAAACGATGTTTCGCACGGCGTTGGCTGAAGCGGACGCTTTCGTTTTTGTCGGATATTCGATGAACGATCCAGACTTGCGCCGTGTGTATCGAGCGTATCGATCCGATATTGAGTCCCGTCGTGAGTTAGCGAAACTCTCTTACGTCGTTGGGCCTGCCGCCGATTCTTATCAGTATCGCCTTGGCCGCAAGCTCTGGGAAGTTCGCGGGGCTATTTGGCTCCCCTTCACGGCGGCTGCCTTCTTCGCCCGGCTCAAAGCCATTCTTGAGACGCAGGGTGACAATCTGGTTCAACAGTTCATAATGCAGAAATACCGGCTGAAGACGGACGAGGAGTACCAGGACAAGGTCACCCAGACGTCTGAGATTCTTCACATTAGCGAGAACGACGCAATCCGCTTTCTAGCTGAAGCACACACTAAGACAGGACAGCCCTCATGACTTTGGAATCGACTGCTACAATTTGGGGCGAACCGCAACCTGAGTTTCAGGAGGCTCCGTATCGGATGCACCGCGGATCAACGGCAGATGCATCCACACTCATCGAACAGTTACGGTTTTTCCTCCAATCGCAACTTGATGAGTGGGCTCCAGACATAATCATCGTCCACGAGCGCAAGGGGACAGCGATTTTGCGCGCATTAATCGAGGGAGTCCGCAACCCCATCCATTGGCGATGGGAAGACACCGTTTCGTCCACTACCCTCGATCAACTACCCGCCGACTTTTTCCACAGAAAGCGTGTCCTCATCTTTGATGACATGATCCGAACGGGGAAGGCGTTGGCACCTGTATTTGATCGGCTAGCCCAACTCAACTGCCTTTCGCCACAGACAGTGCGACTCGCCGTCTTTGCGGCTCACGAGGAGAGCTCCAGCAACGGCGTCTTCAAGTCCGACGCATATTCCGTTGCGTGGTTTTATAGAGATCTCGCTCCCCAGGGCTACCGCCGACTCCGGACCCAGCTTCTTAGTTTCCTGCAACGTTCTGGGTCGCTCATGTTGGATACCGAGCATATCGAGGTGCGGTTCACGTTACATGCTGGGATTGGTCGTTTGCTCTCTGCTCTCAGGCGAAAGGCGGAGGCAACCGTCTTTCAGTCCGCTGCGAATCGGACGAACATCACTGTCTTCTACCCCGACGACTTGGCGCATGGCCTGCCAGTAGACAGGTTTCCCGACGGATGTGCTCAAACCGGAATAGTAAAGAAATGCCGAGTCGTCCAGCGTGATGCAGATGAGTTCGCGATAATACCGATTTGTCTGCCCTCGACTCCCAGCAACGATGCACCATGGCCGCTGACGCAGCGAGATTGTAGCCTGCTTGGCGACGCTGTTCGACGGACCCACTATGCGAAGTTCTATGGCGCCGCGCTCCTGGCATCACTATATCCGCTTCAGTGGATTCTTCGCGACCTTTATGCGGCGGACCCACGGACGGTTACGGTTTCACTGCCGAGTCGCTCAGGCAGTGCGCTGACGGCAGGAGGATACTGCCTTGATCACCTCCGTGTCATGTACCCCACCCTCAATACCGATCAATTGGTCGAGATGATTGCGGAGACCGACCGAACTGCTCAATCCGAAGGCGCCAAACTTCGCGGCAAGCGTTTTGAAATCGAGCCCTACGTCCCGGCTTTGGATGCTCAATTGCGAAGAGACGCAATGTACCTTCTTCAGGTCATTGCTAACGCCGTCGATGATAGACACGCTGAAGAACTTCTGTTCAACCCTGGCTGTGATCACCGCATGGGCCTCAAGCCAACGGAAGTCTTCGAGCTTGGAGAGACGCTTGGATTCAAGCGCTCGTATATAAGTGCCTTATTCGATTTACTGATTGACGACGGCAGTATTGTAACTCGGGTCGAGGAAGTGCTGGATGAGGACGACGTCACTCGCCTAGTTCGTACGTTTAAGCCAGATGGCGAAGCCGTAAGTGATCTAGTACGACACTTTACGGTTCAGTGGGGCCTGCCGCGTGGCCTCTGATACTAGCATCAACATCTTCGGGCTCCTGCGCGAGGGACGCGAGGGCGTCCAATTCGAGCATATGTTTCGCATGCTTAGCTTTGTAGTTCATCAGTGGTACGAATACCAGGGCGCCAGGAACAAGGATGACGTGGAGCCAAGCGACAAGCTCAGATCTATTCCGTTCGACAAACTAGTTACTTTTGTCACGCGACTCTGGGATAAACTCTATGCTCAGCGCGACATGCTAAAGCTCGATTCACTAGGTTCAGAGATCAACTTGTCGCTTGATACGGAAGGCCTTACATTCCCATGCCCGATGCGAGAAATGTCCGGCAAGCATGGGCCGGGGCGAGCAATCTATGATGGCCAGCGAAAGCCGGAATACGTCACGTCTGTTCTGTATAGGCTGCAAGAAGATGATATTGTTCATTACTTTACGATTACTCCGCCGATAGAGACCATCGATGGCGCAGGGCAGCGACTGGCGGAACCCACCCACCCGAACACTACGATTACGCCCGCAGTTCAAATCACGAATAAGAGGAGTTTCTTTGAGCGCTTCACTCCGCGCGAGATTGAGATAATCACGGATCTCTCGAGCGGTGTCAAGAAGTTGAATCCGTCAGAGATCCGTGCATTGGGGACTCATCACAGCCGGGAGACGACGAGTCAAGCTATAAGGTGGGAATTCAAAGCACTCAATCGACTTGGCGTTAGCAAGAAGATTGGGGATGCCATCCGAACTAGCACTCCATTTACGAGCTCTGCTCAACAGTGGCTTGAGTACGCTGATGAAGCCTGTTCGAAGAGCCGAGAGAATCGTAGTGTATACGAAACCGCGTGGACAACGTTGAACGTAGAACTAACTGATCGAGAGCTAAAAGAGATGTTTGGGGTGACCCAGGCTCGCGGGAGTTCAATCTGGGAAAGCCCGGAGGTTGAGCGCTTATGGTCGATTGCATCAAAGAGTCGGGCCATGGCGCGATATTTTCTTGCGGTGTCAATGGGGCTCGCGGGCAGTTCTCACAGGACGGACGACGCTCTAGAGCAAGCGGCTAGTGCATGCGGTAACCTGGGGATTCCGGCGTTGTTCAGTTCTTCTGGTGACGTGTTCTCGTCGGACGGGACACTCCCAGCCAGCGTGCAAGAATTGCTGACGGCGAGGCTTGACGGGATGTTTCAAGAGATGCAGAGTTGCCGACGTGCCTAGCGAAAGATCTTTATTCCGAAAGGTGCAGACCGTAGTTGAGGTCGCAAAAGCGGTTAAGGTTTCTACCCTAGAGGAGTTGTGTCAGGAGATCAAGGGGTTGGGACCGACAATGTTTAACACCAGCCGATACGTCGCAGAGAGGGATGCCTTTGTGACGGACATCTCATTGGATGCGATAAAGCGCGCGGTGGCTTTTTGCCGTTTCTTGGACTTGCTCAGCGAAGAAGGTGGTCTGACCGTTCATGGGAGAGATGCAGCGCGGAAGTCTCGGTTCGGCGCGGTGCTGGGCGAGCAGGCGCGATTGATGCTTGGCCGGGCTGGCGTAAAGCTCGGGGCGGTGAATTCGGTTATCCGAGGTAAGCTGCATGCGGACCCTCCGGTGCTTCCGACATCCGACGTGTTGTGGGATGAATTGCAGCCGACTATGAGTCGCGGGACATTCTCGAAAATGCTTACACTCCTCATCCACTGCGAGTGCGGCCAAAGCAGTCAAAAGAAGATATACCTCTGGTTTTCCTGATCGCTGCTCGCCAAGCATGTTGGAAGCGATTTCAGCGGTTCGTCTGCCCCGCCTCGTTCCCGCCGGGATGGACGGGCAGCGAACAGCCCTCCACCGGGCGCCCTCATATCTCGTATGGCCGTGCTCGACATTGCGGGATTGGTTAGCCAGGTTTCCGCTTTCGTAGACTGCAGTTAACGATGCATCCGCTGCCTTTTCGTATCCCAGGTGCGTTCACCGTTCACCTATAGTACTTGATCGGGCGCTGAAGGCGTCTCAGTCGTCATCGCATAGCTCGTCTCCTCGTCTCAATGACATCGGAACCGCTTCACATCTTCGACCCGCGGCGCAATGTCCAGTTGCAAGGCTTCGCCGGGCGCGCCGCAACCACCACGATCCACGACGCCACCGAGACGGGTGTGTCCATCTCCGGCATCTTTCAGGCCGCGGAGGACTTCGCGGTCCTGGGTTGGTGGAACGCGAACGACTACTTCAACCACCTCCGTCTGAAGCACCTGCCGAAGACCGATCTCTCCGGGCTGAAACTGGAGTTCGATATCGAATACGATCAGGCGCTCGACGGCGCGATCCGCCTCGACGCGGCCAAGTACCCATCCGTTTCCTGGGACGCGATGACGTTCGTCACTGGCGCAGGCGACAGCCACGAAGTGCGTCTGCTTGACCACGTCACCGTGGTCTCCGGAAGCGAGGCCGCCGCCACGGTCCTCATCGATATCAGCGGCAAAGAGAACATGGACGGCGGAATCGATTGGCTCCACCTCTACTTCCGCGACACGCGATACACGGTGACCAGTTCGGACTGCCGGGTCGAAACCCAACTGAGAGCCAATGTGAACGCTGGTGATATCACCCTGCCGGTGCAGAGCTCTGCGGGGTTCGACACAGGCGATGGCATCTGGATTGAGCGCGCCGGCCGCAACGAGGAAGAGACCACCGTAATAGGAGCGGGCACGGGCACGATCCACGCGAGCGTGTCGATGGGCCATCCGAGTGGTTCCTTCGTGACCCGGAAAACGAAGGCATGGCATGTCGCCAAGAAGCTCGCGGACATCATCAACACGGTGGGCGCTTCCGTTGCCGGCAGATTTGGTCCGGACCAGAGCGGCGTGATTCACGCGCAGGCGTGGGCCAGCGGCCCGAGCACCGGCGGCGTCACCTTGACGTTCGCCCTGGGTGCCGGGGCGACAGCGCGGTACGGGAAACTCGGGAACCTGGACCGCGTCTTCGTCGCGCATGGCCGCACGCTAGCCGGCGTCCCGGTCAGCGTTGGGCAGGGATACCTCGCCGGCCCGACGAGCATCACGCTCACGACGGCGTGGCAGCGGTTCAAGATCACCGGCACGCTTGCGGCCGGGCAGACCGGCCTCTGGATCGTCGTACGCCAGTTCGCCGGGAACGGCGACAACTGGACCAGCGGCGCCATCTACCTGTGGGGCGCATGCCTGCAGCAGGGCAACGATCCGAAGGCTGGCTACGCCCGTACGTGGGCGTCGCAGACCGCCGCCGTTGCGGCAGGAATCGCGTGCGGCGCGACCGTGATCGCTGCCAAGGACAACGCGGAGTCGCCACTTCGGATCTACGGTCCCGGCTCGAACCTCGCGGACCACAGGTTGGTGGAGGTCACCGCCGGCGGCGAGTTGATCCTGGCGGGCGGCACCGGCAGTGGCTACCGCCTCGCCGAACTGATGGGCGCCACCAACCCGTCCGGATGGTCTGGCGTGCTGAAAGTGAAGACGCCTGCCGGAACCACGGCGGGCTACATCCTCCTCTACTCGAACCCGTAATCCCCCGAAAAGGACAAATCGAATGAAGTTGACGCTGGACCATACCCAGCGTCTGAACCTGCACGCGCTCCTGGGCGCGCAACGGGCAGACGTGGGGTCTATTCGCGCGATCTGGGCGGTGCAGGACAAGCTCGCCCTCGATGCCGGCCAGGAGAAGCTCATCGAACTGAAGAGCGAGATGGTGAACGGGACGGAGCGGATGGTGTGGAACCCCGCGCTCTCGATCCCGCCCCAAGACTTCGAGTTCTCCGATCTGGAGACGGCCCGCATCAAAGCCGCCCTCCAGACCTGGGACGCGTACACAGCCAATGCGGATCGCCGATGGCTAAAGCCGCTTGTCGATGCGCTGTTCCCAACGGACCCGCAGGAGTGACACCAGCCATCTGTTTTGGCAAGTTGGCGATGAAGTCCCGTAAGAATGCAGCACCCGCGCAGAGCACGGCTGATTACTACGCGTGGCTGTGGCGCTCTTGCGCACTACGTCGCCCGCAGTCGTCCTGGGTGCGAAGGGAGGCAAAGTGACGGCAATGCGCGGGCCTGAGTACGTCGCCAAGATCGCGGCCACGCAAGCACAGACGGCGGCGGCAGGCCGCGCAAGGGGTAACTAGTGCTAGAAGAGTCTCGACTGCGGCGGCGTCTGCTCTACATGCTGTGAGCCGCCATACTGAATAATTGCCTCAAGGATCGCGTCGCCAACCCTATTGGCGCTTATCGGTGAGAGGCACCGGATAGACCACTCCGCGCACATTCCCTGCCACAAGACATTGCCCGGTACGGTAAGGCGACCGGCACCCTGCTTCCGCCGTGCGGCATCCCTGGCGTGCTGTTCGTTGGGTGTGAGCTGGTGCGCTGCGATCTCGTCGGGAGCGCGCCATTTCGCCTCCACTTGAACGCGGGAGTAGCGGAGAGCATGGCGGGCGAAACGTGCCCGGCGATGCTCATGATCACCGCGTCGCCCGCGCCGCCACGAGATCGCGAGACTGGAAGGCCAGCAGCGCAGTCCGTTTCCCAGGAACATCTGCACCGTGATACTGTGCGGAAAGGTTGCCCAGTTTCCGGGGTCATCACCCGGAGCGAAGGCGCGCGACCCTGACGCGGGGCGGCCACTTGGTTTCAGGGAGTCGCTGAGGGAGCGATGCCGACTCAACTTCCGGAAGACGCCCGGCGAGGACTCGAAGCAGGCCAGGGAGACTTGCGCGACCGCTGCTGGCACAACGTTCAGCGACTTCACAAGTGGTCGGGCAAGTTGGAGAGGGATGGTCCTTCCGGCGAGGACGCTGACTACTACGAGTCCATGGGGCCGCGTTCGCTGTTTCTAGGCCCGATTGTGTGGGATGGGCCGACGGATAAGCGAAAGTTGGGCTGGGACGAGATCACGGCTGCACTCCGTGTAAAGGTCCACGATTTATTGGGGCGCTACGCACGTGAGCTCGCGGCATTGGCTGGTGGGGAGTGGTGGTCCCTGGGGTTGACGGGCGCGCAATTCGAGTCTCGGATGGCCGCCGTTCTCCAGTCCGTTCTCGCTGACCTGAGGAATGTTGCCAAGGAGGCGGACACAGATCTCGGAACGAATTTGGAGATCGAGGCGTTCGTGGCGGACCTGAAACCTGGCCTGCAGACGTGGTGCGAAGATTACGTTGAGCGCTATGGCGCGCATGTGGGGCTTTACGGAACGGCAAGACCCGACATCGGGACGCAACAAGTACCCGAGGAACCGCCCCAAGAGCCCCCCACAGTTGGTGAGAAGGACGCCGCGGGCCAAGCGGCACGAACCAAGCCTGATCGAAGGCGCACAGAGGCGGAACAGCGGGCGCTCATCCTGGGGACCGCTGGTGTTCCCAGCGGAAAGCCGCCAGCCGTGCCGTTTGCCAGCAATCCGAAGATTAGGGAGCTGGTCGAAGAACACCCGGAATTCTCACCTGTGGCGAACCAAATTACTCAGATGGACCGGGCGCGCGCGCAGGCCGAAGTCGCATTTCGCGAGCGCGAACTCGCAGAACAATGGGGGACGTGGTCCGGAGTCCATCCGTGGGAAGACAAGCCTGACCTGGGGACCACCGACTGTCCATGGTGGGTGGCCGGGGCTGAATATGTCTTTCGGATTGCGTTCGCATGGCGAACACATTCCTATTCAACACCAGAGCGCACGGAAGCCGTGTTGCCGCAGCAAGTGGAGTTGGCCGCAAACTGGGTGTATTGGAACCGCGTGTTTCTCCATGATGGCGTTCACGCGCCGAACTCCAAGGCAGAGAACTTTCTAAGCGACCGGAACGTCAAACGGTTCGCGAACTTCGCTTACCTGTTTTGCTTGCGCAAGTTTGCAGAAACGGACTTGGATGAATGGCGGAACCGGGCCACGTTGCTGACGGAGGCGGACGGCGATCTCGTGGGCCCAGCCGCTGTAGCCGATCCCAGGGCCGCCGCACCGCATGCCGATCAAGGCGCCATACGCGTCACGTCGATTAACGGGTCGGTTCGGTGGATCAATCCCGAGGGTCCCGAACCCCAGGAGCGACGGATGGCCGCCAGGACCCTGGCGCGTTGGCACAAGCACCGTCTGATTCGCGCGTCGATTCCGATATGCCGAGGCAGGACGACACCAAACGGCAGGCGGGCAAGGAGCGGAAAGGCGACGCGACGCTCCTCGGCCAAAAGCAATTCGTCAGCTTCAAGACCGCGGAGCTGTACCTTGGGATCAGCGAAAGACAGCGCCAGAAACTCATGAACAGTGGAGCTTTGAAATTCGAGGGACAGGGGCATAACCGAAAAATTGTGGTTGAATCCCTCAAAGCCTATCTGCCTCCAGAAATTCCGAACTGACCCGAAGCAACCCGAATCGATCCGTCCCAACCCGAACTATTCCGGCGTTTATCTCCTTTGAAATAAATCAGTTGACGGCTACGCTGGTCTTTGATCCTCCGAAAGTTTCAAGGATGGAGTTGAACATGACCAGCGAGAATATTGCAGCTTTGTTGGCGAAGCGTGTCATGGGCTGGGGTGTCGGGCCTGACCGCTTCCTTATCGGCAACCGTGGATGGATGCCGCGTTGGCGATTTCAGCCCACCGAGAAACTGGCAGATGCCTTGCGCCTCTTGGAGAAGGCTGCGCCTGAGGAATACAACATGCGCGGGGACAGCGAAGGCAGCGTCCGGGTCCATGTTCGAATTGGTGACGCTACGGGCGAGGCGTGCGGCGCGTCGAAACCGCGCGCCATTACTTGGGCGATTGCTCGTGCCCTCGGGATTGAGGTTGAGGCGTGAGCCCGGTGACGCCCAAACAGCATGACCACTGAGACCCGCTCCTTTCTCGAAGCACTGTTCGCCGGAAAGCCGGAGAATCTCTTCCTGCTGTTGTGGACGCTGCCAGCGAAACGCTCCCAATGGTTCCGTGATCTTGATGCGGCAATCCAGTGTGCCGAGTCATCGTGTGATCACGACCTCTACGTCGGTGTCGGACTCTCTGGTCGAGACTACGGTGCCACCCACCGATGTGTGTCCGCCGAGGTGGCCGGCATCGTCGGCTTGTGGGCCGACCTCGACCTGAAGTCAGACGCCCATCCAAAGGCGGCGCTGCCGGCAACCGTCGAGGATGCGATGAAGATCCTGCCGGACGAGTTTCCGCCCACATTCGTCGTCCGAACCGGAAACGGCGCGCATGCGTGGTGGCTATTTCGGGAACCGCTGATCTTCGAGTCAGACGAGGACCGCCGCAATGCCAGCGCGCTTGCGCTCCGTTGGCAGTCGATGCTCCGTCTGAACGCCGCTGCCCAGGGCTGGGCGTTTGATCGTCTCGCCGACCTCGCCCGAGTTCTACGCGTGCCGGGAACGAAGAACTGCAAGGACGCGGCGAATCCAAAGCCAGTCGAAATCCAGAGCCAAACCGACCGCCGGTACAATCCCAGCGACTTGGCGGAATTCCTCGAAGCCCACGGCGTGCCCGACGCCGAAGAGCAGGAGCGCGCCACGCAGGGATGGAAGGAGAGGGTCGCCGACAAGCCACTTTCCGTTAACCCGAATGCGACCGTGCCCGATGATCTCCTCAATCGGCACATGGCCGTCAACCCGCGCTTCAAGAAGACTTGGCTGCTCCAGCGCGAAGACCTCAAAGACCAGTCCCCGTCCGGTTACGACCTGGCCCTCGCCAATTTTGGATTGGAAGCCGGTCTGTCCGACCAGCAGGTCATAGACCTGATGATCCACCACCGGAGAATCCACGGTAAACCACAACGAACGCGACTCGACTACTTCCAGCGGACCATTTCAAAAGCATCCAAGCGAAACGAGAACCCCGCCCCCGCCAAATCCTTTGAGGTTCCGGTTGAGGAAGCTGGTCAACCATCGCCACAAACGAGGCCAGACTCTCCAACCGCGCGGGCACTCATGTGTGAGCAGATCTCAAACGCCATCGGCGTTCGCGTGCTCCGAATCGTCAAGATCGACGGTCAAGAACCAACCTACCGAGTGGAGCTTGAAGCCTCCAAGATCGGGTTCCCCAGCGTTGACAAACTCGTCGGCCAGCAAAGTTTCCGCATGAAGATCGCGAGCGCAGTCGAGCACTTGGTCCCGAGGGTTCCCGGAAAAACCTGGGATCGGGTCGCACAGATGATGCTGAATGCCTTGACCGTCGAAGATGGTGGCGACGAAGCTAATCTTGTGGGCGCCGCGAAGCTGTACGTCGAACGCTATCTCGCCGAAACCCCGTTCATCGACGCGGAGGAAGATCATCCTTATCAGACCCGCTTCAAGCCAACGGTCTACGAAGGGCAGGTCGCGATTTGCTCGCACGACCTGCAACAACATATCAACAAGGCGTGGGGCGAGAATCGCGCGATCAAAGAGGTGACTGCGATGCTTTCGGCCCTCGGCGCATCGAGCACCAGGCTCAAGCGGACGCGTTTGCGGGACCAAAGCCGGTGGCTGCTGCCCTCAGGTGAGTTCGCTCCCGACGCCCACATCGGAGCCAGCGAGGAGATGCGCGATGCCAGACCATCCTGACATTGAAGAGGCTCTCAGTGCAATTGGCCACCGGGACCACTCCATTACGGCGGAGTACCGCATCTTCGGACCGCCAGGCACCGGGAAGACCACCAACTTAACCCGGCAGATCCGCCGCGCCGTCCAGCGGTTCGCCGAGGGCTGCGATTTCCCTGGTCTCGGTCCGCACTCCTTCCGGCGCGCGAATATCACGTGGCGGCAGGAGGTGGGTGGGTCGAGCATTGAGACCTCGAAAATCGCCGGCCACAGCACGGTCCGGATGACCGAGGAATACACCAAGATCCAACTGAGCCGGCAGGAAGAACTCACGCGGCTGATTCAGGAGCGACTGGCCAGCGTGGGCGAGAGGCAGCTAACGGTGGTGCAGTAACGAAACGAGACGAACGGCCTGCCGCACTTGCTTGCTCTCCCCTCCGGAACGATCCTCCAGGGACTGTGGCCTGCGTCCTTGCAGAGTCGCATCTCGAATCTCAGTTTTGATACTCGCCGCGATCCCAAAGGGGCATCATCGGGACGTGGTGGTTGGATGACTGCCCCTCTTGTTCTCACGCAAAGAAATAGTCGGAGGCCAAGACGCTTTCGATGTCAAGTTCGGGTACTGGTGGGGTGGGAGGGCGGAAGGTGGGGTCGGCGATATCCTGTTCTTTCAGGAATTCTGTGAGGACGTCTTTGCGGTAGATCCGGACAAACTCCTCTCGCAGAACGCCGTGCATCATCTCCACATCGCAGGCGTGCACACCGTAGCTGTCGTGGACCATGGCGAAATGTCGCAGGCCTTTGTCGTGGAGGCGACAGACAGTCATCATCATATGTGCCGCATCATAAGAGTGCACAAAGTTGGCGGCTATCGCGTTCAGTTGTTTCTCCACATTTAGCTTGTCGCCTTTCACCCGAATCGTGAGCGTGCGCTCAGCAGTCGAAATGCGGAAGGGTCGCTCCTCTCGATAGTCATGAACGGCGACAAAGCCTGTCGGCAACGTCCATGAAAGTCCTTTGTTCATGACCGCCATCGCCTCGGCGACGCTCCTCAGCCAGTTCTTGATCGCGACGGCTTCTCCTGCCACCTCGGCGACACATTCCTCTAACACGCCAGCCAAGTACTTTGCCGCCGCCCAGTCGTCGACGAACTCGTCATGCAGTTGCCGGCACATTCCCTTCTGCGTGACGCCATAGGGTGTCGTCATCGTCGCCGGCTTTACCATTCTCCTAGGGACAAGACCGGTTCCCCAAGGGTTGTCGGGCTGCTGCTGAAGGCGCCGATTGACTTCAGCGGCCACCCTTCCGTACATATCGTCGGGTTTGTCCGCCGGTATGAGATTGACGAAAGCGGCGCCGATTGGATCACGTCCCATCGCACTCAGGTGTTGATAACCATTGCAGGTGCCATCCATGCTGATGGGGAGGTGCGATTTCGAACTTAAGCCCGTCGGCGGCTCCCGATATCGTTGCCACTCCTTGCAGGCAGCAAGAAAGCACCAAGGTTTTTCGTCCGTCTGCATCCAGAACCCGATCCCGTCAAGGGGTTTCAAGGCAGAGTCGCAAATCTCCTCTTGATGGTCTATGGTCCATTTTTCGCGCTCAGCGTAAGACGCCTTGTTGATTCCATAGCATCCGGCAAGGTGAACGGCTAGCCAAAACGCCCCTCGATCACCCATTCCTTTTCCATCTGCAAATTCGAGTAGTGCTTTTCCGAGGTCGTCCGCCTGTGGGTGGAGAATTTGTGCAATGGGGTAAACACGACCTCGATGATCCAACTCATAAGGGAAATAGAAGCGTTCTTCGCGGGCCAGTTCATCGCACTGCGCCAGACGAAGGCTGAGGAGGGTTTGACGCGGATCTATCCCTTTGTTTGCACGGTAGATTCGAGATCTCTCTGCACGTCTCGCTTTCGCCGACACTGCATCAGCCGTGGCCGGCAGACGAGGTGGCAGCCTTTCTCGTTTGTACGGCCCCAGCCCGGGGATGTTCAGCTTCTCATCCCACGCCCTGCGGAAGATCGAGTAGACCGCCTGGTTGATCCTCCACGGCGTTTCCTGGAGTGCATTCACCGCGGCACAAACGGTACGAAAATCCCCGGAAGGCATTGGTTCGGAAGCGCTTACGCCTTTGGAAGGCTTAATAAGGTTCCGCTCCGGTTCAACTAAATAGGGACATCCATGCAGGCCTTCCCATGCGTTCGGCTCCACAACCATCGGAAGATGTCTGAGGCCAACCAACTGGGTCGGAATGCCGTTCTCGTTGAGCCATTGTTTCGCCTGTCTGCGCAGGACAACCATTGCAGGCCGCGGCTTCCGCCGCCCTTTCTTCTTGGTGGCCTTTTGAAGGCGGAAGACCTGATTCCCGCTGAACCGCGAATGCTCCAGCGCCTGTTCAATCAGAAACACTCCGAGATGCAATCCGCGCCGGTCACCGTCCAACCAGTGTTTCTCATCTATCGAATCCGCCAGTTTGCGCGCTCGCGTTCGGTTGTTCCATGGGTTCTTGTTTCGCCCTTCCAGCAGCTTGCATACGTCGCGGGCCCGCTCGCGAGCGACGTCAAAATGGCGCTCTAATCGGCACCGCCTACCAATACGGAAGGCCAATTCCGTGAAGGTAGCTGGGCAGCCCTGAATAAGTATCGCTACCGTGACAAGCGCCAGTTTCTCCGGAACCAGACAAAGCAGGGGGATTGCGTACTTCTCAAGTTTCCGACTGGTTCCATTGATAATATCCTGTTTTTTCAAAGAGATACGGCTAGATAACGGTCCGAGCGTCTCGCGCAGGAACGGAACATCGTCCCATCCTGCCAATCCGTATTCGGCGGCGTCGGCTTCTCGCTCGATTTGGTGTTGACGGAGATCCAGACTGCTCGTCCTCACCGATATCCTACCCTACCGAAGGTCTGGATCAAGCTCCACCCCTTCAGAAGGAGGCAGTATGTTCGTTCTCCACCGGCAGTTTTGGGCCTTGCGCATCGGCCAAAGGGAGTTGAGGTAACCTTATGGCCGACGCGCTCAAGCGTTCGAGTTTTCAAAATTGTGATGGCAAGGATCAGAATCCTTCACGAGATTGTGATCCAAATTATTTTGAGAATAGATCGATTGAATGCGTCGACGATCTGTACGAGATCAGAGATCCATTTGGGATCTTCCATTGGATCAGACGACGAACAATGATTGAAGTCCGCCCCATCCAGCAGAAGCAGTCCAGGATGTCGTGGGTTTCTTTGAGAGTAGGCATTGCACTAATTTCCAAATTGTTATGCACGGCAGCGATAGCGCTGTGGACACGGGTCTTTCATTAACGCGGAAACGAAAACAGAACGAGCCACGCTGAAAAGTGTGGTTTTTTTCGCGTGACCAGATCTACGACTGATTCCTAAAGGGCTTATGGTCGTGTGGCCCCGGCTGTTGCGCATCTCGATAGGACTCCCCTAGTGCCGCTCTTCTGCTCTTCTGCCAGCCGTTCCGTCTGCTGACGTTTCACACGACCGCCGGGATGATCTGGATGACCTCCGCGACGGGCTTTTCGCCGAAGGAGGTCTGTCCGACGGCGCGAGCCGCGGACTCGCGGAGCCGGCCTCCGCAGTTCGCCTTGCGGCTTACTGGCTGTGCCGGTGAAGCCTCCAGTGCCGCAGCCCATCCACATGGGCATCATCCTTATATGGAAATCGATTGTTGTCTCCTTCGGCAGACAACAATGAGAGCAGCCCGCAACCGCGCGCGGGAA
>OCZT010002952.1_pt1 | contig 17506 bp, 16 predicted proteins | sample 1539031 | NCBI WGS metagenome assembly OCZT01 (sample SAMEA3539308, study PRJEB22396) | soil metagenome | biome: tundra; feature: field; material: soil | place: USA | collected 2010-05 | depth 0.15 m | reverse complement strand
AGCCAACCGCCAATGGCAGTCCCTATGGAATTAGCCTCACCCACTTTTGATCACACCCGCGCCTTGCACGGTGGCCTGCCCGGCCGGGGGCTAGAGGCGTGGCGGCTTTTGGACGGCGGACAGGGGCCAGGGCTTAGGGTGCGGTGGGCACAGCGAGGCGGACGCACGCTCGGATTTCACTCCAAGAGCAACTGGTTGCGTTAGAGTGAGGGTGCCTAGCGGGCGAGGCTGGCGCGAAGGGCGTCGCGGTTCTCGAAAAGGTTCTTAACGACTCTGCAGGTGATGCACTTTTCCCCGGGCGTGTCGGCGTCGTGGACGACGTACACGCGGCCGGTGGGCTCGTGCCAGAGTTTCCACGAATCCTGGTCCTTAATCTGTCGGAAGCCGCGCGTCTCTGCGGCGGTGAACAGGTGGCCGAATAGGCTTTCCGGCCGGCCGGGGTTTACCGGCGGGATGGGGCCGAACGTGAGCAAGAGGCGGAGGTTCGGGCAGAGGAGGAGCAGGCGGAAGAAGTGGTCGGCGTCGTGTTCAACCATGCGACGGAATTCGGCCAGGTCCGTGCCGGGATTCTTTAGCATCGCGGTTGTGGCGCGGTAGGATAGGTCGAGGTGAACGGCGGAGCCGTCTTCGTAGCTGAGGCCAAGCACGGCCAAACCCGTGCGCCAGGGTTCGAACCATTCGTGCGGCGGGGCTTTGTGGCGGAAGTAATCGCGGAGGCGGAGCTTCCAATCCGTTTTGGTTTTGACACTCTCCCAGCGCCGGTCGGAGTTGAATTCACCGGATGATGGGTTAACGCCGATGGTGGCGACCAGGGCGGTGGCCGGGTTGCCGAAAAACGGGATGGGCCACTGCGAGGGGGGATGGGTGTTGTTGGGGAACTGGCCCTGGGTGGTTTGCCAATCGCGGTGGACTTGGTCGAGGAAGCGGGAGATGTCGTTTGGCGATGTCACGTCAGCGGGTGGGCTTGGCGCGGGTCTTGCGAGAGGCTAGAAGACAGTTTTCTCCTCCTCGGGCACGAGTTCGATTACGGCTTTGGCGATGCCGGGCTGGCAAAGAAATGCTTCGGCTGAGGCGGGGAGAACGTGGATCTTCGCGGGGTCAACGCCCAGGCGGCCGGCAATGAATTTCGCTTTTGCCGGGCATTGTTCCTGCGTGCAGTGGCCGACTACGACGACCTTCCGAGCGGGGCTGGCGCGGAGCGCTTGGCGGATCATCTTGTTTATGTGACCGTCGCCGAAGCCGTAGCCGATGACGAGGATTAGCTTCGACTCGAGGGTGCTGCGGCGGAATTCGAAGGCATAGAACAAGTAGGGGTCGCCCGCTTCGAGTTTGAAGTCGCGCCCGAATATGATGGGGAGCTCCATGGCGGCGATGTTGGAGCCGGTGTAATCCACCGCCAGGAGGTTGTCGTTTTCGTCACGCTTCCAGTTGATGGAGCCGTGCATTTTGTAGAGGTAGATTTGGACGTCCTCCCGGTGTGGGTTTGCCTCATCGAATCGTCGCCAGTCCCAGACCAGTTCTTCTCCACGCGGCTCGAAGCCGGTTTCGACGCGGAAGTCGTCCGTGCCGAGCCATTCCACGCACATGTCATAATTGAGGGAGAAAACTTTGAGCGGGAAGTTAAGGTCGTTCTTGAGGCGCTTGAGGCCCTCGTAGTACTTGGCTTTATTCTTCGACTCGGGCTGAACCCATGCTTTGACCTGGTCCACGATCTTCTCGCGGAAGGAGGAGACGGTCCGAAATTCAGGCCCGACAAGGGAGAGCAACTGGGACTTCCAATCGGTGACAAAGGGGTAGATGGGGTGGGCCGGGCCTTTTTCGATCTCGGTGAGGGTGTTCACGAGAGTCTCCACGTTGTAAGAGGCGGCGGCGTCCTTCTCGCGACGGAGGGAGGCGGCGTAGAGGATGGAGCATTTGACGAAGTGGTAGAGATTGGCAAAGTGCTGCCAATCTGGGCGGACGCGGAGAAACTCCTCGATGTCCTCGTTCATCTTGCCGGAGACGGGGATGCCGGCTTTGGCGCTGGCGCCAGCGCCCAATAGTACTATGACGTCGTTGCTTCGGCTCAGCATAGGCGGTTAGAGGAACCAGGGGTGCATGTCATGGATTTGGGGCATTGGGAGTTGCTTCTGGTGAAACTCCTGGAGCAGGTCGGCGACGAGGTGGCAGTAAAAGATGGAGACGGGGGTGCTTTTGGCATTGAACCCGCGCCAATTGGCCCCAGAGAGATTGAGGAGGTCCTGGAGTAGGACGCGGTCGCCGACAAGGTCCGGATGGCTGACGCGGAGGAACTCGATGTGGGTGGGGCCGGGGACGGCTTTGGTGACGTTGGGCTTGTCCGGGAAGAGCCCTTCGAACCACAAAAGGAACTCGCGTTTGGAGAGTTGGACGTAGGTGCCTTCGTAGGGGACAAGACTGTTAACGGCCTTGTTGTAGCCGAAGAACCGATTGCGCTGGTTGACCTTGATGACCGCGAAGCGGCAGTTCGGCGCGGCGGTGGAGGCCTGCTTGACGACGTCTTCGATGACCTGCATTTCCTCATTGCGCAGCTTGAAGGAGGTGTGGAGGACCACCTTGGAAAAGACGTCGGCCTTGGCGGCCAGCATGGTGGTCAGGTTCCGCGTGAGCTGGCTTAGGTAATCCTCACGAGTGGCGCCCTGCCCGATGATCTCGATGGACTGAAACAGACCGCTGGAATCAGTGAGGATGGAGAAGGCGAAGTATTTTTCGATGGTTCGTTTGCCATGAATGACGGCTTCGCGGTGTGACTGGCTGATGCCGATAATCAGGCAGTGTTCGTCGGTGGGTTTGATTTTCCAGGGTTTGCCGCCGGCTTTACAGAAGAGCTGCAGGGCGATGTTGCCGACGGACCATTTCAGGGTGAGATCATCCGCGAGGGTTTCGGTGGTGCAAACCTGGGTTGGCACGCCGACGCTGGTGAAAACGGCCTTATGGGTGATGTAGCCATCGGTTTCCGAACCCGGAAGGATGAGGATGGGAAGGGCCTTGGGGCCGGCGCGTTGGACTTCGACGAGGGCGCGCTGCATTTCGGCGAGGGAGAAGTCGCTCAGGACCACCGGGTTGGAGCTGACGGGAAGCTCGACCCGGAAGAGTTGTTGGAAGCCAACAAAATTGAGGTGGGACACCTGGCCCCGGAGGGCCCGGACCAGGTCTCGCGCCGCCTGCCGCTCCTGCTCGCGGAACAGGAAGATGATGGGGGGACAGGCGGCGATGGGCTCAAGGGCGCCCTGCCGAAGAATACCAGAGAACGGGCCGGAGCATTCGCGGTTACCGTCCACCAGATAGATTTTGTGGTCGAGCCTGTGGGCCGGGAGTGTCTCGAGGTTACGGACGAGTTGGGCCGACGCGCCGTTGAGGGTGATAGTGGAGAGGTCCTGAAAGCGCTGCTGGAGGAAGCGGTCGATTTTGGCACGTTTGTCGGCGTAGAAATTGGCATTGCGGCGGTTTTGAGCGTCGAGGGCCAGGCTGAGGCGCAGGACTTCGCGCGAAAAACTGGCTTCCTCGGCGAGCGCAAAGCGGAAATCCACGAGGAGACCGAAGTTGCGGGTTGCTTCCAAGAAGTAGGGTTGGAGGACGATTTGTTCTTGTCCGGCGGGATGCGAGGCGAGTTTTATGGCCACCTCGCGGACCAGGTGTGTTTCGGGGCGCCGGTGACTTGCGTCGCCGAAGACGCTGAGGCATTTGAGGTTGAGAGCCTCAAGGATCCACCGCTTGGTGAGGGAAAGGTTCTCGAGGGGGTCGGCCTGGTATGGCGCGAAGCCTTCGCGGGGCAAGAAAGAGACCCAACAGTTTTTGTCCTTGCTGGGGGACTGGGGAGTGGACCGCAGCCAGAAACCGTGGACGTCGTCGGCTGGTGACTTTTCGTCCGGGGCGCGCTCGCGCCGAAAGACGGGGAGAGGCGGGAGCGGATTGTGGAGAGGGAGGAAGCTTAGCTGGATTTCGTAGGCCATTTTTTTTGTTTGAGGTTCGCTTCTCTGGCGGTCTTCAGCCCATGAGGGAAGTCTGGCTAATGGTGCCGGTGTGTCAATTGGCGGGTATGGTGCGCGTGCATTGTGCGAGGATGGGAGGGGTGCGCCGCTTTCTTGGCGGAAGCGCCAATAAAGGGCTCGACATCCTCGTCGAATCTGACGATGTTGACGCCATGCGATATCCGGGCGGAAAATTCCGCTGCTTTCAGAAGTTGATAAACCTGATGCCGCCGCATCGGGTTTACATCGAGACGCACCTGGGAGGGGGAGCGGTGCTCAGGCACAAAATTCCCGCAGAGCTTAACATCGGCATTGACCGTGACCCAGAGGCGATTCGTGAATTTGTCGGTCATTTCGATTCTCGGTTCAGGTTTGTCAGATGCAGGGCGGAAGACTTTCTCGGCCGCTACCAATTCGCCGGTGACGAGTTCGTCTATTCAGACCCGCCATATTGGCCGGCAAGCCGACGATCGAGCCGCAGCCCATATCGCCATGACTATTGCGAGGAAGACCATTTGGCCCTGTTGCGGCTCCTTCGCGAGCTGCCGTGCGCAGTAATGATTTCGGGTTACAGCAACGATGCATACGATGAAATGCTTGAGGGGTGGGGCAAGAGGCTATTTGCGGGAACCTCGCACACGGGCAGCCGCGAGGAAGCGGTTTGGCTGAATTTCGAGCCAGCGGTTCTCCACGACACCCGGTTCCTTGGAGAAACATTCCGTGATCGGCAGGGCATCAAACGCAAGCGGGCTCGCTGGGTGTCGCGATTTAGGCGAGAGCACACGGGAGTCCAGCAAGCTATCTTGGCAGACCTAGGGAGCGCATTCGCGGAACGGACTGGGAGGGTCGAACCATGAGCAGCGGCCGAGACAGCGCGGCATTGCTCTTTGTGCCATGGGATGTTGAGGTAGCCCGAGTCAATTTTGGAGCCAATTGTGGTCCAGCGGCTTTCGCGGCGATAACGCAGCAGGAAGTCTGCCGCGTGATGCAGTATTTCCCGCAGTTCCCGGAATGCCGGTGGACGAATCTGACGCAGATGTTGCGCGCGTTTGCAGAGGCGGGATATGCAGCGCAGGTCCAGAAGTGCGCCGCTCCGTCGCGTGGGGTTGCTCTCGTCCAATGGCTGGGACCTTGGACGGAGAAACAGTTCTTTTCGAGGTGGAGTCTTATTCACACGCACTGGATCGGGGTTGAGGGTGATAGGGTATTTGACCACAACGCATGCTGTTGGCAGACGCTGGCCGAGTGGGCAGCCGGGACTGCCGCTGGGCTCATTGCAGAGGTTCGGCGTGCAACTGGCTGGCGAATAAAATATGGGGTGGAGGTCACAGGAGAAGTGCCGCTTGGTTTGGGTTTTCCCTTGAGAGCTCGCGTGGTGACTTCGGGCCTGCCAGAAGCATCTTCTCGTAAGCTTTGAGGTTCGCCTCGAACAAGTGATATACCGGCGAACCTGGCTGTGTGGGGACGAATTTCAGCGAGTAGCTGCCCTTGCGGCCCTTTTCCAACACGCGCCTGTTCTGTGCCAACATGAAAGGCTCGCTATCGATGAGTGTGAAGTGCCAGCGGCGCTGGCGCGCTTGCAGGTAGAACCGCGCCGCGCCGACCAGGAGTATGTGCAATGGCCTTCCAACGCGGTCGACGAGTTCACCCAAATCGTCAAAAGCTCGCTGCCCGACCTTGTGGTTGGCGAGGGGACCCGTCTGAAACTCAAGCGCCACAGTGGTGACCTCAGTGTGTTCGCGAAGAAAGGCGAGCCAAAATGCCCAGTCGGCTTGAGTAACGGCATTCAGATGAATCGCGACTCGGACGCCGGCCCTTGAGAGGCGTTCGGCAGCACGCAGGATACGCTTTCGATTCCGCAGAATTTGGAAACGCGGAACACACGTGAAAAAGGAGTAGTTAGGAATCGTGATTTCCAGCCCGAGCTGCGCCAGTGCCTCGCAAACATTGCGGACTCGATGGTGATGCCAGAATCTTTCTAGCGGTGCATCTTCATCCACACCAACAAGGATGACACGTGTGCCGGGGCGAAGGTGGTAAGCAGCGCGGAGTTCGGCGGCGGTGGAGTATTTGGGGCCGTAGCCGCCGCCGGGCCGAAGACCCACGACCTGGAATAGTTTAAGGGCAACGACATCAGCGTCGAGTGGTCGAGGCGACCGGAGGTGGCGCCCCTGTAATTGTGGAACATAGCGGGGGAGTCCGGTGGGGTTGATGGAATGAATGGGCCCGACGGAGTAATCAACGAGTCCTCCGACGTCATCCCAAAGCGTCCAGAACTTGCCATTACAATTCGGATTCATGTCGTCCGTGTGGACGGTTCCTGGTCCGCCGGTGAAGTTGGCGCAGCCGAGGGCGAAGATTATGGGACGCTGATGGCCGCCGCATGGTTTGAATAGTTTGCAGTTGACGCAGCCGGTGAACCCCATGGTCTGGGGGGCCGGCGAGACTGGGGGTGCGATCTGAGAAGCCGTGCTCATCTACTGCGAATCAGTTACGGTAACGGAGAATCCGTTGGTGACTTTTGAAGTTTTAGCGATGCGGCCGAGAACGGAGCGTCCTTGGCGATCAGCAAACCGCTGTTGCTTGCGCATTCGTTCTGCCTGGGCCGGGTCGACCTGGCCGACCGGTTGGTTATTGACATAAACGTCTATGCGGTCGTGCATGTCTATAAGTCGGACTTCCATGCCAACACTGGGGGGACTGCTGTTGGTCTCGGAAACGCAGCTATAACTTCGGCGTCGAGTGACCTTTGCGCGCGAGAGCAGGGTGTCTTGCTTGATGTCGTTAACCAGCGCTGCGTCAGTTTGCTGCTGGAATTGTTTGGCCCTTGCTCGTAGTTCTTGCCATCCCATAGATACCTCAGCTTTGTACTATCGGTTCGTAAACCCAGAATCGCCCAACTCGCGCCCGGCGCGCGATGCGCAACTCTACGAGTTGAACCAAACGATTGTTCCATGCGGTTTGATTGGTAGTTTCCTGCCGATGGCGCTCGTACAATTCCGCGGCCGTGGACTTCTTGAGTGCCTGCAATTCCCTGAATGTTTCTGCTGCCGCACCATCCAACCGCCCGAGCAATTGGCGGAACCTCGGCCGCTTTGGGAGGCGGTCGGCGAGAACCATTGCGTGCCCCTTACCCGCAAGGTAGTCATCGAGTTCCTCTTTGAGGTCGGCAGCCTCTACGTTAATCGCGATGGGAGCAATCTCGCGTGGCAGGGACTCGGGATCGCCTGGCGGCGCAAAGAATGGATCAAGCAGTCGTTTGAGATAGCTTGCGCTCGCCCCTTGCACCTCCGAGAAGTCCAGAACAATGGAATCGTCGGATTCAGGATGGCGGATAATCAAGTCGCGCACCAGTCGTGCGTGTTCCTCGCCAATGGCGGCGCCGTGCAGCCGCGGGCTGAACGGCTTCAATTTTGCTATGCAGATCGTTTGCACAGCCTCAATTTATATTTATATCCAAATATAAAGCAAGGGCTTTTTTTTAAGTGTTTTCCAAGGGCAGTTCCTTGGGTTCGCCTTTTCGGCAGATCACTGTGGTAACGGCGGAACCGGGGACTTGGGTGCAATTATCCGCATGCAGTTCACGCTCCATCCCCCTGTTCACCAGATGGAAGGCCGCCGCGCCGCTCCTCAGAATTACGAGTCCGTTGAAATCCAGCAAGCTGTTGAACAGTTGTTTGAAACCTCCACCCTCGGCCTCGTTGGGCCGGCTGGTGGCGTGCTTTGTGACAACGGCATCCAGCGCGTCGTGGTCATTGTCCAATGCAGCCCACATTGTTGAGCGCTGTAGGCTCTTGAGAAACCCTTGACCGGTATCCGCAACGCAGAAGGAGGCGGTGCCATTGGTAACGTGGAATCCTGCAATGGCTTGGCACGGTTTGTCATCTGCCTCGAAGGCATGCCATACAACGTTGTCCCCCATTTCGCCGAGTACGGCGGCCACGCCGACGAACATCTTCCCGTTCCGTCCGGAATCGGCGCTGCGCCGAAACCGGTCACAAAAAAGCACCCAATCATCGCGGAGGAGATCCTGCTTGGAAGCGACGCGGTAGAGGTCAAACAGGGGCGCCCCGAGTGGGTTTCTGGATCGGGCGGGAGTGGTCGCCAGTAGGCAGTTGATCGCGTGTGAAACACCGGGCAGTCCGAGTCGGGCAATGCTGCTGGCCGCGTGTGTGTTTCCACCCAGCCAAAAGGCGCGGTGCGTCACCGCAAGGAATAGCGCGACGCTGAGCGAGATGTCAGCCCCTTTGATCTTCGCGACCCCGCCATTCTGCGGCTCGTGTATGAGCCGCTGAATGTCAGGAATGTCTTTTGAATCAAGGAACATTGGGCTTTTAAGCATGCGGCCAACCGGCGCCCTCAGACGCCGGCTCTGCCTATCCGTGCGGCAAGTTTGGCCAAGTAATCCTTTATGTGCTTACGGAGCAGGTCTGTTTTCATTTGGGATGGCTGGCGTCTGGTGCGGTTTCGCCGCATGGCAATGAGGCGAGGAGGCGGTGAGCGTTGGCGACGAGCCACTGGCGGGCGCGTTCGGTTTCCTTGCAGAGGCTTTGGACGGTGAGCCAAAAGCGCTGGGAGTGGTCGGGAATGGCGAGGTGAACCGCCTCGTGCGTGACGAGGTAGCGGAGAACGAAGTCGGGGGCCATGATGAGGCGCCAGTTGAAAGAGAGATTGCCCAGGGCGGAGCAGTTGCCCCACTTGGTGCGCTGCTCCTTCACGTAGAGTTTGCCGGGGGAACGCCGGACGCGCGGCAGAACGGCTTGGAGTTGAGCTTGAATGGCCGCCCGGGCTTGCTTTCGGAGCCAGTTTTCGAGGCTGCGGACCGGTGGGGTGCGCGAGCCGGCGGGCTGGGTGATAAGAATTTCGCCATTTTCGCAGGCGACTTTGTTCTGGCCGCGCTTAGAGATGGAGCGAGCGACGCAGATGGGGGTGATGTTGCCACGAAAGAGGATGGTGCGGTGCCCGTGGCGCGGGGGTTTGATGACGGGTTGAAGGGTTTCGGCGCGGTCAAGTTCGCGAAGAAGCCAGTCCTCGTTGCGACGAAGGAAAGGAGGGATGTCGTCGTCTGGCCGGGTGGTCGGGCGAACGACCTGGACGCCATGCGGGCCGACGCGGACGCGGAGTTTCTTGGCGGTCCTAGACGGCTTGACCTGGTATTCGACCTTGCGGTCCGCAAGTTGAATGGTGCTGGTGGTGGCGGATCGCATCAGGCGTCGGATTTGGCGAGTTCGGCCACGGCCAACTTGAGGAAAGGCGGCTCTGGGTTTTCGGGGTCAAAGCCAAGGCCGGCGTAGGCGGTGTTCCATGATTCGGCGAGGAGGGATTGCTCGACCCGCATGATGCCGCCTTTGGAGTTGCTCCAGCCGGGGGAGAGAACGCTGCTGGTGCGGAGGTGAGCCACCATGCGGCGAGCGCAGTCCGCGAGGTAATTCTCGTCTTTAGATTTGGCGTGGACGCGGAGAACGGTGAAGAGGTCGTGCTCGCCGGGGTGGGTCAGCTTCAGGCGCTGGGGTTCCTGCTTGAGTTTGAGTTTTTCGGCGGCGATGGCTTCCAGCTCTCGAAGGCGCTCGGCGGCGGCGGCGTCATTGGCATCCTTACGCTCCTTAAGCCGCTGCAGGCGCTCGCCGAGGAGGCGGTAAATAAAGCCGGGGTCATCTTCGGAAAGCTCGGCGGTTAGAGCGGCTTCGAGGGCGGCGGCTTTGTCCGATGCTGAAGGGAGGTCGTCGAGGCGGTTGATGTAATTCTCGTCAATTTTGAAGACCGGCAGGGACTCGGCGATCTGCATGAAGGTCGTGTTTTCCTGGATGAGCTGACGGGTCTTGGCGGCGAGTTCGCCGTAGGTGTCGCGGCTGCCGCGCAAGCGGCGGCGGTAGGCCACGTAGATGGAGCAAAGCCAATTGTATTGATGGCGGTGCGGATAAAGGCACTCGTCGGGTGAGACAGCTTCCCAAAGGCGTTCGAGGCTCTTGAAATTCTGCTCGAAACGTTTGGCGGCCTCCGAGTCGCGGAGGGCGCGGAGCGCGGCGAGGAGACACTCACGGGTGTCGGCGATGGTGATGCCCTTGAAGGACTCCAGGCAGAGGGAGACGGCGCCCGGGACGGTGGCTTTGAGCGCGCCCCAATCAATGAGGGATTCCTCGCGGATGTTTTCGTCGAAGTTGAGGGCCTTTTCGAGTTTGTCGAACGCGCCGAAGTAGTCCACGACGACGCCGGTGCGCTTCTTCATGCTCGGAAGCGGGCGGTTGGTGCGGGCAATGGCCTGAAGGAGGTTGTGGTCGCGGAGCGGCTTGTCGAGGTACATGACCTGTTCGACCGGGGCGTCGAAGCCGGTGAGCAGGCGGTCACAGACGATCAGGATTTTCAGGGGTGGCCGCCATCTGGAACGGTCGTCGCCGGAGTTTTCCTTGTTCCAGGCTTCCCATTGGACGGGCGTGAGCTTGAAATAGTCAATCAGGTCGTCCTGCTTGGATTTCTCGTATTCAAAGCGGGCAATGTCCGGCTCGCTGTTTTGGGCGGCGGAAATGATGACCTCGGACCAATCGGGGTGAAGGCCATGTTCTTTGTACTCCGGCTTCTGTGCCCACTCCTTGATTTTGGCGTCCAGGGCGTTTTTGCACAGGGCGCAAGCTTTGCGGTCCACGGCGACGAGCTGGGCCTTGAAGCCATTCGGGTCAGGGTGTTCGAGAAAATGCTTGAGCATCTTATCGAGGACGATGTCAATGCGGCGCGGGTCGCGGGCGGGCTCCTTCCAGCGGGATTTCTGGCGCTGGATGAAATCCTTGGCCTCCTCGTCCTCCAGCTCCATTTCGGCGCACATTTTCTCGAAGCCGATGTTGAGCGCCTTTTCGTCCACGTTGAATGGGACTTTATCGCGGATGTAGTGGACTTCGAGGGTAGCGCCGTCCTTGATGGCACGGCGGATGCCATAGTAGCTGATATAGCGTTCCTGTTCGCCGTCTTCGATGGGGCCGAAATCGCGATGCGTATTCTGCATCGTCTTATCGATGGGCGTGCCGGTGAAGCCGAAGCGGAACGCTTTGCGCAACTTGGCGCGCATGGTGAGGGCGTAACTGTCTCCGGGCATAGCTATTTTCCTTTCTGGGTACGGTGGCACTCGTCCACGAGGCAAATGATGTCGTCGCGGTCGATGGGGTCGAGGTCCTCCATCTGCTGGAAGCTCTGAATGGTGGTGACCAGGGTACCGCGCCAGCCGGTGCGGAGCTTTTTCTTCAGGTCCTGGACACCAAGGGCCTTCTCGATGTTGGGATAGTCACACGCCTCGAAGTCGTCGCTGATCTGCGTTTTGAGGTCCCGGCGGTCAACGACGATGAGAACGGTGGGATTGTTGAGGGCCGGATGGCGGCGAAGCTTGTAGGCCGTGCAAATGATGGTGATGGACTTGCCGGAGCCCTGGGTATGCCAGACCAGGCCGGTGCGGTCCTGGGCCTGGACGGGCTGGCCGATGCGCGAGACGGTGCGCGCGACCAGCTCGTTGGCGGCTTCGAACTGCTGGTAGCGGGCGACTTTCTTGACCGTCTTGCCCCTCTTGGTCTCAAAAACGATGAAATGTTGGAGGAAGTCGAGGACGTGACACGGTTTCAGGCGAAGGAGCCCTTTGACCGGGGTTTCGAGGGGATCGTCCGGGTTCTCGGCGGCCGGCGTGTTCCACCAGCCTTTCACGTCCGGGTAAAGGCTGAGCCAGCGGCCCCAGTTATCCATGTGGATTTCTACATCTTCCTTGCTCGCGTCGTGAAAGAGGATGGTGCCGTAGCGGAATTCCTCCTCATCGGCGGCGATGCAGAAGACGTTGGGGGTGAGCATCAGCGGGGCCTGGCGCTGGTAACGGTGCAGTTGGTGGACGGCCTCGCGCCAATCCTTGCCGCTGGCGAGGTAGCTCTTGTATTCGGCGATGACCAGCGGGATGCCGTTCACGAGCATGACGGTGTCGTCGCGGCATTGTCTCACATCTTGGACGCGGTACTGGTTGGTAGCAGTGAAGTCGTTCAGGTTCTGGCGTGCGGCATCGAACTCAATGAACTGGACCGTGCGAGTGTCCTCGCCGGGATTGAGAGCGACCTTCGCGCCATCGCGCAGGAGGTCGAGGGTTTGGCGGTTGGCGGTGAGTTTGTCCGGGTGGGACATCGTCTTGCGCAGGGCGTTGACCGCGAGCTTTGCCTGGGCGTCGGTTTTGACGTGAGAGTTGATTCTGCGAACAGCGGGGAGAAGGAGCTTTTCGACGAGCGGGTCTTCCAGGGCCCGGTCGAAGGCGGTCATGGCCGCTTCGTTGCGGTAGGTCCAGCCGAGGCCGCTGCCTGCGCCGCCGGCATTGCCACCGCCGGTGCGGTAGGGCGTGGGTTGTTCACCGCACATCCATTGGATGACGGGCATTTCGACGTAGGCGGCTTCGCTCATGGTTGTGGGTTTCGTTGCTCCAGGCGGGCGCGGGCGAGGCGGACGGCATCGTGGAGTTTCTGCTCCAACTGCTTTTTGGGCAGCACGCGTGTCCAGTAGGAGGAGACACGAATGCCTGCCTTCTCCAAGTCCAATAACTCCACCGTCTCGTGCTTTCTGCCGGCGCATAGTATGAGGCCGAGGGGCGTTTCCTCACCCGGCTGCGTCTCGTGTTTGGCGAGCCAGCGCAGATACAATTCCATCTGGCCCTTGTCGCCGGGCTGGAAGTCGCGCAGCTTGAGATCAATCGCCACCAGCCGCCGCAACCGCCGATGGTAGAACAGCAGATCGAGGTAATAATCGTCGTGGTCCACCGTAATGCGTTTCTGTCGCGCCACGAACGTGAACCCGACGCCCAGCTCCAGAATGAAATTCTCCATCTCCCGCATGATGGCGTCTTCGATGTCTTTTTCGAGGTAACGGTCTTTCAGGCCGAGGAAATCCAAGAAATACGGATCACGAAACACCAGGTCCGGCGTGAGCTTGTCCTCGGCACGGAGTTGTCCGAGTTCATGGCGAATGAGCTTGTCCGGCTTTTTGGAAAGGGCGGTGCGCTCAAAAAGCATCCCGCCGATTTTCTTTTCGAGTGTGCGCGTGCTCCAGTTTTCGATGCGGCACATCTCCGCGTAGAAGTCGCGTTTCAGCGGGTCGTCGAGGTAGATAATCTGCACCAGGTGCGTCCAGCTCAATTTTGCAGTCAGTGCCTGCAAAATCTTTGGGTCGGGGAAAACCTCCGCGAAGCGCACCATGCTGGCCAGATTGCGCTGTGAATAGCCGCGCCCAAACTCCACGGTCAATTTTGCAGACAGTGCCTGCAAAATCTCCGCCCCATACTCCGCCCGCTTTTCCTGGAGCACGTCCTGCCGGATGCGCCGGCCAATCTGCCAGTAGAGCAGCGTGAGGCTGGCGTTCACAGCGCGGGCCACGGTTTGCCGCGCGGATAAAATCAACTCCCTCACATCCCCCAGCAGGGATTGAGGATGCTTTGCGACTTTCGTCTTCCGAACCTTGATGAGCGCGAGTTTTTGTTTCATGGGGGGCTTCTTCAGTCGGCTTCCGCCGGCACACGCACGCGGCCGGTGAGGAGGTCGTGCATGAGGGATTTCTTCAAGGCTTCCTGCGCGGTAATTAGCTGCTGCAACGCGCTAACCTTTGCGTCCACTGCCGCCGTGAGTTCTACGACCTCCATCTGCGCTTCGGGCGGAGGGACGGGCATGATGATTTGCTTCACGTCGCGGCTGTTGATCTTCAAAGTGCCATTCGAGGTTTTGGCGCGGCGGAGTACCTGGTTGTGAACAATGGGGTGATTCCAGGCGAGAACGGCGAAGGCCGGCGTGACTGTGGGCGTGCCTTCGACACGAAAGACCACCCGCTTGGTGATGTCTGGGTATATGCAGCCTTCGGGAAAACAGTCGATCATTCCAGCCTTCCCAACCAAGTCGGGGTTCGCATTGCCACGGACGATGAGGACGTCGCCGCGCCGGATGCGAAACTTGTCGGCCTCCTCTTCCGGCAGTTGGACGTACTTAAGGTTCTCCTGTTTGTCGAGGTTGACGAGACCTTCGCGGACGGCGGCGATGCTAAATGTTGGGATGCCTGGTGGTTGAGAGGTTGCTGTGGGTGATGCGCCGTTCTTCGGCTCTTGGGCGAGAAGGGTTTCGGCGGGGGCGAGCGACCAGCCTTTCGGGAGTTGTTTGCGGGGGCGGTCTGCGTAGGCCGTGGCACCGAGCGCGGCGAAGAAAAAGTGGTGGGCTATGGCGCTCTTGAGCGTTTTAGCTTGTTGGACGGCGGCACGGGTGCATTCCAGGGCGGAATCGGCACCGTCCAGCAGCCGGGCGATGGCGGCTTGCTCGGGTGGTGGGGGAAGCGACAGCGGCAATGTGGCTATGGCTCGCAAGCCCAATCCAAAACGGGTTACGCCGTTGGCCATCCGCAAGAAATGTCGTCTAGCGGTGTCGCTCTGGAAGAGATGGGAAAGAAACTGCGAGACAATGCCCGATGCTGGCCTGATGAGGGCAAGATGGTATCCACAGATAGTGTTCGGGAGGTCGTCCACCACGACGGCGGGCACGCCGATGTCATCAGCTTCCTCTGAGTCTTTCGTGATAAGCAAGTCGCCGCGCCGGAGTTGAAAGCGTGCGATTTCATTTGGCGACGCGCTTCCCTGGGCGAAGGACATGCCTTTTCTGAGGCGTCTGTTGCGGTAAACGTCGAGGTAGTTGCAGAGGAAAACGGGGGCCTCTCCGGGCAGGATGTGTTTGTCAACGCCGCTCAGCAAGACGGATGCGACTTCGCCGAGGGTCGTTTTCTTCCATCCGCTATTCATGGTAACCAGCAGAGCGGAATAGGTTATTCAGTTGGGCTTCGGCTTGTCGGAGGTTGGACTCGGCGGTGCGCAGCGCGTTGATGGCGTCCTTCATTGGGACGCGGGGCTCTGGCTCAAAGGTATCCACATAGCGAGGGATGTTGAGGCTGAAGTCGTTCTCAGCGATTTCGTCCATGCCGACGACGCGGGCATGTTTGAGGAGTTCGTCGGGATCGGCGTAGAGGGCAACCAGTTCGGCGCCTACGGCGTCCACATCGCGGCAGTCGTCAGCAGCGCGGCGGCGGGCTTCGGTGATCTTCTCGTCGCGTTCGGCGAGCTTGGCGTTGAGCTTTTCCCGTTGCCTTTCGAGGTTGGTTACGGCGGCTGCGATACCGGTCTTCGTCGCAGCGGGGATGTCGGCGGCGAGAGCCGCCAGTTTGTCCGCGTGGGGTTGGTATTCGGCTTCGATGCGGCCGACTTCGTCCTCCTCGCGGAGGTCGATCTGTTTGCGGATGCGAGCGCTGAGCTCCTTGACCAGCTTGGGGACTTTGGCGTCGTCGCCGTGGGCGTGATAGTGAACGAGCATCCGCATGACATCCTGGGGGCGGAGTTCGTTTTGGGCAGAAAGCTCGCGGTAATGGCGGGCGGCGTAGATCATGAGGACCTGGTCGCGGCGAGCCTTGGGGCGCTGTTTGCGGAGGATGACCAGGCAGGCGGGGACGCTGGCACCGTAGAAGACGTTCAGGGGCAGGGAGATGATGGCGTCAATGAGCCGAGCATCGAGAAGGGCCTTGCGGATGAGGTGCTCGTCATCGGCCTTGCGGCGCCTGACGATGGCGTTGCCGTCATCGTGGCGTTCGCCGGTTTCCTCTTCGACTTCGGGCTGGCCGCGAAAGAGGACGCCCTGGGGACAGACGATGCCGGCGCGGCCGTCGTCAGTGAGGGAGGCGAGGATGTGGAGGATGAAGGCATAGTCGCCATACCCGGCGGGCGGCGCGCGGAAGGGGGTGCCGCGACCGAAACGGCCGTAAGGGTCTTTGTAGCCTTCCTTGGAGAAGATTTCCTTTTTGAGTTTGTCCTTCTTCTTCTTGTCGTCCGTTTGCTGCTCGGGTTTCAACCACCAGAATTCGTCGGAAAAGGGGAAATTGGCGAGGACGAGCGAGAACTTTTTGACGGAGCCGTTTTCGAGAAAGGCGGGGTCGGTGATAGTGCTGCGGCCAGCCTCGATTTTTGCCTCAAGTCCGTGGAGGACGGAGTTGATCTTGCCGATGGCGGCGTTGCCCCAGTTCATTTCCTGCGCGAAGTAGGTGGCGGCGGTGGGGTGGTGGCCGTGCTCGCGGAGGTAGTCGGCGGAGTGGATCAACATGCCGAGACTGCCGGAGGTGGGGTCGTAAATGGAGTCGCCGGGCCTGGGCTCGGTGATCCAGACGAGGGTGTCCACGACTTCCGGCGGGGTGAAGAATTCACCCGCCTTGGCGCCGGCGTCGTCGGCGAATTGCTTGATGAGGTATTCGTAGGCGCGGCCGAGGATGTCCGCCGGGACGCTCTTATTGGAGAGGTCGTGTTCGTCGAAGTGCTGAATGAGGGCGTGGACGACTTCGTTCGGGATGAGGGGCTTGCCGCTGCCGTCGGGGGCGGGCTGGTTCCAATCCACGGTGAACACGCCGCGTAGCTCGTCGTTGGCATTGGCCACAGCGCGCATGGCGGTGGTGAGGACCTCGCCGAGGTTGGTGGAAGCGGTTTTGACGTCGCCCCAGCGGGAGCCGTCGGGAAGGTTGAAGCGATGTTCGCCGCGAGCGCGGAAGACGGCTTTCTGCTTTTCGGTAAAGGGGCGACCCTGGATCTTCTCCTGCGCGGCGATAGCGTCGTCGGCCTCACACTCCCACTGGTCGCAGAGGCGTTTGTAGAACATGAGGGACAGGATGTAATTCTTGTAATCCTGGCCGGCGGTCTTGCCGCGCAAGATGTTGGCAGCGCCCCAGAGGTGGGCTTCGAGTTGCTGCTGGGAGAGTTTAGGCATGGGGGTGGCTGGAATGGGATGCGGGCTCGACGGGATGTCAGGCGGTCGCGAAAAGGGCGTTCAGTTTCTGGAAAATGGTGGTCATGACGGTAACGACCTGGGCGGGGACTTTAGCGGGGGCGGCGAGGATGCGGTCGCGAAGGACCTGGGCAGGCCGCCACTTTTCGAAGTCGCCCCACTTGTTGCGGACAAAGAGGGCCTGGACCTTGTTAACGTTGCCGGGGATGGCCTGCTCAGCGGGTGAGAGAGCTATCTTCATCGCCGGGTAGGATTCCTGGACGGCGGAGAGGTAGTCGGCTTCGGGGAAGACGTCCTCGAGTTCGCCCTTGGGGGCGTGAGACATGAAGTCGCCGATGAAGAGGCATTTGCGGTCCTGGCCGGCGAGAAGTTTCTCGACGAGCTTTTTGCCTTCCTTCCGCGCCGGCTCGTCCCCGTCGAGGAGCGCGGCGATTTCGACATCATGGCCGAGCAACATGCTGGCGAGGGGCAGGAGTTTGGAGACACCGGCGGACGGCAGCAGGATGACGTCGGCACGGAGCGCGGGGAGGGACTGGGCGGCCATGGCCTGGGAGATGGCTTTGAGGATCCAGTAGTCGGTGATGCCTTCGAGGATGACCTGGCGCTTGGAAAGGAACAGGGTCTGCGCCCAGCAGTTCTCGCTTTGGTCATTTTGCTACCCCGGTAGCGTGTGGGGTAACTCGTGATGGGTGGCAGCGAGACGTCGGCGGCTGGGCAGGTGAA
>OCZT010002951.1_pt1 | contig 17509 bp, 16 predicted proteins | sample 1539031 | NCBI WGS metagenome assembly OCZT01 (sample SAMEA3539308, study PRJEB22396) | soil metagenome | biome: tundra; feature: field; material: soil | place: USA | collected 2010-05 | depth 0.15 m | reverse complement strand
GTTGACTGACAGACGGCTTCAGCCATGACCGCGCCAATGCCCCGCTGTGTGGTCAAGCAAAGGGGCAGACGATTCTGCGGAAACTCAGGTCAGCCGACCAAGTGCAGCCGTTCACCAATGGCCCAGATGGGGTCATCACACGAACGGACAATATAGGGCGCTAAGCCAGAAACGATGTTGAATCAATGCACTGCCGGATGGTGTTTTTTGCCAGTTTTCAGGCTGTCCACAAAACGTCCGTGATGATTTTAGGACGCCCGCAATAAATGGATATATTTTCTGGACGGCTTGGCGACCCTTGCTTCGGGCCTTTAGCTGTCGTCTATAAAACCCTGGTTTTAGAGACGGTCGCCTGCTAGGAAAATTGTCCTTAACGCCGTATATTTGCCCGTTCGTGTGATGACCCCCAGTAGAGCGGAATATCCCATACTGACGCTTATCGGAACCCATTTTCAGCTTCTTGCGGCTGCTTTGCTTTTGGAGTTAAAGGAGCCACGCGCGTCAGTGCGGTGACAAGCACCAGCAGTCCCAGCCACCAGCCCTGCCAGATTCCATACGTCATGGCGGAAACCGATAGGCACGCCATGAAGGAAGGCAGGGCAATCCTTTGCTGTGCCGGAGTCATCCTGTTTAGCACGAACCACAGAAGATGCGCGACCATACCGGCAGCCAGCAGGGCACCTATGGCGCCGAACTCCATCCAAAGTTGGATGGCGAAGTTGTGCGGATGAAGGACGGTCACTCCCTTCTGATAAATCTGTTTGGTATCGAAAGCACCGACCGCTCGTGTAGCCTCGATGCCGAAGCCATATAAAGGCCGATGAAGCGAATAGCGCGCGACGAAGTCCCAGATTTCCAGCCGCTCGGCGCCATAGCCATTGTGCTCGCCGAAAAACGGTAATTTATTCACAACAGCAGACAAGGTCCTAAACATTACCATTGCGAGCCAGGGAGCGCCGAGAATCGCCGCCACGATCACTCCGCTTAACGCATACCAGGCCGTTCGCAGCCTGTATGGAAACGCCACGGCGAATAGTGCTGCCAGAAACCACGCCAGTTGCGCCGACTGGCTCTCTGTTTTGAACAGAACCAGCAATAGGGCAAGGGAAAAGACCCCAGTTACAATCCATCGCGACGTTTGGTGCTGCCCAGAAAGAGAGCTAGTTAACCCCACGGCAGGTATATAGAGGAGGGTGCAAAAAATGATGCTTCGATTGTCATCGTCCGGATGCAGGTATGTTTCTGCAGGCACATGGTGGATCAAACGATAAAGCGGCATCCCACAATAGACTTCGATGACGAGTAGCACCGTACCTGCAATATAGAAGAGGGGAAACAACCGGCATAGACGTTGGTTTATCCTCGTGCTCACTGTGGCACACAATCCAATCAGCAGGCCTCCAGGCAGCAGCACCAGGGCCACCCTCGTCGTGTCCTTGATCGCCGCAGCCGGATCTAATGCCCACAGGCTGCTGATGCCCGCCAGCCCCACGAGGGCAACAATCCAGATCATGGCAGCTTTTGCAATCGGAGGGCTACGACCGTAAACCAAGCGAAAGAGAGAAAACAGTACTAATCCCGCCACGGCAGCTGAGACACCTGCAAGACGTGGAACCAAAACAGAAATTACGGGCAGCAAGCACAACGTCAGGCAAAACGCCTGTTCATATATGTACTCATAACGCGTCGGTCGTTCATTGTTCATGGAAGACATCTGCCAGCGTCAACTTGCGAGAGGACAAGCGTCTCATTAACGCAACTGGTTGGTCAATGGCATTTGCGTCGCACTGCAAAGGAACGGAAAAAGAACCCTTATCGACACGCACCGCCAAGACCAGGCGCGTTGTGATTGTCTGCGGACGCAGGACATCCGTCCGCCTTGGAGGACGAGTTGTAAGCAGCCCTCAAGGACAGCGCGGAATGTGAAGAATGCAGCGTTTACTCTCTTGCCAGCTACATCTACGGTCGGAAGAAACGTGGTCAACAGTTTACGTCAGCCATCCGGATTGTCCTGATCCTCTGCTATCGTGAAACAGCAACAAAACCAGGCCATGGGTGGGACGAGCAGGGGCGAGAGCAGCGAAGCCCAAAACGCCGTCCACGCTCGGCCGGACCCTTCTCCGCCGAGCGATCCGAGGTCGATCCTAACCGGGAGTTGCGGAAGATCGCCAATCAGGTCGGCGATTGCTGCTCCAGATCCTTCCTTGTGCGCTCAGCGGCCAGGTCAAACGCAGCGACTACCCATAACGAAGACATTTCTGCTTTGACCGTAATTTAGTAATCAGCTAACTTGGCACCGATTCTCACTCTCTCGTGCAGCCTCCCGCCTATTACCATCAATGTCCCATACGGAACCGCAAATTGAGAATAAGCACAGAAAGACCGCTGGCAAACGTCTAATACTGCAATGGCCGACGGTGCCTATGGCTCGCGGGACGCTTGATGATTCAGCCCATAACAAGGTGCAGACTTATCTACCCTACATCGACGGCTTGCGCGGCCTTTCTGTTCTGGCCATCCTGCTGTTTCATCTAGACATAACCTACTTTCGAGGCGGCTTCGTCGGTGTCGATATCTTTTTCGTAATATCCGGCTTCTTGATCACCAAAATCATCACACGCGAAATTCAAGCCAGCCACTTCTCTTTTGCGACTTTTTATGCACGCCGCATCAAGCGCACGTTTCCTGCACTCTTCGCGATGATGTTCGCAAGTTCGTTGGGAGCGATCGTCTTTCTGGGGAGAGCTGAATTCTATGAGTTCTTCAAAGCTCTACGTGCCGCAAGCTGGGATGTCTCCAATATCTATTACAGCCACGCAACTGATTATTTCGCCATCGGCAACGACAATTCTCCGCTGCTTCATACGTGGTCGCTCGGGATCGAAGAACAGTTTTACCTTATCTGGCCGCTCCTGTTGATCGGCATTCACCGATTCTGGGGCCTGAATCGCAGCCTCATCGTATTGGCAACGCTGCTGACTGCCAGCCTGGCAGTCAGCGAATATCTGGTTCATACCGATGCACTGCAGGCCTTCTATCTGCTTCAATCGCGCGCCTGGGAACTTTCGCTCGGTGGCGTCGTAGCGATGGATACCATACCAGCGATAAAACGACAAAGAGGAATTGAGCTTTACTCCGCACTCGGACTGGTAATGATCGGTATAGCTCTCTCGTTTTCTGAAACCGATTTTCCGGGATTGAAGGCGCTAGTACCATGCCTCGGTGCGGCACTGATCATTTATACTGCCCGCCAGGGGACCGGACTTGTTCATAGGATGCTTTCTTTGCCGCTCATCGCGTTTATCGGCCTGATTTCCTATTCGCTGTATCTCTGGCACTGGCCGATGATCGCCTTCTATAAGAGCTATTTTGGCAGTGGGTTGCCTACTCACGTCAAACTGGCGATCGGAGTGGCTTCCTTCGGTCTTGCATATCTGTCTTATCGCTGGATCGAGCAACCCACACGTAACATGAAAGTGTTGCCGGCAGCCGTGATTAGCTGTGGCGTGATTGCCATAGCGGTATTCATAGTCGGAGGGAACATACTCAAGCATGCAGACAGCGCGGGATGGCGCATGAACTACAGTGTCGATGAGGCTGCCGGACAACCCAACGACCTCTACAAGACATGCGCTGTTGAGGGAGGCGCGTATGATCGCAGACACTGCATTATCGGTCCCAACAAGGATAGATACGAAGTCATTCTCGTCGGAGATTCATTTGCCGCGAATTACATTCCAACCGTTTTGGCTTGGGCACAGGGCCGCGGCTTGACCGTGCGCATTTTTCTGCGCGGCGCTTGTCAGACCTTTGTCGAGCGCGAAGAGCCGGTCTTCAGACAAGGCAAGCGTGATAGCTATTGCATGGATCTGACCAAGGCGTTTTATAAAACGCTGGATGAGGACACGAGTATCCGCTACATCTTTCTCGGGCTGATGCTTGCCCATGATAACGGTGATCTTCGCAAATCACTGGAAAGAATAGATGGCTATCATAAGCGTCCCTACTACCTCGGCGATGTTGCCTCGTTTCCGGATAATCCGCACGAATGTCAGGTCAAAAAGAACCTGCTGCTGACAAGATGGTTTCCGCGCAGTCATAAGGATTGCCTGGCATTCGATCAGGAGTATGCTGGCAAGCAGATTGGCGAGTCACACGCGACCCTACTACCATTGCTAAAGGAGATGAAGATTGCGTATTTTGACCCACTGCCGTTTATGAAGACACCTTTTGATAAACAGGGCCATTTTCTCTACTGGGACAATGGTCACTTGAATCAATACGGAGGCTTGTATCTCGTTCCTTACCTGACAGCTTTCATGGACAAGCAGTTGGAGCAATGATGAGTGCGAGAGAGGTCACCGACAGGCCGAGACGTTAGGCTCGTAACTCTTGAATGAGTTTATCCCTTGATACAACAACACCGGAGAAACACATGGATACTGCCGTTTCATCGTCACAACCATCCCTCCAAACGCCGAAGCTTTCCGCACTGGTTGTGGCTCGTAACGAAGAACGGCGACTTGGCGACTGTCTTTCAACACTAGCCTTTGCCGATGAAATCGTGGTTATGCTCGACAACACGACGGATGGGTCAGAGGCCATTGCCAGAAAATACACTGATAGAATTGTTACTGGCACATGGCCCCTTGAGGGTGACCGACGCAACGCCGGCATAGCCGCTTGTAGTGGCACATGGACATTGGAGATCGACGCCGATGAGCGTGTGCCGCCGGAACTGGCTGCGGAAATTCTTGACACTGTCCGCACAAGCACGTTCGACTATCATTCGATCCCCGTCAACAATTATGTCGGCAAGCGACTTGTTTACTACGGGTGGGGCGCGTCTTTCGGCAAAGGTTCTTACACAGGCCTGTTTCGGAAAGGGTGCAAGTACTGGCATCACCAACGGGTTCATCCGAAGCTCACGATGTCTGGCCAGCGCGGGCCTGTCTTGCAACAAAGGCTTTCGCATTACGTCGATGAAAACGTCTCGGACATGCTGAGCCGTCTCAACCGCTATTCAACAAGTCATGCCCTTGACCTGATTGATAGCGGGAATATTGGCACCTATCGGCATAATGTTCTGCGCATTCTGTCCCGCTTCTATAAATGCTTTGTCCTGCGTAAAGGCTATCGTGAAGGGGCGATGGGCTTTGTGATCGCAGCATGTGCTGGCCTCTACCCAATCCTTTCATATGTTTCGGCAAGTGAGATTCTTGCTGACCGTGGCCTCAAGGATCAAGCGCAACAGTAGAAGTTTCTTCAAGCATGGCCGAGACGGCCCGAAGGGCGGATCGGGGAGTCACGCCATTGCTCTTTCTAGCGATGGCGGTCCAGGAGAGCCGGACCGCCGGCACGCCGAACTCGTCGAGCACCGGGGGAGCCTGAAAAAGCGCGTTGACGAAATGTTCAGGGTTGGGGAATAGTCTGGAGTTAGATGCAACTTTAGAGAGCGCAGAGTGAAAGAACTCATAAACGGCGGGTTGTAGTGATGCCGTCAGGAGAAGGCGATGGAGATAGCATAATGAGAAAGCATAGCAGCGCCAAACGTTAGTGCCGTTTATCTGCCGAGTCGTGTCATGACCCATTAACCGTCTGATTAACATAGACATGTTCCGTTATCTATGTCAGCCGGAAGAGGTAGTTATTGCAATTGCAGCGTTTGTACTTTAGTGTACGTGAGACAGATCCTCGAATGTTTTGCAACCTAAAGGAAACGGAAGATGCTTAAAAAACAAATACAGCAAACGGGCAGCCGGATCCTCATGATGATCGCCTTGCCGTTTCTCATGATTGTGCTGTGCATCATCGAGAGGACGATACAATATCCCGATTCAGACATCACTGGATTCAAGCCGGTATGTCGAGAATAACAGTCACTCCCCAAGCGAGAACGCAACCGTTTTCGAGGGCGGCACCTGGCGGAGTTCTTCACAGAAGGCCGGAGCGGAAGACGTTTATGACATGGAAAAAGACAAATCGGCATCCAGACCCGTTTTTTACTTCCTGTGCGCCGTTGAATCGTGCGTCTTCAGCGTTATCCGTAAGACCTTCTACGTATGTGGCCGCGACATAACATCCCTAGCCAGCGGCAAGCGGTGCCTGGTCATCGCCCCGCACCCCGATGATGAGGTTCTGGGCTGTGGGGCTGCGATCATGCGCACGCGACAGGCAAGCCAGCTGGTCCGCGTTGTGTTCATCACCGACGGGCGGCATTCACATCGCTCCGTGACGATTACCCCCGACGATATCGCCGCATCTCGCGAAATCGAGGCGCTACGAGCCTGCAGGGAACTCGGCGTCGATGCGCAAGATGTCGTTTTCTTGCGCTACGCAGACGGCAGTACGGCAGAGCATATGGATAAAATCATCGCGGACTTGCGGTCGCAGATTCGGGACTTTAGCCCAGGTTGCCTGTTCTCGCCTTTCGGCATCGACTCTCACAGCGACCATCGCAGCATAGCCATCGTCATCGACCGGCTGGTACGCGCGGGGATGATTACTTGCCCGGTCTATGAATATCCGGTCTGGTTCTGGAGTTTCGGTGCTTGGCGCAATGCCCTCTTTTCCCTTTTCAGGAAAAGCAATACCCGATCCTTTGGCATCAGAAGTCTGCTTAGGCCGCGGACCATAACGTCCGCCGACTGCCGAGACCGCAAGTGGCTTGCCCTTGCCGAACATCGCTCGCAGGTTACGAACCTCACGGGTGAGCCGGGATGGCAAACCTTATCGCCGTGGTTCCTACATCATTTCTTTGGCACACGGGAACTGTTTTTTGAAAAACCCGTATCGGATACAACCTGAAGACCATGAAACAACAGGACATCACGATCGGCATCACTGCCTTCAATGCTGAGGAGACCCTCGCCGCCGCGATCGAATCGGCCCTGGCGCAAGATCGGGAGACTTTTGAAATCATCGTCGTGAACGATGCGTCCGAAGATGGAACAGCAGCCATCGCCGGGCAGTTCGAAAAACGGGACGCCCGCGTGCGGGTGCTAAAGTCTCCGCGCAATAGCGGCGTCGCGGCGGCCCGCAACATCATCATCCAGGAGGCGCGCGGCGATTTCATCGCCTTTTTCGACGACGACGATGTCAGCGCGCCTAACCGCGTGCGCCGTCAATGCGAGCGGTTGATTGCCTATGAGAAGGATTTCGCAAAAGGCGCGCCCGTGATCTGTCATACGGCCCGGCACCAGTGCTATCCCGACGGCGGCTTCCGCTATGAGCCGACTATGGGTATGGCATCCGGCGGCATGGCACCTTATGGCAAAGAAGTGGCGGGGCATATTCTTTTCAACAGCCCGGTCAGAGGTGGGGCCGGGTCCTTGGCGACCTGCAGTCAGATGGCGCGGATGCAGACTTACCGCGCCCTGGGCGGGTTTGATGAATCATTCCGCCGCTACGAGGACACGGAATTCTGCCTGCGGCTGGCGCTCGCCGGCGGGCACTTTGCCGGCCTTGCCGAGCCGCTGGTGACGCAGGCCATAACCCTCGCCTCCGACAAGAAGATGGCCGAGGAACATTTCTACGCCCTCAAACTCTATGAGAAGCACCGGCCCCTTCTTGAGGAAAAAAACCGGTACGCATTCAACCGCGAATGGATCGACGCCAAATTCGATTTTCTTGGCGGCGACAGAAAACGCTTTACCCGGCGGCTATGCGTACTGGCTATGCACCATCCGTTCCTAACGGCACAGCGGCTTTATTTTGCTCTCCCCAACATTAGGTATAACTTCGCTTTCAGCAAACTTCACGCCGGCCGGCCCCAATGAGCCCAGAGACAGCACCCTTCCTGATTACCATCGGTATCCCTTGCTTCAACGCGCAGGACACGATCGCACGCGCTCTGGACAGCGCCCTTGCGCAGACATGGCCTGAAAAAGAAATCTTGGTTGTCGACGATGCGTCCGCCGATTCCTCGGCGGCCGTCGTCGAAAAAATCGCTGGTAGCCATCCCGCCGTGCGTCTCGTCCGCCATGTTGCTAACAAGGGTCCCGGTGGGACGCGGCAGACCATAGTCGAACAAGCTCGTGGAGAATTCCTTGCTTTTTTCGACGACGATGACGAGAGTCGGCCCGCCCGGCTGCAGACGCAGTTCGACAGGCTGGTTTCGTACGAAAGGCAGACCGGTATCCGCCTGGCGGCCTGTTATGCCTCGGGACGCAGGATTTATCCCAACGGCCACGAAAAGACACTGTCCGCCATCGGTTCGCGCCCGCAGATACCGCACGGGCCGGGCATGGCCGATTTCATTCTTTTCTACGGCAAGAAGCCGGGATGGTTTTATGGCGACGGCACACCGTCATGCTCGCTGATGGCGCGGCGTGAAACATTCATCGTCGTCGGCGGGTTCGATCCCGCCTTCCGCCGGGTCGAGGATCTCGATTTCGCTGTCCGGCTGGCGCTGGCGGGCGGGCATTTCATCGGTTGCCCCGAATGCCTGTTCATCCAGCATGCCACCGTCGCGCAGGACAAATCGCCGCGCAAAAATCTCGATGCGGAGCTTATGCTGGTTGAAAAGCACCGCGCTTATCTCGAGTCGGCGGGATGGTACGGCTACGCCAGACGCTGGCCCTGGGTGCGCTATTACCATTTCGCCGGGGAGCACGGCCGCATGGCCGCCGCCCTTCTGAATCTGCTGGCGCGCCATCCGGTCAGGACCGCCGCGCATTTTCTGGAAAGCGCGCCGCGCCGCTTCCTGCACGAACGCAAGATCGCAGGCGGGGATCGCGGATGAACATCCTTGTGGCCTGCAGATCTTTCGACAGGATGGCCGGCGGCGTCGAGCGCATGGCGGTGGCGCTGATGAATGAAATGTGCCGGCGCGGCCATACTGTCGTCCTGTTGACATGGGACGGGGAGCACGCCGTTCCTTTCTATGATCTCGATCCCCGAATCGAATGGCGCAGGCTCGCTATGGGCGATCCAGCGCACAGGGCGGGCTGGGGGATGCGCCTGCGGCGCGCCTTGCGTGTGCGCAGGGTCGTCAGGGCGGCCCGGCCCGATCTTATGATCGGGTTCCAGCACGGCACCTGGCTGGCGCTGCGGCTTTTCACCCTGGGCCTGCGCATTCCGACCGTGGCGGCGGAGCGTAACGCCCCGCACCGGTTCGAATTTCTGGAGGAAGGCAAGCGCCGCCACCTTATCTACCTGTCCTTTCTGCTGGCCGACCGCATCACCATCCAGTGCGAAAGCTATCGCGGTCATTATCCCGCCTTTCTGCGTGCGCGCATCGTCACCATTCCCAACCCGGTCTTTCCGGCGGCCTCCCGCGCCGATCCCGCCGGGGACTCCGCCCCGCAGAAAACGCTGCTGTGCGTGGGGCGCCTGAGCTACCAGAAAAATCAGGCTGTCCTTATCCGCGCCTTCGCCGCACTCGCGCCGGATTTCCCGGACTGGCGGCTTGTTCTGGCCGGGGAAGGCGAAGACCGCCCGGCGCTGGAGCGAGAGATTGCCGTGCTGGAGATGGAAAACCGTATTTCTCTCCCCGGCGCAATCAGCGCGGTCGTGGACCTCTATGCCACCAGCCATCTGTTTTGCCTGCCGTCGCGCTGGGAGGGGTTTCCCAATGCGCTGGCCGAAGCCATGGCGCACGGCCTGCCCGTGACCGGTTTCAGTGAATGTGCGGGCGTTCGCGATCTGGTGCAGGACGGCGGCAACGGGCTGCTGGCCCCTGGCAACGGGGATGAAGCCGCGCTGGCGGCAATCCTGCGCCGGGCTATGGCTGCCCCCGCCTTGCGGCAGAAGCTGGGGCAGGCGGCGACGCAGATTATGCAGGCCTATGCACCGGATACCGTCTTCGACCGATGGGAAAACCTTTTCAGGGCTTTGGCCAAGCCATGAAAATCCTGTTCGCCATCAAAAAAATGGATGAGGCTTCAGGCGGAGCGGAGCGGGTGCTGGCCACCGTGACGGAAAAGCTGGCTGCGCGCGGTCATGATGTAACCCTTCTCTCCTTTGACCGTCGCGGAGAGGACGGAGAGAGTTTCTATGCTATGAGCCCGCAGGTTCGGCGGCTGCGCCTAGGCATCGGGGATGCCGATAAACCCACTTCGAAACAAGAGGTCTGGCGGCGGATTATCGCCTTGCGCCGGATTGTCCGCTTACACAATCCCGACGTGGTGGTAGCTTTTATGCACAGCATGTATGTTCCGATGGCCCTTGCCATGACGGGAACCGGCATCCCGGTCATCGCCAGCGAACACACGGTGCCGCACCATTACCGGGACAGGCCCGCGCAGTTTTTGCTGCTGCTGCTATCTTCTTTTCTTGTCCGTCGCCTGACGGTTGTTTCCGATTCCGCGCGCGCCCTGTATCCGCGCATTCTGCGAACCCGCACAACGGTGATTCCGAACCCCGTTTCGCCGGTGTCTGGGTGCGCCGATCCCTCCGGTTCCGGAATCATTTTGAGCGTGGGCCAGATGATCCCCTCCAAGGATCAGTCGCTCCTGATCGAGGCCTTCGGCCTGCTGGCGCCGCGTTTTCCCGGCTGGCGTCTGCGCCTCGCCGGCGAGGGTCCGATGCGCCCAGCGCTGGAAGACCTGCGCCGTCGACACGGCCTCGATGAATGGATAGACCTGCCCGGCGCCGTGCGCGACATCGGCCGGGAATACGCGCAGGCCCATATTTTCGTGATGCCATCCCGGTACGAGAGTTTCGGGCTGGCCACAGCGGAGGCCATGTCGTGGGGATTGCCGGCTGTCGGTTTTGCGGACTGTCCCGGCACCAACGAGTTGATCGCAGATGGCCGCAACGGCATTCTGGTCAAGGCCCGGACGGCGGATGGTCTAGCCGCCGCACTTGAGACGCTGATGAAGAATCCTGGCCTGCGGGTTGCATACGGGCAGGCCGGACGACGAATGCTGCAAGAGTATGAGCCGAGCCAGGTCGCGGATCTCTGGGAGGGCTTGATCAGAAAAGCCGCCGGTTCACTTTAGTCTTTGCCCGGCGTCAGCACGATGTGACAGGTGCGGATTAGCAGCTCGTCCTCCGGCAGATTGCGGAAGGGCGCGGCCATTCTCTCGCGCGGCGTTGGGATTTTGTCCCATCTTCCACTGTCCTCGGACAGGACGGAAAAGCCGGCCTGGCACATCAGGTCCAGCATCTGCCGGTAGCGCAGGCGGTTGGTGTAAAAGCCCGCGCCGGCGAAACATTCGCTTTCCCACAGCGCTTCGGAAAAACGCAGATTGTTCAGCGCGTAACATAAATGATCCTGCAGATTGACATTATGCGAGGCCCGGCCGGTCTTTTTGAGAACCCGGCGCAATTCCTTCATCGTCTTCAGAAATTCGCGCTTGCGGACATGCTCGAGGACGGAATGCGACCAGACAAAGTCCACAGAATCCGAAGGAAGGGCGCGCAAGCTTTCCAGACCGCGCGTCACATATTCCGCGCGGCAGATGTTCATGATATCCTCAAGGCTCCCGGCCTGCGAAATATCGGGCGCCGGCACGCCTCCGGCTTTCAGTTCCTGCGCCATCTTTTTGTAGAGGACAACATTCCGCGAGGCATACGGGCCGGTATCGATCAGCCAGATTTTGCGGGCGCCGCGCCCCGCCGCAATCAGGGCCGAGGCAACGCTGTCCCCGCAGCCGAGTTCGAGGGCGGTAAAATCAGGTGGCAAGCCTTCGGGCCAGCATTCCTGCTCATGCAGCCGGAAGATTTTGAGGGCATAGGCGGTGTTTTCCATCTCGCCCAAGCGGAAAAACCCGATCTTCCGCCACACGCGATAGTCGAAAGGCAGTCTCGACAGCGCCAGTTTTGCCGCAATTTTAACGGGCCAGTGCATAATCTAATATCTGTGTCTGTATTCCCTGTTGGCGGGCCGGTCCATTGTAAGGGACATTACGGAGCGGTGCTAGACAAATAAAGCCAGTTGTGGCACTAAGACGTGAGTTCCCGGACAATCACACACACAGCGATCAGGCACCATGGCTGAACCTTTTTCCGACCTGATTACTATCGGCGTGACCTGCTATAACGCCGAAGGCACGATCGAAGCGGCGCTGGAGAGCGCCGCCGGACAGCGCTGGCTGAACAAGGAAATAGTCGTTGTCGACGATTGTTCAACCGACGGATCGATCCCACTCATCCGCGCTTTCATGGCGGGCCGCCCGGATATTGTCATCAGGCTGATCGACAAGAAAACCAATGCAGGCTATCCCGCCGCGCTGAACACGATTCTGGCCGAGGCGCGGGGCGCGTTCGTCGCCTTTTTCGACGATGACGATCTCAGCGATCCGGACAGGCTGGAGCAACAGGCGGCGCGGACCGAACAGTATGAGAAAGCGCACGGCACAAACGCGATCCTGTGCTACACCAACCGCGCCGTCATCCGCGAGGGCGAAACCGCGCCCTCGCACATCGCCCGGGCGATTGGCCGCACGCCGCCGGAACCATCGGGCGCGGCAGTCGCCGATTACATTCTTTGGAGCCGCGGCGCGCCGGGTTTCACATGGGGCATGTTCGGCAGCTGTACCCTGATGGCACGCGCGTCCGTGCTGCGCGCCCTGAACGGTTTTGATGAGGATTTCCGCCGCTGCGCCGAATGGGATTTCGCCATCCGTCACGCTCTTGCGGGCGGGCACTTCGTCGCGGTCGACCGCCCGCTCGTCACCCAGCGCAAAACGGCGGGCAGCGACAAGGGCGGCGCGGTTTCGCTCAACTTCGCCCTGAAGCTGCGGCAAAAGCATAAAAACTGGCTCTGCCGCCGCCATGCCTATCCGGGCGCCTGCCTTGTCGCCCGCTCGCGCTATTACGGGGCGCAGGACCGCGCCTGGGCAAGCCGTCTGACATATCTGTGCGCCACGATGCTGTGCCCTTCGATCCTACGTGAACGGCTGGCGGCTTTACGGGGGGGGGGCAATTAGTGGCCCATAAACTTCTCTGGACCTTATTAAAGATATACACCGTCTTCTTTGTTCTGTTCCTGCGCTGTTGTGGCAAGAAAATCAGGGTCGGGCGGAATTCCGTTATTTATCCGTCGGCGCGAGTTTGCCCGAATGCGGGTATGATCAAGATCGGCCGCGATTGCAAGATTTTTCCCGGCGCGGTGATCAGGGCATGGCAGGGAAAAGTCGTGCTGGGCAACAATGTCAGCGTCAACGATTATGCCGTCCTGCATGGCATCAGCCGCCTTTATATCGGCGACGACTGTCGTATCGCCTCGCATGTAGCCATTATTCCAGCCAATCATGGTATTGACGACCAGGACAGGCCGGTGCGCATGCAACCACTGACCAAGCGCGGCATCCGCATCGGCAGGGATGTCTGGATCGGCGCCGGGGCGCAGATACTGGACGGGGTTCATCTGGCGCAAGGCACGATCATCGGCGCCGGCTCGGTCGTCACAAAATCGACGCTTCCCTATGGCATTTACGCTGGAAATCCGGCAAGACTGTTGAGAAAACGCGGCGAGAAGGCCGCCAACGCGCAAGGTTCTGATTATGAAGACTCTACTGGTTGACCGCAAAGCGCGGTTGCCGCGCCTCTGGTCCAATAAAGAACTGCGCAAGGTCGCGCCTTTGTTCAAAGGCGACATTGTGAATGTCAGCGGCTGGCAGGACAGCGACAAGGAAGGTGGGCATTATGTAGACTATTTTTCCGCCAAATCATCTTACGCCATAACCAATTTCTCGACGCTGGCGCAGGGGTTTCAGGGAAAAGAGGGAGAGATCCCGCTCGACCTGACCAAGGACCTGCCGGAGGATTTGAAACAGAAATTCGACGTGGTCTTCAACCACACGGTGCTTGAACATATTTTCGAGGTGCACAAGGCGTTCGAGAATCTGTGCCTGATGTCGCGCGATACGGTTATCCTCGTGGTTCCGTTCCTGCAGGCGATGCATGCCGAATACGGGGATTTCTGGCGTTTCACGCCGACCTGCCTGCAGCGGCTGTTCAGACAGCACGGTTTCGAGGTGGTGTATTCGTCACACAACAGCGAACCGGATGCCAGCGTCTATGTGTTCTGCGTCGCCACAAAACATCCCGGTAAATGGCGGGAGTTTTTCCCATCCTTCCACCTCGACGCCAACGGCGACGTGCCGGTCTATACGCGCACATTGTTGCAGGACGGTTTTTCCGATCGTGTCGGCACCAATTCCATCCTGAACATTGGCGGCTTTGCGGCATATCAGATCGCACGGCTGCGCAAGAAATTCGCGCAACGATAAAAGAACCATGGGCATAGGCAGTTTTTTTTACCGGACCTCCAAACGTCTAAGCCGCGCCCATCTTTATGAATGGCTGGAGCGGGAGGTAAAGAGCCTGCCGACAGGCGGGCAGCCCTTGCGCTGCCTCAATGTCGGCGCGGGCGGGGATATATATCAGCGCATCCGTAAACTGACGGCGGCGGAAATCGTCCAGATCGACATCGATGCAGACCGCAAACCTGATATTGTCACCAGCGTCTGCGCCATGCCGATGTTTGAGGACTCTTCGTTTGATGCGGTCTTCATGATGGAAGTGCTGGAGCATGTGACGGAGCCGCAGCAGGCGTTGAACGAAATCCGGCGCATCCTGAAACCCGGCGGCAGGCTGATTTTAAGCGTGCCGTTCATTTTCCCGCTGCATGACGAACCGCACGATTATTACCGCTACACCAAATACGGCCTCGCCTACATGCTGCGGAATTTCAGCGAGGTCAGCATCCGGGAGCGCAATGCCACGCTCGACGCCATACTGGTGCTGCAGGCCCGCCTTATCATAACGGGCGACAAAAAGCAGCGTCTGGCCGGGGCGGCCGTGTTTCTGTCCGGCCTGCTGTGCTATCCGTTCATGCGTCCGCTGACCGCCCTGTGCGTGCCGGACAAGGCGACGACGGGTTATTTCGTCACCGCCCGCCGTCCGTAATCAATCACCGGACGCTCTCCCCCTCGGGGCGAAAGCCTGCCAGAAACGCCGTTTGCGTCATCACTTCGGCCCGGCCCGAATCGAGCCGGATAATATGCCCGCATTTACGCAGCGTGTCGTGGCGGTGGGCGATCATGATGATGGTTTTCTGGCCCGAAAGAGTTTCCACGGCCCGGATCACCCCGGATTCCGTTTCATGATCGAGCGCGCTGGTGGCCTCGTCGAAAATCAGCACGTCGGGATCATGGTAAAGGGCCCGGGCGATGCCCAGACGCTGCCTCTGGCCGCCGGAAAGACGGACGCCGCGCTCGCCAACGAGCGTGTCATATCCTTGCGGCATGGTCAGGATAAAGTCGTGAATCTGCGCCAGACGCGCCGCCGTCTCGACAGCGTTGCGGTCGATCCGCGCCTCCGGCACGCCGAAGGCGATATTGCGGGCCACCGTGTCATCGGCCAGAAAGATCTGCTGCGGCACATAACCGATATTGGCCTGCCATGACCGCAGATTGGCGGCAGAGAGCGGCACATCGTCTATGACGATCGCCCCTTCAAACGGTGTCAGGATGCCGAGGATCAGATCGACCAGCGTGCTTTTGCCCGCCCCCGTCGCGCCGACGATGCCTGTCGACGTCAGCGCCGGAATGGAAAGCGTAATATCCTGAAGCGCCGGTTTGGGCGCGCCCGGATAATTGAAGCACACTTTGCGCAGCCCGATTTCGCGCTTCAGCTTCATGCGCGGCGCATTGTCCTGATAGGGTTGCAGGGGCTGCGGGTCGCCCGCGGCCGCAAGATCGTTGTAAATGGCCTCAATTGCGGGCGCGCTGAAGCGCAGCGTCGTCAGCGCGCCATATATGTTCTGCGCCGCCGGCAGCAGTCTGTAGCCCGAGAAAGCATACAGGCCGATGATCGGCAGCGCATGCCCAAGATCGGAATTTTTATGCAGCAGAAAAAGCACGACCAGGAACATCGTGCAGATGCCGACCGTCTCGATCAGATATCGAGGCGCGTCTGACAAGATCTGGGATGTCGTCTGGCAGCGCGCGAAGCGAAGCGACGGCCATTTGAAGGCGTCGAGATAAACCTGTTCTCGGCCCAGAACTTTCAGCTCCTTGATGCCGCCGAGAATTTCCGCCGTAATCTGGAACCGCACGCCGTTGGCGATCTTGCGATCCCGGCCGAGACGGCCTATCCAGGCGCTGAGCCGCCAGTAAACTACGCCGTAGAACAGGCCCAGCGTCCCCGCCACGAGCAGGGCCAGCTGCAGACTGACGTACAAAAGCAGGGCGATAATGCCCGCAGCCACCAGCCCGTATGAGAAGATCTGCAGCAGGGGCATCAGTCCGTTCGCAATGAACTGGTCGACCTCGGAAAGAATAACTTTGGAAAGCTGGCTCGTATTGCCTTGCAGAAAATATTCGTAGGGCTGGCGGATATATTTCTCCAGCAGCCTTAAACTTAAAGTATGGCGGCGCATGTTGGTAAAACGGAACTTGGCGTACTGGACCAGGCCGCGTAAAAAAGCGGAGCCGGTCAGAACGATAAACGCCATCGCCCCCATGGCTTCAAGGAACGTCTGCGAATCGGTGAAACCCAGAAGATTGTAGAGCCAGGCGACGCGCGCATTCGTTCGCACGACCTCCGGATTGCCCATCACGGCCAGGAACGGCGCGATCGAGACAATACCGGAAACTTCCGCCACCGCCTGCACGAGCATCAGCAGCGTTACGACGATGGCCACCCGGCGTTCCCGCGGGCCCAGGATCAGAAAGGTCTTGCGGCATATCTCGAACATATCTTCTCGTGTATTGATACTTCGGACGATTTGCAAGGGTGACTCTGCAAGTGCCCGTGTTGGGGGTTTGAGGAGTAATGGAACAGGAATTTACGGTTTAGGGGTCTTTGTCGAGGGGTTCACGTAATGACCGGAGCCGTCCTTTGGTCACGGGGCTCGGGGAGCAACGGAACAGAAACTACACGTAAGGGGATGGTTGCGGCGGTCGCGAGCAGGATTATCATGCAGCGTTGACCGCCCAGAAACATAGGCTTTACCGGCAATCTGGCCTTGTTCAAACCTATTGGGCGTCACTACAGAATTTGCACAATATAGGGGTCACTGCATAAAAGTGTGATTTTTGCACGCCAGGATATGCTAACTCATGCTGCCAGCAGGAACATTCTCCTACGCAGGGGCCGCAACGGGTCGTCAATAAATTAGTCGCGAGTGTCCCAGATATAGTCGCCGGTGAGACTGATATGCTCCCAACCCAGAGGGGCAGCATGCCGGATGAGGGCGGGGTCGGTGGCAGTACCAATTTCGGTAAACTCGGTTCCATCCCCCCTCACCTGTGATATGAATAATGCATTTTACCGAAGATACATTATCACATCGGGTTGTGTATTTGTCAGAACACGATCTTGAGTTGTAACCGGTCGCCCTGCTGAAATCACAATTGCTTTGGCTGGTCGGAGTTCTTGGTCTTTGTCGCGGTCCGCGAGATCGGTTGATTGGGGACGAGAGCCCGCGCCAGAATCTGAATCTCGATTAACTGGCGGAAGCTATCGAGATTCGCGCAGCCGAGCACCGCGAGCGTCAGCGCGCGCGTATTGCGGAAGTAGTCTTCCCAGTTCCAGGTCACACAGATATCCCGGT
>OCZT010002950.1_pt1 | contig 17513 bp, 18 predicted proteins | sample 1539031 | NCBI WGS metagenome assembly OCZT01 (sample SAMEA3539308, study PRJEB22396) | soil metagenome | biome: tundra; feature: field; material: soil | place: USA | collected 2010-05 | depth 0.15 m | reverse complement strand
TAAATATGTCTCGCTGCATTTCCTCGTGCTAGAAAGGATAGGCGCCCTGCGGTTTCGTAAAGATAATAAATATTTTTAAGTTAACATACCTCCGCATACATGAATTGTTTGTCCGGTTACATAAGAAGATAAATCAGACGCAAGATACAAAGCAGTATTTGCCACATCCTCAGGCGTTCCGCCTCGTTTAAGCGGTATTTTTTCAGCCCACTCCTTTTTTACATCTTCCGGTAATTTTTCTGTCATTTCGGTAAGAATAAACCCAGGGGCAATTGCGTTGCATCTTATATTTCTTGATCCGACTTCTTTTGCAATACTTTTTGTAAATCCAATGATTCCCGCTTTTGAAGCAGAATAGTTACTCTGGCCGGCATTACCTGAAACCCCAACAACAGAGCTCATATTAACTATTGAACCATTTTTCTGCTTAATCATTGTCATCAAAACGGCTTTGGTAAGATTGAAAACCGATTTCAGGTTTACTGCAATAACGGAATCCCATTGATCTTCGGTCATGCGCATGAGAAGTGCATCTCGTGTAATCCCTGCATTGTTAATGAGAATATCAATTCTGGTGAAGTCTTTTACAACATCATTTATAACACGTTGAGAATCTCCATAACTAGCAGCGTTAGAAACATATCCTTTCGCCTTTACGCCTAAAGCTGTAATCTCTTTAAGTGTTGTCTTAAATTCTTCATCATCGACGATATTGGTAATTGCAATATCTGACCCCTCATGGGCAAACCTAAGTGCAATAGCTTTACCAATTCCCCTTGAAGCTCCGGTTATAAGAGCTGTTTTTCCTTCAAGTAATTTCATTTCAGTAATGTTAAAATTCGTGCAAATATAAAAGAAATAATTTACCTCTCAATGCATCATTGCGAGACACTCTTACTCATTTTAATTCAGAATAGTATTTAAAGATTGCTTCGCTATGCTCGCAATGACACAGCAACTGAGATAGTTTTCTGTTTGGAGATGAAATAAAATAAGTAGATGACCCAGTCAGTGCGAGGATCCGCCAGTTGGCGGAGACGAAGCAATCTCATCCTCCAAGTACAATATTTACTAAAATTACCCTCTTTTAATGAGAAGTGGCAGTATTTTTCAAAGCTTTTGCCACTGTAATTCCGATATCTGCTGGTGATTGAACAACATGGATCCCGCAATTCTTCATAATTTCCATTTTAGCAGCAGCCGTGTCGTTTTTTCCCCCTATTATTGCACCGGCATGTCCCATTCTGCGACCTTTCGGTGCAGTTTGTCCGGCAATAAAACCAATAACAGGTTTTGTTCCATTGACTTTGATCCATTCAGCAGCTTCATTTTCCATATTGCCACCGATCTCTCCGATAATTACAATAGCTTCAGTCTGAGGGTCATCCATCATAAGCTTTACAGCATCCAATGTTGTTGTTCCAATAATAGGATCTCCTCCGATTCCTATCCCGGTTGATTGTCCAAACCCCTGCTTTGTGACCTGGTCTACAGCCTCATAGGCCAGCGTGCCCGAACGTGAAATTATGCCTATGTTCCCTTTTTTGTGAATGAATCCAGGCATTATACCCACTTTAGATTCGCCGGGAGTTATAATCCCCGGACAATTAGGTCCTATCAGTCTGCACTGGAATGATTTAAGATAATCTTTCACCATAACCATATCTGATACCGGAATTCCTTCAGTTATGGCAACAATCAATTTGATCCCGGCATTTGCTGCTTCCATAATGGCATCGGCTCCTGCAGAAGGCGGTACAAAGATTATAGAAACATCGGCCGAAGTTTCAGCAACAGCTTCCCTGACAGTATTAAAAACGGGCAGATTCATGTGAACCTGGCCACCTTTGCCGGGCGTAACGCCTCCTACTACTTTTGTACCGTATTCAATCATTTGTGTGGCGTGAAAAGTTCCTTCGCTTCCGGTGAATCCCTGTACAATAACTTTTGAGTCTTTATTTAACAGCACACTCATAAATTCTTTTCTTAAATGATGCAATATTATTATCAAAAATACCTATAAAATATTCTCCTTCAATCATTTTATTCTGATATTTATCAATTTCTGATAAAAAACAAATAATTGCATTCTTTCCATTAGCTGTTTTATTTGCCACTAAGACGCAAAGACTCCAAGAAATATTCATCAAAGATTTACTCTTTGCGCTTCTTAGTACCTTCATGTCTTTGTGGCATCTTATTAGTTTTCATGATAAAATAGTATTGCATCCATGAGGTAAACTGGTTTGAACAGATCATTTAAGTTTCATACATTTGCCGGATATCGGAATGAGTTCAATGATCAGATCTGAAGATACCATATGTGCACCTGCAACAGCCATTGGAGGAGCAATCGCTGTAATAAGAATAAGCGGCCCGCATAGCCTTGGTATCTGTGAAAAAATATTCCATCCATCGGACAAAAATATTAAACTAATTGATCTTAAGGGATTTACAATTGTATTAGGAGAGATTCTTGATGGTGAAGAGGTTGTAGATGAAGTACTTCTGAGTGTTTTCAGAGAGCCTCACTCCTATACCGGTGAAAATTCATTTGAAATTTCCTGCCACGCCTCTCCATATATAATCAGAAAAATTCTTGAATTATTGATCAAAAATGGAGCAGTTTCAGCTAAACCCGGGGAATTCACACAGAGAGCCTTTTTTAATAGGAAGATGGATCTTTCTCAGGCTGAAGCTGTTGCAGATATAATTGCTTCAAAGACAAGTGCAGCACACAAGATTGCACTAAATCAAATGCGGGGAGGTTTTTCCAGAGAAATAAGCAAGCTGAGGCATGAATTATTAAATTTTGCCTCTCTAATTGAACTTGAACTTGATTTTGGCGAGGAAGATGTTGAATTTGCTGACAGGAAAGAGCTTAAGACAATAATTTTTAGAGTTAAAGACCTTGCTGACAGACTGGCAAATTCTTTTAAGCTCGGTAATGCGTTGAAGAATGGAATCCCTGTTGCTATTGTAGGAAAACCGAATTCAGGTAAATCAACATTGCTGAATGCCCTCCTGATGGAGGAAAGAGCGATAGTATCAGACATTCCGGGAACCACACGCGATTCAATTGAAGATACCATTGTAATTGACGGTATTGAGTACAGGTTTATTGATACGGCAGGGCTCAGGGAAACATCTGACATTATTGAGGTTATGGGAATCAAAAAAACCCATGAGAAGATAACCCAGGCATCGGTAATACTTTTAATTGATGAAATATCCGATTCTGCTGTGTCAATAAATAAACGCATCAGGTCAATGAGGGAGTTGATCATGGATTCAGAAAAGAGGCTGATTATCCTGATTAATAAAATCGATACGGTAAGCGATAATCGTCAGGCAGAACTGAAGTCTGGGATCAGACTGGATGATAATGACAGACTTCTTTTTATCTCGGCAAAAGAGAAATCAGGGCTTGATGATTTAAGGTTAGAATTAAGGGAGCTTGTTATGAAGGATAAGTTGAGTTCAGATGATGTAATAATCACAAATATAAGACATTATGAGGCGCTAAATCATGTTTCTGAAAGTCTTGGAAGAGTGATTGCAGGACTAGAGGATCATATCCCCGAAGATCTTATTGCAATTGACATCCGACAGGCTATCTATTATCTTGGTGAGATTACCGGGGAAATCACATCAGATGAGATACTTGGTAATATATTCAGGTATTTCTGTATCGGAAAGTAATTATGATTATCATCGATCAGTAAATCACAACATCAATTAGTTCATTAATATTTAGCCTAACAAACGTTTAAAACATGGAATAAATTTCTCCCAACGTTAAATTTTTCTAATCTGGTTGATTATAATGTTAATACTAGCCATTCATTTGGTTCATTCTTATAAAAGTTTTTGTTGTCAGGTCTCCGTTCCGAGATAGTTTCGTATAAGCAATGAATTTCCGAAAGTGTGAATTTTTGAAGCAATAATTTAATTCCAATTGGAAAGTGGCGTATGTACTTCTGAATATAGTAAAGGGAGAAAGTAAGATTTTGCACTATTTGCAAAAAATTTCTATTATTTTGTAATATTAATAAGTGGTAAATCATACTTTTGTGCGTCACATTAAATTATTAAAATAATTGGCAATTATGCAATTTATTATAAAATACATTTTGTTGGGTTTTCTGGCTTCAAGCCTGGTTTGTGCGGGTTGTGAAAAAAATAAACAAAATACTTTAACTGTTAACCTCAAAAACCTTGAATTCCCAAATGAAGGAGGAAGTACTAACATTATCATCCAGACTAATGCAGGGTCATGGAATTTTAAAGATTCATTTCCCGATTGGTTGCAAACTAGTCAGACAACAGGCATTTCCGGTAAAACAACAATTAGTGTGACAGCATTGGAAAATGCAGGTATTGGTTTACGGTCGGCAACTATCATTTTAAGTGCTGAATCGGCACCCACTGTACAGATCGCAATTTCTCAAAAAGGCAATTTATACCCTGGTTATAATACATCACCAATCGATCCTGATACAACAGGAATGAGTAGTACGGCTATGGAGATTGCAAAAAAAATTAAAGCAGGTTTGAATATTGGAAATACCCTTGAAGCCATTGGAGGAGAAACAAATTGGGGAAATCCTATGATTACAAATGATCTTATTAAACTAGTAAAACAGAGTGGTTTCAATGCGATTCGTTTACCATGTTCGTGGAATCAATATGCAGACCAAACCACTGCTCAAATAAGCACCAGCTGGTTAAACAGGGTTAAAGAAGTAGTACAATACTGTGTAAATAACGATATGTATGTCATACTGAACATCCATTGGGATGGTGGTTGGCTCGAAAATAATTGCACGCAAGATAAACAGGAAGAGAACAACGCAAAACAAAAAGCCTTTTGGGAACAAATTGCGACACAATTACGTGGCTTTGATGAACATTTACTTTTTGCAAGTGCCAATGAGCCGAATGTTAGTGATGCATCTCAAATGGCAGTACTGCTCTCATACCATCAGACCTTTATTAATGCTGTACGTTCAACAGGAGGTAAAAATGCTTATCGGGTGTTAGTGGTTCAGGGACCGAATACCGATATTGAAACAACAAATAAACTGATGAACCAATTACCCAACGATAAAATGCCAAATCGGATGATAGCTGAAGTACACTATTATACACCATGGAATTTTACCGGTATGACTAAAGATGAAAGCTGGGGTAATATGTTTTACTACTGGGGAAAAGATTATCATTCAATTACGGACCCTGCTCGTAATGCCACATGGGGTGAAGAAGCCGAAGTTGATAGGCTCTTTATATTAATGAAAAACAAATTTGCTGATAAAGGTATCCCTGTTATAATCGGTGAATTTGGAGCCATGCGTCGTGATAATTTAACAGGCGATGCATTAACACTGCATTTGGCTTCAAGGGCATATTACCTGAAATATATAACAAATCAGGCAAATACAAACGGATTGCTACCATTTTTCTGGGATACCGGCGGATTATTCAACCGACAAACGAATACAATATCTGATCAGCAATCTTTAGATGCACTAATACAAGGTGCAACTAAATAGAATATTTACAATTCCAATAAAATGGAGGATTGGTGTGCCACCAATCAGTACGCAGGAGAAGGAAACCCATAACTATAAGCTATCTCACTTAAAGAAAAGTTCTTTGCTTTCAATAATGACAATGATTTCTTAATTTTAGAAATTTTAAAGAATATAATGCTGAATTTTTGCAGTCTTAGCAGTGGTAGCAGTGGAAATTGTTATTATATTGGTAACGAGTTCCATGGGATATTGATAGATGCCGGAATCTCTGCTTCTACAATACGTAAGTTTCTGAAGGAGATGAACATATCGATGCAGATTATCATGGGTGTTCTTATAACTCATAATCACATTGATCATATCAGGGGTCTGCAGGTACTGGCAAGGAAGAACAGCATCCCTGTATTCACAACCGCAAAAATCTGGGAAAGTATTCTGACTCCATATATAAATATATCCCGAGACTGTATTCGGGAGATTTCTTTGCAGCAAAAGTTCCATCTGGCTGGTTTTGATATAGAGGCATTCCCCGTTTTTCATGACGCTCCTGAGACGATAGGGTTCCATATTTGTGCCGGAGGAAAAAAAATTACAATTGCTACCGACCTTGGAAATATATGCCATACAGCTGCACCATATATGAAAGAAGCTAACTTGCTCGTAATAGAGTCAAATTATGATGAACAGATGTTGGAGAATGGGAAATATCCTTACTTTCTTAAAGCAAGGATAAAATCAGATAATGGACATCTGGGGAATCATCAGACCTCGGTTTTCCTGGCTGATATTATAAATGATAACTTAAGCCATATATGTCTGGCACATCTGAGTAAAAATAATAACACCCCTGAAATAGCGCTCTCGACACTTCATAACACTCTTTCTGAACGGGGAATTCAATTAAATGGAGATCATCATATATTAGTCCTCAATCGTAATATACCGACTGAGATGATAAGACTGGTTGAGTAAATAACTTAATCGCACCTGAAGTTATAAAAAATTCTACCTTGTCTGTATCAGCTCGTTTTATGTTTCTTTAATTCAACCACAATTATTTTTCGTATCAGAAAATAACTTTCAATATCTTATTCATTTATGATTGAAGAACTCTAAAAAATTATTAATAACGGTTTTAATTTTCATCAGCAGATATTGAGCAAAATTTCAGATATTTGATATTTACAGCGAGTATTTCATTTAATTGCTTAATAATAAATCGGGAAGTTCTATGAAAACCAGAAAAACTATTATCCATCAAATTAAACTCCTGCTTTCAGCAGTGATTTTTCTCCTTTTTTCTCTAAACAAAATGTCAGGACACATTCCAATTTACTCTCCTGACAAAAATCAGGAGTTACTGAATGAACCATTTGACATAAGCGGTGATTTCCGGAATTTTACGAATACTTATTATCTTGCTGATAGCCTCTCATCGTTCGATCCAATAACAGGTAAAGGCGAGGTTACCTACCGGCGTTATGAAAATGTTACAAGGGAAGCTTTTAATAATATGATGGGAGTCCTCAGGCCTGTCGAACCAAATGAATTTCCGACCGGTGAATATGCAGGTTCTCCCTCCCTACCCTTTTCGATTGAGTTTATTTCCCCTCGTACCATACGAATAAGAGCAAGCTCGCGCTTTCAGGTTAAACCGGATAAAGAATCGTTGATGCTTGTCAATGGTAAAGCACCTAATGACAACAGTTCGTGGAAATACAATAAGATAGACGGAGGTTACAGTTATTCCAGTCCTTATGGTTCAGTAACTATAACAAGGTATCCATGGCGTGTTGAAATACATGATGCGGCAGGAAAATTGCTTACTCATACTATTCATAATACGGATGGCGCCGAGACATTCATTCCAATATTACCTTTTTCCTTTGTCCGCAGAGCATCCGATTATTCCACCAGTATGTCCGCAGTCTTCTCGTTGTCGCCAGACGAAAAAATATTTGGTTGTGGAGAATCCTTCACTGAATTTAATAAAAGAGGTCAGAAAGTCGTTTTGTGGGCCGATGACGCAAACGGTGTACAAAATGAGGCGATGTACAAACCGATTCCGTTTTTTATGAGCAATCGTGGATATGGGGTCTTCATGCATACATCATCTCCCATTACCTGCGATTTTGGAAAATATTACAGTGGTAATTATTCCCTCATGATAGGCGATGATGAGGCTGATATTTTTATCTTTCTGGGCGAACCAAAAGATATCCTGAATGAATATACCAACCTTACAGGAAAAGCTGCCATGCCGCCTCTATGGTCTTTTGGTTTCTGGATGAGCCGGATTACTTATTTCTCTGAAGCTGAAGGACGTGCGGTTACAAAGAAGCTGAGAGACAACCATATCCCGAGCGACGTTCTTCACTTCGACACAGGATGGTTCGAAAAAGACTGGAGATGCGATTTCCAATTCTCAAAAACACGTTTTCCAGAGGCAGCCAAAATGATGACTGATTTCAAAGCAATGGGATTCCAGACCAGCCTTTGGCAACTGCCCTATTTTGTACCTAAAAACACGTTATTTCATGAAATCATTGAAAAGGGTCTGTTTGTAAAAGACTCAAAAGGCAACCTGCCTTATGAGGATGCTATTCTCGATTTTTCAAATCCGGCTACAGTCAGTTGGTACCAGGATAAAATTGCTGGCCTATTAAAACAGGGTGTAGGTGTAATAAAGGTGGATTTCGGTGAAGCTGCTCCGAAAAATGGATTATATTTTTCAGGACAAACAGGATTTTATGAACACAATCTTTACCCGTTAAGGTATAATAAAGCTGTAGCAGAAATTACAAAACAGGTTACCGGAGAGACTATTATATGGGCTCGCAGTGCATGGGCAGGAAGCCAGCGCTATCCACTTCATTGGGGAGGAGATGCTGAGAATACTAATACGGCAATGGCTGCAACTCTTAGAGGCGGGTTATCTTTTGGTTTGTCAGGATTCTCTTTCTGGTCGCACGATATCGGTGGATTTGTAAATAAAAAACCTGAAGATCTCTATCGTCGCTGGACTCCATTTGGAATGTTGACTTCCCACACACGTGGTCATGGTGCACCACCTACTGAACCTTGGGAATATGGTGAAGATTTTATGAATGTATTCAGGCTGGCTGATAATATGCGCTATGAACTTATGCCTTATATCTATTCCCAGGCGAAAGACTGCACTGAACGTGGTTTGCCGATGGTTCGTGCGCTTTTTATAGAGTATCCGTCGGATCCGGGTTCCTGGCTGATTGATGATGAATACCTGTTTGGATCTGATATGCTTGTAGCTCCACTGCTAGAGAATGTCACAAAACGAGATGTTTATCTTCCACCCGGATTATGGATCGATTACCAGACGGGAAAAGTATATTCAGGTGGTTGGCATAATATTGATGCAGGCAAAATTCCAATTGTGATTCTTGTTCATGAAGGTTCGGTTATACCACATATTGCTCTTGCTCAGTCTACTACACAGATGGATTGGACTAAACTGGACCTGGTAGTATATGCAACTGACTCACAGAAAGTAAATGGAATAATCTGTCTGCCATCCGACAAAGTATTGCATAAGATATCATTAGATAGAAAAAATGGTATTTACGCACTTGAAACTGATCCATTTGCTGGAAAGGTAGCTTGGAAGATCAGGATGTATTCCAAATAAGTGATTTATTAAGAAGGAGATCCCTCGCTGGCGCTCGGGATGACATTTCAAGTTCGTGAAAAAAGAGAAAAAGTGGCGATTCGCAGATGATCGACTGTAAAACATTGAAAGTCTTTGCGAATCGCCACTTTTTCTCTTAGTATCCGTCTAGTAATCATGTCATTCCGGGCGCAGCGAGGAATCTCATGGAGTATTAATGATATACGATTACATTGATTTGTCAAGCGGTTATTCTGTCTTTACCAGCATTTTGCCCTTATTATTGCCACTGAAAAGACCAAGAAATGCTTCAGGCAGTTTATCGAATCCATCGATAACAGTCTCTGTATATTTTAGTGTTCCTTCATTTACCCATTTCGTCAGTTGTGCATAGGCTTCTTCGAAACGGGCGCTGTAATTACTTACTATAAAGCCCTGTAACAGTACACTTCTGGTAAGAAGGTGTGGCAATATGGAATAGCCCATATATGGTTTTGAATTGTTGTATTGAGATATTTGTCCGCATAAGGCAATGCGTGCGTGAAAATCGAGATTGGCAGCCACAGCTTCGGTGATCTCTCCCCCAACATTGTCATAGTAAATATCCACTCCTTCAGGGCACATGGCGGCCAATTCTTTTCTTATGGATTTAGAAGTCTTATAATTTATGGTTTCATCATATCCGAATTGTTTCTTAATTAAACTGCATTTTTCGTCACTGCCGGCTATACCAATAACTCTTGTCCCCTGCAATTTTGCAATCTGACCTGCAACAATTCCAACTGCTCCTGCAGCGCCTGATACTACAACCGTTTCACCCTTTACAGGTTTGCATATTTCCATCATTCCAAAATAAGCTGTAATTCCGGGCATTCCCAGAATTCCAAGATAATAGCTGGCTGGAACATTCTTTACATCAATTTTTCGAAGTTTTTCTGCCTTTTCTATACTATACGTTGCCCATGGTAATAAACCAACTACTATATCACCGGCAAGCAATAACTTGCTTTTGCTTTCAATTACCTTGGCAACAATACTTCCTTTTATCGGCTGATCAACCTCAAAGGATGCAGCATATGACTTTACACTGTTCATCCTGCCCCTCATATAAGGATCAACAGAAAAGTACCATGACTTCAATAATACTTCGTTATCCTGTAGCTCGTTAAGTAATATTTTTTCTTTTCTGAAATTGTCGGATGAAGGCAAACCAATTGGTCTTGATGCCAGTACAAATTGGAAATTTTCCATAGATTTCATCATAATATATTTTTCATTAAACAACTGGTTTCAATATTTTGTTCAATTTATCCATAACAAACTATTCTAAAGGAAATCTAATCCCCGCGAGCGCATTGGCTTCGCCGAGCTCTCCGCCAAGTGGCGGATCGGTTCTCCATTGCTTGCTGCGAAGAGCTTCAATTATCCGCACAGAACTTTTTAAGTCATCCTTTGTTAATCTTATCATAGAAATTTCCAATTAAAAAGGACAAGACATGAAAAAACAATTTTTTTATACAGGTTTTTTAATAAGCATCATTATGTTTGGTATCACCTCAATCATCAAGTCAGCCAGTTTGCCATCAAAAATAAAGGAGGAAACTATATCCTATTCAGTAAATGGCGTAACATATAAAGGATTTATTGCTTACGATGATAATATAAAAGGAAAACGACCTGCGATTCTGATCGTTCCTGAATGGTGGGGGTTGAATGACTATCCCAGAATGAGGGCACGAAAACTGGCTGAACTGGGTTATTTTTCATTAGCTGTAGACGTTTTCGGTAATGGCAAAATCGCAGCAAATCCAACGGAAGCACAGGAATTTACTACTCCGTTTTATAAGGACCCGACAATGGTAAAAAACCTTCTGGATGTTGCTCTTCTGAAACTAAAAGAATATCCGCAGGCTGATCCTAAAAATGTTGCCTCAATAGGGTATTGTTTTGGTGGATTTGTTGTATTGAACTATGCTAAACTGGGAGCTGATCTCAAAGGTGTCGTAAGTTTTCATGGCGGGTTAGGCGGTGTACCTGTAGAAAAAAAACTATTGAAAGCCAAAGTTCTTGTTTGTCATGGAGCAAATGATAAGTTTGTTTCTCAAAAAGATGCAGAGAATTTAAAACATAAGTTAGATTCTATAGGCGCTGATAACACCTTGAAAATATATGCAAATGCAACTCATGCGTTCACTAATCCGGATGCCACGGAGACCGGCAAAAAATTTAATATGCCTATTGAGTATAATGCCGAAGCTGACAGAGATTCATGGAATGACATGAAAATGTTTTTTGGGAAGATATTTAAGAAATAGTCTCTTGTATTATCATTTTTTTCATTCATAAGGATTTGGGGTGTGTGGTTCGCGGTATGCGGAGAAGATACCTCATTAGCAGTAGCTGATTGATCTAAGATTGTTGGCAAAAATCTTAGTGTCAATTCTCTTAGTCACTCCGTCTCTAAACCTGTCTTTTTCTCTTTTTCTCATTCTCCCAGTCTCCCATTCTCCCATTCTCCCATTCTCTTTATTTCAGTACATATTTTACCATTTTTAAAGTTTTGCCCGGTTTTCGATGTAACCATTTGTACCTTTACAAGTAATCAATATAGAGAACCAAAAATTCGTACAGTGGCAGACATTCGTGACGAAGTAATAATGCAACATGTGAAAGATGGAAACCTGTCAGAGATGTCAGTCCTGTTTGAACGGTACCATATTAAGTTGTTTAACTTTTTTCTTAGGCTTACAAGGAATAAGGACATTAGTCAGGATCTTACTCAGAATTTGTTTTACAGGATGATAAAATATAAAAACAGCTATAAAAGTGAATATTCAGTTAAATCCTGGATATTTCAAATAGCCAGGAATCTTCATGCAGACTACTGCAAAGAGGAGAAGCGATCGGGAGAGCTATTCCTTAAAACTGATAAATATTCTGTAGAGCCTGCTGATGATACTGAAGGTTATCGAGAAGATGATTATGACAGGCTGGAAAAAGCGATGTCCAATCTCAGTGTCGAGCAGAATGAGATAATTGTATTAAGCAGGTACCAGGGAATGAAATATGAGGAGATTGCTGAAATCACGAATCAGTCTGTCGGTGCAATAAAAGTTGCTATGTACAGGGCAATTAAACAACTCAGGGGAATTTATTTTAAACAGATTTAGAAGAAGAATTATGAAATGCGAGGAGGTTGAACAGAAAATGGTTGATTATCTTGATAATAATCTGGATTCAGGTTCACGTCAGGAAATTGAAAAGCATCTCGAAACTTGCGAAAGATGTCTTGATGAGTTAAATGAGAGTCAGCAGATTCTTAATCTTTTTCTCAAAGATGAAATGGTAAAACCTGATGATTCATTACGCATTAACTTTTACCATATGCTTCACTCAGAAATGAAAAAGAGTGAAGAAAAGAGTATAATTATGGAATATAAGACTGCTATACCGTGGTATAATAATAGCAGGTATAGAGTTGCGGCAGGTATAGCGCTGCTTATATGTGGAACATTTATAGGTTTGCTTTTGCATACAGGATTTAATAATTCATACACTTCAAATGAATTAAAGCGGCTTCAATCTGAAGTATCGGACCTGAAAAAAACCGCCATGTTCACAATGCTCAAAGAAGAATCATCGAGCGACAGGATACAGGCAGTCAGGTATGTTGAAGAAATTGACAACCCTGATCCGAATATGATTGAAGTTCTCGTAAAAACTTTGAATAACGACAAGAATGTAAATGTACGGATGGCAGCCGCTTATGCTCTTTCAAAGTTTGCAGGCCAACATGCAGTCTGCGACTCACTTGTCAAGTCTCTTGAGATACAGAATGACCCGATCATCCAGGTTACTCTCATAAATATCCTTATGGAGAGGAAGGAAAAAAGTGCATTAATACCAATACAAAAGATTATTGCAAACAAGAGTACATTAAAGGAGGTAAGAGCTGTTGCTGAAAATAGCTTGAGAGTTCTTATCTGATAAACATGAAAAACAATTGAATTCAGTTAAAAATAAATCGTGGCAGATTCCGGGTTTGCCTGATTAAAATGTTAACTACTTAATAAAAAATGTTATGAAAGCAATGAAAACCAGTATTATAGCAATTTGCATATTCTTAAGTGCAGGTATCTTATCTGCGCAGGAATACAAGATTCCAGTCCAAAACACAAAAGACGGAAGACTCATCCTTAAAGACTTCACAGGTACATTACCAATTGAAGGTTATGCCGGTGCTGACATTATTATTACCTCAACCTCTGAAGATCTTACACCACCTGAAAAGGCAAAAGGTTTAAAGCCAATATTCCCTTCAGGAACTGATAATACCGGACTTGGACTTGACGTGCAGAAAATCGACAACCTGATTACTGTCACTTGTCTTCTTCCTTTCTCCAGAAACGGAGAATATAAGATCAGAGTACCCGAAAACATGACCATTGAACTATCAAGCGGATGTGAGAGATCGAATGATGTCTCGGTTAAGGGGATGAAAAATGAGATTGATATTAAAAGCTGTCACGATATTGAATTGAAAGATGTTACGGGTCCTCTGGTCCTGTCCACAATTAGCGGTGATATTAATATTACTTTCAGCAGTATTAATACGACTAAATCGTCTTCAGTTAATTCTATCAGCGGGGATTTAGACATAACTTTGCCTGCTAAAACAGCTACTGACCTTGAATTAAGAACGGTTTCCGGTGCATTTTATTCTGATTTTGACTTTTCCGAATCGCAAAAGAACCTAAGAAAAGTCGGAGGAAACGAAATTAATTATTCTCTTAACGGAGGAGGTTTCAAATTCGCCATCGGAAGTGTAAGTGGAAATATTTATCTGAGGAAGGGAAATTAATTCCCTTGCCTCCTTTTATTTTCTCAAATAATTATTTCAATGAAAACAGGTACAATTTTAGTTGTAGCATGGTTGTGCTGTGCTTCAATCAAAGCCCAGCAGATAATCGAAAAACACATGGATTTTTCAGGAAAAGAATCTCTTTCCCTAAAGATTCAGATAGCCGATTCCATAAATGTTCAGACCTGGAATAAAAATGAAGTCTATGTAAAAGCTTCTGTAAATGTCAATGAGAATAAGGATAATGATGCTTATGTAACCTCATTCGATGATTCAGGCAATTACATAGCCATCGAGGCAAATTTTAAGGATAATTATTTCAAGGGTAAAAAGAATTGCTGCAATGAGACTGACATCTACTGGCAGATCTTTATGCCTGAAAAAACAAAATTCTCGGTTGAGACCATTAATGCTGACGTTACAATAAAGGGCCAGACCAGGGAGATGAATGTAAAATCAATAAGTGGCTATATCGATCTCACAGAACCTGAAGGTAAAGAGGCCGATCTCGATTTTTCAACGATCTCCGGAAGAATGTATTCAAACCATGAACTGGCTTTGAATAAAATGCATAGCGGAATTCCAATGAAAATAAATGAAAAACTGAATAACGGAGGTGATCCAATAAAACTTGAAACAATAAGTGGTGATATTTATTTCAGAATGACTAACGCCAATTAAGTTCACCCGCTAGTAATTAAGGAATGAAGCAGCTTTACTAAAAGCTTTAAATACGAATAAGGCATGCGGCTTGCGGTAACCGATATCCGGCATCCGGCATGATATGTTCTGACTTCGGATATTTAAGATTTTCTGAAAATAAAATTGCCTGTAAGGGAAGCATCATTCTATAATAATTTAAGTCTTTGTAATGTATTTTGTAACCCTTCTCCTACGGAAGCGTTAACAGAGTTGTAACCAATTAATAATAGAACTACTACCTAACAGACTTGACCTTATGAAATATACCTTTTTAAAAAGAAAGATTTTAAGCCTGATATTTATTCTTTTATTTACAAGTAGTTATGCCCATTCAACTGACTCGACTATCGTTGTAAAAAGAACTTATAAAACGGCATTCGCTAAAACCGCCCCTGTTATTGACGGTCTCATGAATGATGATTGCTGGAACCTGGTTGAATGGACAACCGATTTTACTCAGTCACAGCCGGTCGAAAATAAGCCTCCATCTCAACAGACAGCCTTTAAAATACTATACGATAATGATGACATTTATATGTTTGTTCGTTGTTTTGATACTGAACCTGATAAGATTAGCAAGATTATGTCACGAAGGGATAATTTCAATGGAGATATGATATTTGTGGAATTTGACAGCCATTTTGATAAACAGACAGATTATTTATTCTCGGCGTCTGCTTCAGGTGCAAAGAGCGATGCAGCAATGTCTGATGACGGGAATAATGAGGATGACAACTGGAACCCGATCTGGTATATGAAAACTTCGGTTGACGATAAGGGTTGGTGTGCTGAAATGAAAATTCCTTTAAGTCAGCTACGTTTCGATAAGAACAGTGAGCAGATATGGGGGCTACAGGTTACACGTGCTATCTACCGTTTACAAGAACGTTCTCAATGGCAATATATTCCAAAAGGTTCCCCCGGGATAATTCATTTATTTGGAGAACTTCAAGGCATAAATAGCATAAAAACAAAACACCAGATAGAATTGATGCCTTATACAGTCGCCCGCACGGAAAGATTTCAAAAAATCGAAGGAGATCCTTTTAACACAGGAAAATTATCAAAGATCTCAGCCGGGCTGGACGGGAAGATTGGTCTCTCCAATAATTTCACACTTGATTTCTCAATAAACCCCGATTTTGGCCAGGTTGAAGCTGACCCGTCGGAAGTCAATCTTACCGCTTTTGAATCATACTTTTCTGAAAAACGCCCTTTTTTTATTGAAGGTCAGAACATTTATCAGTTTATGCCAGATCAGACAATAGTAATTCATAATATGTATTCCGACAATCTATTCTATTCCAGGAGAATAGGAAGATATCCTCAGTATTATCCTTCAGTTGGAGACGGTGTCTATGTTAAAATGCCTGAATCTACCACAATTCTTGGTGCTATGAAGTTATCGGGAAAAACCAAGAAAGGTCTGTCTATAGGTATTCTCGAAAGTCTGACATCAAGGGAAGATGCATTGATAGACAGCGTTGGGACCAGGCGAAAAGAGACCGTAGAGCCTCTCACAAATTATTTTGTTGCAAGAGTTCAGCAGGATTTCAATAAAGGGCAAACCATTCTTGGTGCCATGTTTACATCGGTGAACAGAGATATTAAATCCACCAACCTCAATTTCCTGCACTCATCAGCCCATACAGCAGGATTAGACTTCCAGCATAACTGGAAAGACAGAACCTGGTATGTAGCAGGAAATGCAGAATTCAGTGATGTCAAAGGGTCCACTGCATCAATAACTGATACTCAAACGTCATCTGCACGCTATTATCAGAGACCAGATGCAAAATATCTTGGTGTTGATTCATCCCTCACTTCACTTTCAGGTTACGGAGGAACAGTAAAATTCGGAAAAAGCAGTAAAAAGCGATTGCAGTTTGAGACATGTGTGATTGTGCGGTCACCAGGACTTGAATTCAACGATATTGGTTATATGAGATATTCGGACATCATTTATCAGGGCAACTGGATGGGTTACTATTTACGAAATCCGTTCTGGATTTTCAATAATTTATACCTTAATACAAACTACTGGATGTATTTTAACTTTGGGGGCAAACTTTTGTCAAGAAACTACAATACAAATTTTAATACCCAGTTTAAAAATAAATGGAGAATTAATGGGCAATTTAACAGAGAAAGCCAGAATATTTCCACAACGCTATTGCGCGGGGGTCCGTCATTTATTGTTCCCGGAAACCAGAGTTTCAGTTTGTACCTTTCCACTGATCAGTCTAAAAAAGTCTCCTTTTACGACGGAATTTATCAGGGATTTGGCGATGTAAATTGCTACAGATATCAGGAGTATTATGGTGGTATCTATATCAGGCCTTCGAACTCATTATCAATTTCAATTGAACCCGATTACAGCATTCAAAAAACTGAATTGCAATATGTAAGTACGGCAGGTACCAGCCAGGATCCATTATATGTTTTTGGGACACTGAATCAGAAGACACTGGGTATTACCTTCAGGATAAACTATACGATCAATCCTGAATTAAGTATAGAATATTATGGTCAGCCATTCGTTTCAGCAGGAAACTATACAGACTTTAAAAAAATCACTCAACCGGCTGCAGGTACTTTCAAACAAAGATTTTATGAATATACTCCTGCAGAACTGACCAAAGATCCTTTGACCAACACCTACAATGTTAATGATGGAGGAACCTATTCCTTCGGAAACCCTGATTTCAATTTCAGACAATTCCGTTCGAACCTTGTTATAAGATGGGAGTATCTGCCTGGTTCGACGCTG
>OCZT010002949.1_pt1 | contig 17515 bp, 15 predicted proteins | sample 1539031 | NCBI WGS metagenome assembly OCZT01 (sample SAMEA3539308, study PRJEB22396) | soil metagenome | biome: tundra; feature: field; material: soil | place: USA | collected 2010-05 | depth 0.15 m | reverse complement strand
GTATTAATACTTCACAAAAGCCTTCAATTGGTTTAAATACCAATCTTTATCATCGTACATAATAAAATGTAATCCTTTGGTTGCATAAACAATTTTTGTGGCTCTCATTTTTTTAAATTGCCCGACAATTCTTGCATTGGATGGTTTGAAACTTGGCTCCAGCATAATCAATGACGGACAAATGGCTCGCGAAATTGTATCTCTCAAATCAGTATTCAGAAACTCGCAAAAAGTCTCACCCATTGTTTTCCTGTCCGACAAAAGATTCCAATGAACAACGGTTTCTATTTTTGAGGTATCGGCAATCATCAGTTCCATATTTGCGCGCTGCATTTTATGCAACTCTGCGTCAGTCATCGCTTGCATAGCTTTTACATTTTCAAGACAATCAGGTTTCTTTTTTGGTGTAAATTTATCATCCCACAATTCGGCATAGCATGGCAAGGCATCAATATCCACAATCTTTGAAACTAAATTCGGATAATCCGAAGCAAGCCACAGAGCCATTATTCCGCCAAGACTATGACCGATGATGATTGGATTTTTTATCTTTTCAAAAATAATATATCTCGCAATTTCATCCACCCAACTTTTCAGAGTAGGATTTGCATCTGCCTTTATGCCGGCAAATCCATGCATGTTTATGCGGATACATTTATAATCTTTTTCAAAAACTTTTATCGTTTCATTCCACACATCGCTGGAGCAGGCAAAGCCCGGAATGAAGATAATAGTCTTGGTTCCGGCACCTGAAATCTTTACATCGAATGGATAATTATGTTCGGGAAAAAGATTTAAACACCCCATCATCGAAACCACTAAAATCAACAGTGCTTTTTTCACGCTGCAAGTTTACTGATTTTCGGGTGTATATTTGGTGAAGATGAAGAAACAGGGAGTGGGGATTGAGGTTTTGAGATTAGGGGATTAGGGAAATTATCTATTTTATCAACCCAAAAAATTTATAAAGCCATTCGAACGATAAAATAAGTCAGTAGAATGACTATTTTACTCATTTGAACAGGAAAATATCGCATTCGAACGAGCTATTTCCTCAGTCGAATGGGATATTTCCTCAGCCCCTGAATTTATTTTCGCAGCCCCCTGATTTATTTTCTCAGCCCCTTAATTTATTTTCTCATTCGAATGCGATATTTTCTCATTCGAACAGAATTTTAAGTGAAATCATCAATATTGTATTGATAATCATCACTTTAAATCAATCATAAGCCAATATAAATTGCTTTTGGGATGATAAATTAACCTCAAAATCGAGAATAATCGAAAATAAAAGGATTAATAATCACCCATCATAGTTGGAATTCATTTTTAAAACCATATTTTTACCCCCTAATACTAAATTATAAATAAAAATCATAATGATAGGAGTAAAAGTAAATCAATATAACACGTGGGTTAACCCGTTTGTTGCTTATGTTATCGCAAACATGCTGCGATTAAGAGTTTTAGTTTCTCAAACGGATGCCTTGGCGATTGATTTGACTGATTGGGATACAAAATTTGGTGTTTATTCTCATATAGCCACCCAAACTCATGGGTCTATAGGCGATATAAATACTAAATATGATTATTTACATCATGAAACGAATTTAATCCGTCAGCAGATTAAAAATGACCCGAATGTGATTTTGACGGGTACGGACAGGACTGTGCTTGATATTCCTGAAGATCCAACACCAAGAGGACATGTGCTTCCATCGGTTACAGGTCCGGTAAACACGCAGTTAAGAGCAACTCATTTACAGTCGGAAATTTTTACTTCTAATCCTGTTGCAGGTCATGAAACCGAAAAGGCTTTGCCCGAGGGTGTTGTAAAGATTGGAAGAAAACTGGCGGTTGTAAAAATGGGAGACCTGCTTCCTGCTGCAAATTTGTATAACGGATTGCCATCAGTAGGCAGTACTGTTTTTCATCTTCTTTTCAGGGAAGAGCAAACAAACATGCAAGCCTATATTATTACCTGGTATATAAATAACAGGGGAGAAGAAGGACCGCCAAGCCCTCCTTATCCTTTTACGATTACTTAGTCAATAATAATCTTAAAAAGAAAGCTCTTCGGGAATCCGGGGGGCTTTTTGTTGTTTTATATATTTTGGGAGATTTATAACATTATATATAGGTATTATAAAAAATTGTAACTTTACAGCTCGATTTAACCATTTTGTCTTGAAAAAAAATCTGTCTTTAATAATTATTATTTGCTTGGGATTAACATCTTGTCAGCAAACTGACCAGGGTCATCCTAAAAATTTGATAGATGGATATTTGCTAACACCTAATCAAAAAGCATTGTTTAATTATTTTACACCTAATACTACTATACAATTTTTTGATTCTGTAAACCAAGCTGTTATTCAAATTCAAGAGGTTTCAGAAATAGATGTTGATTCAGCAGAATTTCATACAGGTGGAGATATAGGTGAAAGATTTACTACCAATTATGAAGTGCTTTCAAACATTAGCCCAAAGTTTGGTGTTGGCTGTTATTTAATTGCCAATAGAAACAATGCATGTGTATTAGAAATATCATTTGATTCTGATTCCAATAATATATATATTAGTTCGGATTTTTCTTTTAATCCCTATGATTCAAATAAATCGGATACAACTTATACCCCTCCCGGAGGAATTGGTATTTTATCGGGAACTTATACTTATCAATTATTAGATTCCATTACTTTTTCATCTCATACCTTCTATAATGTTTATTACCTTAAAACTCCTCTCTACGGTGATTCATTAGCAGTTGTAAACAATTGTTATTATTCGTTAAGTAAAGGTATTGTGGGTTTTCAAATACATCAGGATAGTTCATTTTGGATAAGAGGAAATTAATAAAATAAGGAGTTAAAACCCCCAACTTTTCCCAAAAAACCCCCTCCATTTGCAGTTATTAACAAAAAATTGTTTATCTTCGCCCCGATTAAAAATAGAAAAAAATAAAAATAAGATGCCATTAAGTTCAGAAGTAAAGATAGAAATCTTTAAAAAACACGGAAAATCGGAAAAAGATACCGGGAAAAGCGAAGTTCAGATAGCTATGTTTTCAACCCGTATCAATGCCTTAACCGAGCATTTGAAAATCAATAAAAAGGATTTTTCAACACAAACAGCCCTGATTAGTTTAGTTGGTAAACGTCGTCGTTTGCTCAATTACCTGATGAAAAACGATATCACCAGGTATCGTAAAATCATTGCGGAACTCAATATCCGTAAATAACCGGGACAATTTGATAATTTGACAATGTGTTAATTTGATAATGAAAAATTATCAAATTAACTTGTTTTTATCTTTACTTATTATCAAATTACCAAATTATCAAATTATCAAATTAAAATGTATACATTAAAATCAAAAACAATAGATATCGGCGACGGAAGAACCGTAACGATAGAAACAGGTAAGCTGGCAAAACAAGCCGATGGCTCCGTGGTGGTCCGTATGGGCGATACCATGTTGCTGGCTACCGTGGTCTCCAAAAAAGAAGCAAAAGAAGGAATGGATTATCTGCCTTTATCGGTAGATTACCAGGAAAAATATGCCGCCGTAGGAAGATTTCCTGGTGGTTTTTTCAAGCGCGAAGCCCGTTTATCGGATTATGAAATCCTGATAAGCCGGATAATTGACCGTGCCTTGCGTCCTCTTTTTCCGGATGATTATCATGCAGAAATTCAAGTACTGGTTACTTTGATTTCGGCTGATAAAAACATTTTGCCCGATTGCCTTGCAGGATTGGCTGCATCGGCTGCCATCGCTATTTCTGATATTCCTTTTGCAGGTCCGATTTCAGAAGTTCGGGTGGCAAAGATTGATGGCAAATTGGTTATCAATCCTTATATTTCTGATATCGAGAGAGCAGATATAAACCTGATTGTTGCTGCATCAGCACATAATATTCTGATGGTTGAGGGGGAGATGAATGAAGTATCTGAGAAAGATATGCTGGAAGCGATTCAGTTTGCTCATGAGGCAATAAAAATCCAGTGCCAGGCACAGTTAGACCTTGCCGAAATGTGTGGAAATAAACCAAAACGTGAGTATAATCACGAAACTAATGACCCGGAATTAAAGGAAAGAATCCGTAAGGAACTTTATGATAAGGTTTATGAGGTTGCCAAGATGGCTAACCCTGATAAACATGCGAGACATGAGGCATTTCAGGCTGTGAAAGATGCTTTTATGGAAACGCTTCCTGAAGAGGAAAGAGAAGAAAAGAAAGCATTTGTAGATAAATATTATCACGATGTGGAGAAAGAAGCCGTTCGAAGAATGATTATGGATGAAGGCATTCGTTTGGATGGAAGAAAGGGCGATCAAATCAGAGAAATCTGGTCGGAGGTGAATTATCTGCCTTCTGCACATGGTTCTTCAGTTTTTACAAGAGGCGAAACCCAATCATTGACCACCGTTACTTTAGGAAGTAAATTGGATGAGCAAATGATTGATGGGGCGATGATTGAAGGATATAATAAATTTTTGTTGCATTATAATTTTCCACCATTTTCGACTGGAGAGGTTAAGCAGATGCGCGGCGTTGGTCGTCGTGAAGTTGGTCATGGGAATCTTGCCATGCGTTCTTTGAAGAAAGTTTTACCAACCGATGGAGAAGTAAATCCTTATACCATTCGTATTGTTTCTGATATATTAGAATCAAATGGTTCATCTTCAATGGCAACTGTTTGTGCGGGTTCTCTGGCTTTGATGGATGCAGGGATTAAGATTAGAAGTGCTGTTTCAGGAATTGCAATGGGCTTGATTACTGATGGGAAAAAGTTTGCTGTTCTATCAGATATTTTAGGTGATGAAGATCATTTGGGAGATATGGATTTTAAAGTAACGGGTACCTCAAAAGGTATTGTTGCCTGCCAGATGGATTTGAAAGTAGAAGGATTGCCTTATGAAATAATGTTGCAGGCATTGGAACAAGCAAAAGCAGGAAGATTGCATATCCTTGGCGAAATGAATAAAACCATTTCTGAACCAAGAGCGGATTACAAACCTTTTGCTCCGAGAATTGTGAAAGTAACTATTCCAAGAGAATTTATTGGTGCTATTATCGGACCAGGAGGAAAAATCATCCAGGAAATGCAACGCGAAACCGGAACAACCATTTCAATTGAAGAAGTTGGAGAGCAGGGTGTTATCGAAATTGCATCTTCAGATAAAGCATCAATTGACAAAGTATTAGCCAAAATAAGTGGCATCGTTGCCATACCTGAGGAAGGAAAAGTTTATGAAGGAACTGTAAAAACCATCATGCCTTTCGGAGCATTTGTAGAAATTCTTCCGGGTAAAGATGGATTATTGCATATCTCTGAAGTTAGTTGGGCTAGATTGGAAAGTATGGAAGGCGTATTGAAACCGGGTGATAAAATTCAGGTTAAGTTGATTGAGGTTGACAGAAAGACGAATAAACTGAAACTTTCGAGAAAGGTATTATTGCCTCGACCTGAGAAACAAAATCAGGAGCGATAAGGCTATTAGCATTAGCCAATAGCTATTAACTATCAAAAGACCTTCGAGGTAAATCTTTGAAGGTCTTTTTTATTGTCAAAATCCCCTTTCTATTTTGAATAATTATTTTCTTCATTATTTTATTGCATTACCCTAAAAAGGGATAATGTCATAAAATGAAAATATTAAATCTTTTGTTTAGTATTGTTTAAGTTTCCAATTCAATGAGGTATGTTATAGCCGTCAGGGAGGTATGTATTAAATGTCAGGGAGGTATGTTCTAGGCGTCAGGGAGATGATTTTCAAAGTCAGTCAGGTATGTTTTAGCCGTCAGGGAGGTCGGGTAACCCATCAAGTTAGTCGGGTAAGCTATCAAGTTAGTCGGGTAACCTATCAAGTTAGTCGGGTAACGTGTCATGGAGGTCGGGTAACGTGTCAGGGAGGTCGGGTAACGTGTCAGGGAGGTCGGGTAACATGTCTGGGAAGTCGGGTAACGTGTCAGAGAATTCGGGTAACGTGTTAGGGAAGTCGGGTAAGGTGTTAGGGAAGTCGGGTAAGGTCTCAAGGATATATGTTTTTCACGCTACCATATATGGTAGCGTCATTTTCATGTATGATTTCATGGAAAACATATATGTTCTTGTTAAAAAGATGTATTTCTTAAGTTTTATACCTTTTTTTGGTTTTTGGAGGATGATTTCTACTACCTATATTATAGGGTGGTTTTTTAGATGGGGATGGGATTGATTAAAATTTCATAGCTTTGCGGCATAAATAATTATTAATCTAAAAAATATAAAACATGATACTATTTGTAATTGGTGTTTGGTGTGTTTTGAGTTTTGCTATTTCTTCTTATGGGGAAAGAAAAGAAATAGGTTATTGGGGAACTTTTGCATGCTGTTTATTTTTGTCTCCATTAATCGGATTAATAATTGCCGCTATTTCTAAAGATAAGGTTGCTGGTTCTCAGCCTTTGTCCGCTAATATATCAGCAATGATAATAAATGCAGATTGGAATTTGAATAAAGGATTGCATGATGAAGCATTGAAAGTATATATGGAAATTGTAACTTCTGTTTCAATTTCCCCTCAAAGTTATTATAAGATAGCTGCCATTTATTCCATAAAAGGAGATGTTGAAAATAGCTATAAATATCTTGATAAAGCTGTTCAACAGGGATTTAATGATTTTGAAAAGATTAAAACTATTGTTTCTTTTAAATCATTACGAGCCGATAAAGACTTTCAACAATTCGCTTTGAATGGATATAGACTCATAAAAGCTTCTATAACCAATGCAACATCCAAATTCGATGAATTAGAGAAGTTGGGGAAATTGAAAGAATCGGGGGTAATTTCTCAGGAGGAATTTGAGAAAGAGAAGGGAAAAATATTAAACTAAAAATTATAAAGAATGAGGAAAAATCCTGACAGGCGCGCATTTCACCTACCTTATATGTAGGCAGCTTTTTTGGATGGGGAAGGGATTGGTGAAAATTTCTTAGCTTTGCAGTCAATAAAAATAATTTAAATTAAATAATAATGGAAAATAAAATAGCTTATGCACAAGGAGTCCCTTATGAAGGATTAGTAAAAAGGGCTTGGAAATCTTATGTAGCAATTGATGGAGGACATTCAGATGATATGAATCGTCTAATTGATGCTGAAAATGGAATTAAGCATATAGGTCTTAAAAGTGCAGATGTCCAACTTGAAAAAATAAAAGTTGTTCTTAATAAGGCAATTGATAAGTTTTTGAAATTTAAAATTAATGAAGAAGAAGCAAATGCCTTTAATGGTTATAAAATAAAAATTAATGATGCAACCTCATCAAAAGACTTGTTAATAATAATAAATGAAGTTCTCGAATTAACCCAAAAATTTAAAGAATACTAAATGAGCTTTATTAAAAACTTATTTGGAAGTAATGACTCCAATGCGAATGATGAAAATAAAATCAAAAGAACAATATTTGATTTCTTTCAAATGGATATAAGAAATATTCCTGATGAAAGTTTTATTGAAGGGGAAACAATAACAACTAAGGATGGTAATAAAGCTGTAACTTATAGAAAGTTATTAAAATATAAAGAATGTGGAATTTTTGACATAGTTGAAGTTCATGTAATTGGTGAAAATTATAAAAATGTCTGTTTTATGACTAATAATGTAAAATCAATCAAGATGAAAACCGCATTAAATTTGATTGATGAACTTTTTTTAATTTATGGTAATGATGATTCTAACAAAGGAATGTCTAATAAAGAAGATATTGATAATTATCAATCTAAAGATTTCAATTGCTTATTCGAAAGAACGTGGTTAGAATATCCTAAATATAAATATCCAATCCATTTTAGACGAATGGATAATGAATTATCTATGACAATTTTTGGAGCACAAAAAGATTGACCAAAATCCGACAAGATAAAAAAAGCGGTATAAATCATCCCGCTTTTTTTATTTAATAGTGCAAGTTTTTAAATATTTTCATTTTATGACATTTCCCTTTTTTGGGAATGCAATAAAATGATGATGAAAATAATACTACTATTTCTTCTTAATAAAGAGACCCAGGAAAAGAAACAACAAAGTTCCGATGGAAAGGATGGACGCAATTTTGCCAAGATAGTCGCCATGTTTTGCATAGAAGGTCATTTCTGAATTGGCGTTAATTGATTGTTTGATAACAGCAGGTTCCCACCATTTTGTCGCTTGTTGCATGTCGCCTTTTTGATTGATGAAACAGGAAATGCCGGTATTCGCTGAACGGGCAATGCTTCTTCGGAATTCTATTGCCGTCAATCTGCCATAGTTGCAATGTTGTTTATATCCGGGGCTATCGTTCCACCAGCCATCGTTGGTAATAATGAATAATAAATCAGCTCCATTCTTTAAATACCCTGATAAAAAATCTCCGTAAATAGATTCATAGCAAATTGCGGTTCCGATTTTCCATTTCCCGTTGATAGAATTAAAAACTGTTCTATCTTCCTGAGTTCCATAACTGCCAGATGTTCCTCCAAGATCAATTGCATACTTTCCAAGAAACCCAAAGATTTTAGGATAGGGCATTTTCTCCACGCCCGGAACTAATTTGGATTTATGATAAATTTGAATTTTCCCTGAATTGTCAACTTGAAAAGAGGCATTGTAATCGTCGTAGTAAATATTTGGGTCAGTATCAGATTGACGCGCGGTTTCTGAAAGATTATCTACCTTTTTAAATCTTCTTGCAGAACCCATTCCACAAACAAAATTCAATTTTGGAAAGGGCTTGATGAATTCTTTTATGGTTTTAATATTCGGAGATTCATTTAAAAACTCCTCCCAAACCGCTTCGGGTAATGCTGTTTCCGGGAAAACAAGATAGTCGGTTGTGCTATCAACTTTCTCAACAGCCAGTTTTAACATCATATCTAATTTCTCTGCATCACTAATTGAGAATTTTTCATTGTATGGATCAAAATTGGGTTGGACAACAACTATATTGACGGGTGAGTATTTTTCATTATAATTTGTATAAATCAACAACGACAAACCAATTGGAACAATAACCAATGATAAAATAACAGCAACTCTTTTCTTCCATTGAAAATCTTTATTATTTATCCATTGCTTTATCAAATTGAATATTAAAATATTTATAGTCAATACCCATATTGAACCACCTAAAATCCCCGTATATTCATACCACTGAACCCAGGAAGTGTAAGAAGCAAAACCAAATCCAAGAGTTAACCAAGGCCAGGAAAGCTCCCATGATAAATGCAGGTATTCAAATGCTACCCAGAAAAATATTAAAGAAATATTTCCGGCTAAACTTCCGTATCTTTTTCTTGTGAAGTAAGACAGATGGAAAATGATGGTCATGAATAAAGTATTAAAAACAAAAGCTGCAATCGCTCCCCAATCGGATGAATAATATACCCACCAGGTGGTGCCGACATTCCAGATTAATAAGGCTAAATAAACCGTTCCGAAGTGGCGAAGACCTTTTCTTTTTCTGTTGTCTTCACATATTTTATCAAGGACTAATAATAAGGGAACAAACCCGATAAATAATAAAGGAGCAAAACCATAAGTGGGCCAGGAAAGGGTTAATAGTAATCCACTGAAAATGGTAAATGATAATTTACCGATTCGCTTATCCAGAAATTTATTCATTTATTTTTGCATCAAAGAATTAGCCGATGCAAATAGTAATTACTTTTTCTTTTTAGGAGGTGGAGTCTTTTGAACAGTAGGTCCTGCAACTTTTACCACATTCCAACTATAAAGACTGTAATTTCTGAATTTACATCCTTCGCAAAAGTCAAATTTAAATGTCTGATTCCAGTATTTATAATTCTGTTGTTCTTCATAAGAAACATCAGGAACATTACCCAATAGGACAAATTTTCCTTTTTCGAAAGGCACTTTATCTAAATAAATCAAATAGGCAGGTATGGTAAGTTTCATGGTATCAATATCATGAATGATTGTCAAACCGGGGATTGAATCTTCATAGTTGGAATAGACCACACATTTACATTCATTTTCGAACCTGACATCAACAGGATCACCATTATTTTCAGTCTTTTTCTCCTTTGCAGAAAGAAATTGAAAAAACTTAAAGCCTGTAGAATCAATCTGTTTATCCTTAAAATATAACTTAAAAACAGCTATATTATTTGGAATATGCTGCCCATAAATAATCCCAGTAATGAGAAATGAAAGTATTAGAATTGTTGCTTTTTTCATATTAGAATATTGATTTTAATGCTTGCAAAGATATAAAACTTAATATAGAGTACATTTATTATTTTTCCCAACGTCTTATTATTTCTATTAAATGGATAACTTTGCAACCCAATTTATATACCAATTCACTTAAAAATCCTGCCATGAAATATATCATTTCCTATTCCAACCCCAATCAGCACTATATAGATATTGAGTTTATCATTTCTGATAATGCATCTGAAAAATTGATTGTTCACCTACCTATCTGGCGACCTGGAAGGTATGAGGAAGGAAATTTTGCAAAGAATATCAGGACTTGGAAGGTTGAAGATAAAAAGGGAAGTCCGTTAAAAAATAAAAAAATTGAAAATAGTTCATGGGAAATTGAAGCAGGTAAGAATAAGGAAGTTCATATCAAATATAGCTATTATTGCGGCAAACTCGATGCAGGTTCATGCTGGTTAGATGAAAATCAACTTTATATTAATCCGGTTCATTGCCTGTTATTTGTTGATGGATGTGAGCATAAACCCGTTTCGGTTCAATTAATTATCCCTCAAAATTATAAAATTGCCTGTGCATTGAAATTGGAGAAAGGAAATATCCTTAAAGCACCTGATTACCATACTATGGTTGATTCTCCGTTCATTGCAAGTGCAGATTTGAAGCATGATTTTTATATATCTAATGGAATTAAGTATCATATCTGGTTTCAGGGAGAATGCGTTATTGATTGGGATAAGATTAAAAATGATTTCAAGATTTTTACCGATTATCAGATTGCTCTTTTCGGAGATTTTCCGGTCAAGGAATATCATTTTCTTTTCCAGATGTTGCCTCAGCGATTTCATCATGGTGTTGAACATCAGGCTTCTACGGTAATAGCTTTGGGGCAGGGATATAAGTTGATGAATGAAATGTATGATGAGTTTCTCGGCATCAGTTCTCATGAATTATTTCATACCTGGAATGTCAAGAAAATCCGCCCAAAGGAAATGTTGCCTTATAATTACTCAGCAAAAAATTATTCTACTCAAGGTTGGGTTTATGAGGGCATCACTACCTATTATGGCAATTTGATTTTATTAAGGTGCGGTTTATTTGATGATAAAAAATACTTCCGGGCGCTCAATGAATATCTCGAAAAGCATTTGAATAGTGAAGGTCATTTTAATCAATCTGTGGCGGATGCTTCGTTTGATACATGGTTGGATGGATATGTGGATGGAGTTCCGCATCGGAAATCAAATATCTATACAGAAGGAAGCATCCTTTCGATGTATCTTGATTTTACAATCCGAATGTTTACCAAAAATAAAAAGTCTTTGGATGATGTGATGCGGGCACTTTACAAAGATTTCGGGAAAAAGAATATTGGTTATATCCAAAATGATATTCAATCAATCATTGAAAACATTACAGGCAAAGATTACCAGGATTTTTTTGATTATAATATTAAGGGAACAAATCTGACATTATTGGATATCGAACTTTCTATGAATGTAGTGGGAGTTGAGATTTTAAAACAGGAATCACCGGATATTTATGAAAATTACTTGGGCTTCAGAGTTTCAAATGCTAATAATAAGGTTATTGTTAAGATAATTGCTCCTGATTCTCCTGCTGAAAAGACTGGTTTATCATTAGATGATGAGATAATTGCGGTAAATGATTGGAAAATTGACAATAATTTCGACGATTTATGCAGGATTTACTATAAAAATGGCTTAAATCTTACCATTTCCTCTCAAAACATACTCAAAAATATCCAAATTAGAGAAAATAACCTTAGATTTTATCATAAATACACCGCAAAACCTAAAAATAAGATGTCAGAAGCTCAAAAAGTGGCATTTGAGAAATGGTCGAAAAGTTAAATCGGTCAAAAAATTATGAATTGCACTGATTTCATCACTCTTAAACCTAAATTGCCCTTAAAATCTCTTAAATTGCAAGCTCTGCTGGAGTAACAGAGCGTGAGGGTGGAGTAACAGAGCGTGAGGGTGGAGTAACAGAGTGCGAGGGTGGAGTAACAGAGTGCGAGGTTGGAGTAACAGAGCGCGAGGGTGGAGTAACAGAGCGCGAGGGTGGAGTAACAGAGTGCGAGGTTGGAGCAGCAGAGTGCGAGGTTGGAATAACAGAGTGCGAGGTCGGTGTAACAGAGCGCAAGATTGGAGCAACAGAGCTCCCGATTGGACTAACAGAGCATAAGAATAGCCGCCAAAATACTCCTTTTTATTTGTGGATTGATTTAAAAAAGAGGAAATCAATTAGAATTTCTATAAGAAAATGTTAAGTAGGATTGCCAATTCTTCGGAATTCGGCACAAACAATCCCGGTTGCGATGGCAATATTTAAGGATTCTGCTGTTTGGCTATCCTTATTATAGGATGGTATTTTTATTTTTTGGGTTAGATAATTTACATATTTAGGGTCTATGCCTTTCGATTCATTGCCGAAAAGTATCAAAGCAGAGTTATCTAATTTTGTTTGGTAGATGTTTTCCCCATCGAGCATAGTTCCGAAAACGGGCAGATGATACTCGTGTTTATTCATCTCAAATAAATTTATTAAAGGATAATAAAGAACATTGACATTGCAAAAAGAACCCATTGTTGCCTGAATGACCTTTGGATTATAAAGATCAACACTATCGGGCGAACAGATGATATTTTTTACCCCAAACCAATCCGCAACCCTTATTATGCTCCCGAAATTTCCCGGGTCTTTTATATCATCAAAAACCAAAGTAATGTTGTTTTTTAATGAACGAGGATATGATTCAATTTCAGGAATATCGACAACAACGATTACATTTTGAGGAGTTTTCAATCCGCTTATCTTCTCCAATTCCTTTTCAGATACTTCAAAATATTGAACAGAATTATTAATCTTATGATTCGATAACCATTCATTGGTGGCATAAACAGCATCAATTTTATAAGTTGATTTGAGAACCATATCAGCAATTTTCTCTCCCTCGGCAAGAAATTTGTTATGTTCATACCTGTATTTTTTAACCTGAAGAGAGGTTATCAACTTAACTTGTTTATTAGAAATCATGATAGAATACCTTTATTGACATCATTAATTAGTACTTTTGTGCGATTCCAAAATTAAACAATCTCCGGCACTTGAAGCGTTTATTTTTTATTTCCTTATTATTTTTTACTGCACTCTCCTGGAATGCATGCAATCCATTTAAACTTGTTCCTGAGGGTGAGTCATTATTAAATAAAAATAAACTCAAACTAATAAATAAAAGCGAGAAGGAAGATTTTAAGGAATCTCTCTTTTCAGTAATCATCCCTAAACCCAATCATAAAACCCTGGGATTTTATCGCTTCAACCTTGATGTTTATGATTTATTTTATAAAAAAGGACTGGAGTCTCCAGATAGCGCAAAAGGAATCCGGAAATTTATGCTGAATACAATTGGAGAGCCTCCTGTAATTCTTGATGATAGTGTAGTTCATACGAATGTTGTTAAGATGAAACGGTTCATGCGGAAAGAAGGATATTTCAATGCTGACGTGAAAGATACCATCACCTTTAGAAAAAATCTTTTTTATCCTTCGCACAAAGTTGCAAACGTTTACTACACCGTGATATGTAATGAACCTTATAGATATGATTCGATTAATTATTCTATTTCGGATCCTGTATTAGATGGAATTGTAAGGTCGGATTGTTCCGTGAATTCTGTATTAAAAAAAGGACAGATTTATGATGAAGATGATTTGGAAAAAGAACGCGAACGAATAACTTATGAATTAAAAAGCCGTGGCTATTATTATTTTAACAAGGAATATATTCACTATTATGCCGATACCAGTTTGAACTCTCACAAAGTAAATATTCTTATGGAATTGAAGAGAGTTAATGAAGGGAAAAATGCACAGGCTGCAGGATTAACAGCCGAAAATCACCATGTTTATTACTTCAAAAATATTTATATCCAGACGGATTATAATCCTATTGATGCTCAGTCGGATAAAAAATTGGATACTGTTTTATATCGTGATTGTTATTTTCTATCCTATCCCGGAAGCCCTAAATATCATTATGAAATCCTCTATCAAACAATATTTCTAAGGAAGAATGATTTATATCAGATAAGGAACCAGGAGGAAACTTACAGAAGGCTTGCAGACCTTGGAATATTCAAATTCACAACCATCAAATTTGATTCAGTTCCGATGGATTCGAGTGCTACGAAATATGAGCAAAATGTTACTATTCAGCTTAGTCCATCAAGAAGACAGGCAATTTCAATTGAGACTGAAGGAACCAACCAGGGCGGTTCTCCGGGTATCAGTTTAAATATTGATTACAATAATAAAAACACTTTTAATGGTATTGAGTTTTTAGATATTAAAGGGAAAATAAATCTTGAAGCTCAGAAAACATTCCTGGTAACCGGGGCAAAGACAAATAATTTCTTTACCATTTTTAACACCCTGGAATACGGACCTGAAATCACGTTGAATATTCCTAAATGGATAATTCCTCCATGGAGCATGATTAAACATTTGTCGCAATATAGTAATCCTAAAACTACTATTTCCACTTCTTATTTTAACCAGATACGACCGGATTATAGCCGTTCATTGATAAATTTTACATTAGGTCAGAATTACAGAGCCCCTGGCAAGGACTTTGAAAAGACTACGTTTGTGCTTTTCATTCCAGAAGTAAACTACGTAAAAGTTACCTTAGATTCTGCATTTAAAGCTTTTCTTAATTCTTTTAATGACCAGGTTCTTACCAATTCCTACCGCGAACATATGACCATTGATTATAAATTATCCGACCAAAAGAATACTCAAAACATTGTTAATAAACTTCAAAAGTATTCATTACATTATTATACTCTTGAAGGCGGTTTGGATAATGAAATAAATATTTCTGCCCCTTATGGAAAACTGGATATTGATAAAAGATGGTACTTCCCACTTAGTGCTGTGAGTACTTTTGCTATCAGAGGATTTACAACTTTAGGATATCCATTCGGAAAACTCCAGACCCTTCCCTTCGAAAAATCATCTTATGGCGGTGGTGCAAATGATAATCGTGCCTGGATTGCCCATACATTAGGTCCGGGGGCTTATCAAAACATCACTTCCATTGATCAATATGGAGATATAAAAATTCTATGCAGTGAAGAATTGCGATTCCCGATGTTTTGGGTCCTTGATGGTGCTTTTTTCCTTGATGAAGGTAATATCTGGTTATCTAAAAAAGATCCCTTGCGACCAAATTCACAGTTTAGTTCCGACTTTTATACTCAAATCGGAGTTGGAGGAGGAATCGGAATCCGGTTTAACTTCAACTTTTTTATTATCAGGTTCGATGAAGCATGGCAGGTGTATGACCCATCAAGAGCAAGTGGTTATCGTTTGGTAGCTGATACCAGGGAATATAGCCTCCGAAGGATGAAGGTCAATATAGGAATCGGGTATCCGTTCTGATAAATGACCTTATCATCAACCGAAATAATTCAAAAAGGTGCTTGAAAAATAGTTTTCCCAGCAGGATTTGTTCCATTACATCCCGTTTTGTTCCATTACTTATCAAGGAAGTCGGGTAACCTCTCAGTTAAGTCGGGTAACCTCTCAGTTAAGTCGGGTAACCTCTCAAGTTAGTCGGGTAACCTCTCAAGTTAGTCGGGTAACCTCTCAAAGTAGTCGGGTAACCTCCCAAGTTAGTCGGGTAACCTCCCAAGTTAGTCGGGTAACCTATCAAGTTAGTCGGGTAACCTGTCAAGGTAGTCGGGTAACCCATCAAGTTAGTCGGGTAACCTATCAAGTTAGTCGGGTAACCCTTCAAGTTAGTCGGGTAACCCTTCAAGTTAGTCGGGGAATGTCTCAAAGTAGTCAGGTGTAGCCCTCACTATCTATCCGTTCCCGCTCTTTTCCTGGCAGGTTTTTTTTCTAACCTGTCAGGTATTTTAGTCAATTCCTTAAAATCAGCATGTTTTTTTAATAGTTCCATATCGAAAAATACAATAAATGCCCGTATTAAGGCAGATTTTCCATTAAATCAAAAATCCTTTTATAAGAAAAACCCTGTTCAAGCACTGAATGATGTCATTCAGGGACTGAATGAGGTCATTCAATCCCCGAACATTGATGTTCGGGGACGGAACATTGAAGTTCGGGGACGGAACATTGAAGTTCGGGGACGGAACATTGAAGTTCGGGGACGGAACATTGATGTTCGGGGATGGAACATTGATGTTCGGGGATGGAACATTGATGTTCGGGGACCGAACATTGAAGTTCAGGGATGGAACATTGAAGTTCAGGGATGGAACATTGAAGTTCGGGGATTGAATGAGGTCATTCAGGGACTGAATGAGGTAAGTCAATCCCCGAACAAGGTTTTCTATCTATACCATAGCACTGTCGCTATATAGGATAATGAAAATAGTTCAATAAAATGATTAATCATATCATAAATATGAACAAAGACCTTTCGGGTAGAGATGCCCGAATAACTAAAATTATTCGGGTTTTTTGTTTTTGGTTGATACCTATATTATAGGTAGCTTTTTGGGATAGAGATGGGATTGGTGGAAATTTTAGTAGGTTTGCGGTCTAAATAATAAACTTAAAATATCAGAACAATGTGGAGATGTACAAATATATCATGCCAAGCAGAAATAGAAGACAATGTTGAAATCTGTCCGAATTGTGGTAGAAATAAAAAAGGTGAAATTAAAAACAGTTGGACTGCCAATAATTTTAATGATGGAAATTTCAATAACAAGAAAATTAGCACAAATAATAAATATCCTGCATTAACTACTGTTGCTGCGATATTGAAAATCTTTGCTGTAATTGTTATTATTGTTGCTGTAATAATTCTTGTTATTTCAATTTCGAAAGGAGGAGAAGTGGGTGCAACGACAGGAATTATAACTATAGTTGTTGGCGCAATCATTGGATTGTTATTATTAGCAACATCTGAATTAATTAAAGTTTTTATAGATATTGAGTATAATACACGAAAGAAATAATCAAAAATCCTATCGGATTGCTCCTGTCATGTATCGCAAATTCTTTATTAATAATGAAAAAACAAAACCTTTCTGGAGAATAACCTGAAAGGATAAAAAGCGGAATAACCCAGATATGAAATATATGATTTGATACGAAAGATTTGCAATCTTTCGGAATATCACTAAGAATTTGTAATTCTTTAAACAAACAAAAAAGCGGGATAAAACATACCCGATGTGAAGGATTTGATTCGATACGAAAGATTTGCAATCTTTCGGAATATCACTAAGAATTTGTAATTCTTTAA
>OCZT010002948.1_pt1 | contig 17522 bp, 10 predicted proteins | sample 1539031 | NCBI WGS metagenome assembly OCZT01 (sample SAMEA3539308, study PRJEB22396) | soil metagenome | biome: tundra; feature: field; material: soil | place: USA | collected 2010-05 | depth 0.15 m | reverse complement strand
GCGGAAAGCCTGATTCAGGCGTGCGCTGCAATCGAGGGATTCACGCGCCTCTTAGACCTGGAGCGCGGCAACCGGCATCTTCTCTTTCTCTGCGAGATACCACTCTACGGTCTTGCGAAGGCCCTCGTGGAAGTGGACCTTGGGCTGGTAGCCAAGCTCCTGGGTCGCGCGAGCGATGTCCGCCAGCGAGTGCTTGATATCGCCGGCTCTGGGAGGTCCGTAGATTGGCTTCCCAGTGAAGCCGAGCTGGTCGGCGATGGCCGCATACACTTCGTTGAGCGTTTGACTCTTCCCGGTGCCGATGTTGAACACGCGGCCTGTAGCCACCGCGCTGGGCGCGTGGCAGGCGAGCAGGTTGGCGCTGACGGCGTTGTCTACGTAATTGAAGTCCCGGCTGGTGAGCCCGTCTCCGAAGATAGTTGGCGTCTCTCCCGCCATCATCTTGTACGTGAACTGCGCGATGACGCCGGAATAGGGCGAGTCCGCAGCCTGCCGCGGGCCAAAGATGTTGAAGTAGCGCAGGCAGATTCCCTCGAGGCCGTAGGCGCGGTAAAAAGCCTGAATGTAGTACTCGCACGTGAGCTTCTGCACCGCGTAGGGCGATAGCGGCCGTGGCGACATATCCTCCTGCTTGGGCTGCGTGGGCTGATCACCATACGCCGAAGAAGACGCTGCGTAAACGATGCGGCGGACCTTCGCATCACGCGCCGCGATCAGCAGATTCAAGGTCCCATTGATGTTGGACTCGTGCGAGGTGAGCGGGTCCTTGACCGACCGAGGCACGGAGGCGAGCGCTCCCTGATGCAGCACATAGTCCGCGCCCTCGCAGGCAGCCTTGACTCCCGCGATGTCCTGCAGATCCATCTTCTCAAAAGAGATTTCGTGGCAAATGTCAGCGAGGTTATCAAGGGTTCCGGTGGAGAGATTGTCGATCCCTCGAACCTCGTGCCCCTGCTCAACCAGCGTATGGGCCAGTGTCGAACCGATAAAACCTGCGATTCCCGTGATCAAATAACGAGCCATTTACCCTCCACTCCGGTTCCTACTGAGATGCCTCGAGTTGCCCATGGTGAATCAAGCCAAATTTTCGCTTTGCCCGCACCCGCAAGATCGTGCCTGAGACAGGATTTCGAAAACGACATGAGCATTCAGTCTCAAGAGCAAACCCCTTATCCGTCGATGCAACTTTCGTGCAGTCTCCACAATCCAGGGGAGAATCGGCACCTCGGACGAACGCGAACAACAGTATGCGCTGCAAACACTATATTGGACATTAGCAAATCTGATGCGCCATTGGGCGGCCTGAATCCGCATGGCGTAGAGATGCCGTTTGTAACGGAAAACCGCCTGTCCCCAATGTAAGTTCTCAGCATGTGTCTTTGATAACTTGTTTTGGACACCCACCTTTAAGGTACATAAAGCCAACGATGGTGGATGCGATAATCGAGGACATGTCGAAAACCAGCCAAGCTGTTCTGCCGCAGATCGCCCAAGAGCGCCTTAATCGCCTAGAAGCCCGCACAGCCAGGATCGGAGTCATCGGACTCGGATACGTTGGATTGCCGCTTTCCCTGCTGCTGTCCGAGGCTGGGTTCAAAGTTACAGGCTTCGACATAGACGCGAAGAAGGTCACAGACCTCGAAGCCGGCCGGTCCTACATCTTTCGCATTCCGGCCACCGAGATTCAGAGCGCACGGCAACAGGGCTTCACGGCCACCACTGATTTCGCGCATTTGTCGGACCAGGACGCCATCATCATGTGCGTTCCTACGCCGCTTACCGAGCACCGCGAGCCGGATTTGAGCTACGTGGAAAACACCGCTAAAGCTGCGGCACCGTGGATTCGCGAAGGCCAACTGGTGGTTCTGGAGAGCACAACCTATCCCGGAACAACGGAAGACTTGATGATCCCAGTCCTCGAGGCTGGGAACACGCAAGGCCTCAAGGTGCAGAGCAAGGGAACACCGGCAGAGCATGGCGTCTTTTACGTCGCGTTCTCTCCCGAGCGGGAAGATCCGGGCAACGTCACGGTTGCGCGGCGCGACATTCCAAAGGTAGTAGGCGGGCATGAGCCAATCGCTACAGAACTCGCCGCGGTGCTCTACGAGGGCATCTTTACGCGGTCCGTCCGGGTGTCATCGACGCGCGTTGCCGAGATGACCAAGCTGCTGGAGAACATCTATCGTTGTGTCAACATCGCGCTGGTCAATGAACTCAAGCTGCTTTCGCTGCGCATGGGCGTGGATATTTGGGAAGTGATCGATGCAGCCGCGACCAAACCATTCGGCTTTCATCCGTTCTATCCGGGGCCTGGCCTTGGCGGACATTGCATTCCCATCGATCCGTTCTACCTCAGCTGGAAGGCGAAGGAATACGACTTCAACACACGCTTCATTGAACTTGCCGGCGAGGTCAACGAGGGGATGCCTGCGCACGTGGTGCAATATGTCGCGAAGGGCCTCAATCAACACAAGAAGGCGATGAACGGTGCAAAAATCCTGATGCTGGGCATGGCCTACAAGAAGGACATTGACGACCTTCGCGAGTCGCCTTCGTTAACTGTGATTGAGCTGCTGCGCGACCAGGGTGCCGAGGTCCTCTACAATGATCCTTACTTCCCGACCGTGGGCCGAGGCCGCCATTACAACCTGAACATGACATGTGCGCCGCTCTCGAACCTTGAGCAGTACGACTGCGTACTGATTATGACGGACCATTCCGACTATGATTACAACGAGATTGTGAATCAATCGCAACTCGTGGTGGATTCGCGCAATGCGACCAAAGGGATCCAGTCCGCGAAGATCGTTCGCTGCTAAATGCAAGTGAGAATTAATGGGTGTCGAGGTAAGTACATTTTGTAGTTCGAGAAATGCTTTTGTGTGTTGTATTTTTTTCAACTAACGTGATATAAAAATCAAAGTTCTCAAGCGCTAAGTTGGTCGAAAGCCTAATTTATTACGCATTGAGAATTAATTTCCGGTTCCCAGGAAAAATATTCCTACGTCCTACCTTTGAGTTACATTTGCACTTTTATTCTGCTGGTTCTGATGATTAAGGAGATTCGCTCACTCGAGCTATATCTCTCAGGCAGGCATGAATAAATCTTGATTCGCTACAAAGCAATCCCTTCCCAATTCCAATCCATCCCTGATGGCCTCACACAGAGACTGAGCCGTGCCTCGGGCAGCGTTCTGAAAGAAAACGAGAACTCTGCCATAGCCGTTTGATCCCACAAAGAGCGCGTAACACATAAGGAACTATTACCAACGGGTCATAGTTCCTTCTTAAAATCAGAACCTTGCAACGGGAGAGGTTTGCCCAGAGTGAGCGGAACTGCGCCCCGACGAGCTAGGATGCACTAGAACTCGAAGACCGCAATACATCACTTGGTCCGCCGAACAGGATTTGGCGGAGTTGGGAGTTCTGCGGTCTTGAGGCGGTACTCGCAATTCTCCATGCAGTTGCCTCTGATGTTCCAGGTACGGAGGTCACGTTGTTCGGTTTGATGCACAGATGGACGCTGATGTCGTGTCGATATAACCAGAAAGTGGCAGTAAGAAGCAGCCTTCGTGTAACTCTAGCGGGCATGATTCAGCAGTAAGGTGTAACTCAAAGGCCGCAAACATCGCGGCAAAAACAGGTGTAATCCACACCATTGGCTAGAGGTGAGTTTTGAAGATTGTTAAGGTAATTGGTGCCAGCATCGGAGTCATAGTTTGTTTCTTCTACCTTGGCTGCGGCAGCGTTCAGATCGCTGAGGCTGCGCACAACACGACTGTCTCTTCCCTAGCAATCGCCACAAAGATACTGCCGTCTGCAATTACTGGCACGCCTTTTGTCACAATTCTTGACGCAACCGGCGGAACCCCCGGTTATACCTGGAAAATCACCTCAGGAGCACTGCCCTCGGGAATATCCCTTGCGGCAACCACCGGGATCATCTCCGGGACCCCCACTGTGAGTGGGAACTTCTCCTTTAGCGTGACCCTGAACGACGCAGAGAATCCGACCCAGACGAAGTCGACGGCAATGACGATCTCGGTTGCCGCGCCTCCATTGGCGATCGTTGCTTCGGCGCTGCCCTCTGCGGCTTACCGCACTGCTTACTCACATTCTTTGCAGGCAACCGGAGGAATACCTTCGTACAAGTGGTCGGTCACATCGGGCAGCTTGCCGACCGGGCTCACCCTAGCTTCTAGCGGCGTAATCTCTGGTATACCGACGGCAAGCGGGACTTCGAACTTTACCGCAACCGTGCAAGACAGCGAAAAGCCGACTCAGAAGGCGTCGCTTGGCATGACCATCATTGCCGCTCCGGGCCAGTTACAGATCATCCCTTCGGCGTTGCCTAAGGCAGTCACCGGTGCGTCCTATTCGCAAGCCTTGGAGGCAAGCGGGGGAACACCGGCCTATAAGTGGACGATCACATCCGGGAGCGTGCCGGCCGGGCTCAGCCTGTCATCTTCCGGCGTAATCTTCGGTACACCAGCGACGAGCGGGACCTCGATCTTCACTGCATCCGTGAGCGACAGCAGCAATCCCATCCAAGCCGCGTCGGCTACGGTCACCCTCGTTGTCGCACCGACTCCGCTCGCGATTACGGCTTCGACCTTGCCCTCGGTCACCGTCGGCACTGCCTACTCGCAAGTGCTGAAGGCAGCCGGGGGAACTGCGCCCTATACCTGGTCGATCACCTCGGGCAAACTGCCTGCCGGACTGACCCTCACATCATCCACCGGAACAATCTCCGGTGTGCCCACCCAGTCCGGGACCTCGGCCTTTACCGCGAGCGTAATCGACAGCAGCAGCCCCGTGCAGTCCGCGTCGGCAGCGACGTCCGTAGTGGTTGCACCGACTCCGCTCGCGATTGTTGCTTCGGCGCTGCCCCCCGTCAAGGTCGGCACTCCCTACTCGCAAGCCCTGAAGGCAACGGGCGGTACCGCAGCCTACACCTGGTCGATCACGTCGGGCAAACTGCCTCCCGGACTGACCCTGACACCTTCAACGGGAGCTATCTCTGGCGTTCCAACATCAAGCGGAATCGCAACCTTCACCGCAACCGTAACCGACAGCAGCAGCCCCGCACAGGCTTCCTCGGCGACGAGGAACGTTGTGGTTGCACCGACCCTGCTGACAATTACGTCTTCCGCGCTGCCCTCCGTCACCGTCGGCGCACCTTACCAGCAAACCCTTCAGGCAGCTGGCGGAACCGCGCCCTATACCTGGTCGATCACCGCGGGCAAACTGCCTACCGGACTAACCCTGGTATCTTCGATAGGAGTCATCACGGGTGTCACAACAGCAAACGGAACCTCAACGTTCACGGTAACCGTAACCGACAGTAGCAGCCCGGCTCAGGTTACGTCGGCGACGACGGCCGTTGTGGTTACACCAGGTGCATCAGTTGCACCAACCGCGCTGACAATTACGACATCAGTGCTCCCCTCCGTCACCGTCGGCGCAGCCTACTCGCAAGCTTTGCAGGCAGCCGGAGGCGTTGCTCCCTACTCGTGGTCGGTCACGTCGGGTCAATTGCCGGCGGGCCTCCCCATCTCGGCTGCCGGTGTCATCTCCGGCACGCCGACCACAAATGGAACATCCACCTTCACCGTCACGGTGAGTGACAGTAGCTCTCCAGCCCAGAAGCAGTCGGCCGGATTGACAATTGCGACTGCAGCTGGCCCACTCGCGATCACCTCTTTGGCACCGCACTCCGGGACCATCGGCTCGGCCTATTCGCAAGCGTTGACCGCGAGCGGAGGCACGCCAGCTTATACATGGTCGATTACGTCAGGCAGTCTTCCCGCAGGATTGACCCTAGCGGCTACCACCGGTGTTATCTCCGGCACGCCCAGCGCAAGTGGAACCTCGACCTTTACCGCCAGCGTGAGTGATAATGGCAATCCCGCCCAGACACGGTCGATCACTACCTCGATCACAACGGCTACAGCACCGCAAGCCCCAACAGGTCCCGGAACGACCTGGTACGTCAACCCGACAACCGGAGGAACACGCTACTCGACGAGTAATCCCTCCGGGCAGTGCAATGGGCAGTCGTCCTCCGCTTACGTATCCGGCGTGAACCAGCCATGCCCGTTCAATGATCCACGCTTGCTGTGGAACGATCCTACCGCATACGCTAATGATGCATGGGTATTCAGTGGCGGAGATACTGTCATCTTCTCTGGCTACGAACAAGGTACAGGGTTGACTGGACAAATTGCCGGTTCGCACTTCGCCACCGATGGCTTTTGCCTCGGACTGGGCGACTACTGTGAACCGCCTCCGCTCCCTTCCGGCACCAGCGGCCAACATACAAGACTATTGGGAATCAACTGCCTGACCTCCTGCTTTGCAACTTCCAGGAACGGTTTCATCGCTCCGCTGGGCTGGCAGGTTCCCGACCCTGCGAAGGTGGAGTACCTTTGGGCGGGCGGCGGCACCGGCGGAATACCTCAGTTTGCCATGGACCTGCGCGGCAGCCAGTATGTTGACATTCAGGGATTGGACTTCAGCGACCACTCCAGTTGCGTCCTGTTCGGCTCGCCCGCGCCGCCGACTTGTAACAATCCAAATCTAGCTGCTGGAGATGGACTGTTTACGAACAATTCTTCCGGCAATATCCTGCTTCAAGACGTACGTATTCATGGTTTTCATGCTAGTGGTATTGCCGGGCCAATTGGCGGTGCCTGGACAATGACTCGCATTCAGATCAACTTCAACGGGTTCGCGGGCTGGAACTTTGATGATGGCTCCGCTACTCCTGACGGGGCAGGGTCGTCCATCACGGCGAACTATGTAGTGATGACCGGAAACGGCTGCAACGAGGAGTACCCGGTCACCGACTCCTATCCAGCGGCTTCCTGCTACGACTCTGCGACCGGAGGTTTCGGGGATTCGTGGAGTGGACAGGACACCGAACTGGACGCCTTTACCTGCAATCATTGCGCCCAACTCTACAACACTAAGGATGGATTCATAGGGCCGCACACCCAGACCAAGACTCTTCTAATCGAAAATTCCGTCTCTATCGGCAACGAAGGACAGCAGTGGAAGTGGGGTGCGACGCCGAACTCTTCCACGACATTTGTCAACAACCTGACAGTGGGTAACTGCTATCGCTTGACAGCGCCGATTCCCGGCCAACCGAGCAACTACTTTGCGAATCTCAATGCCGTATGCCGCGCGGCCGGCGACGTGTTCAGTTTCTTCAGTGCCGCCAACTCAACGGTGCTGTTTGCCAACAATACCGTGGTCACGTACCAGCCAACCGTCATCGATCTGAGCTGCGGAACTCCGGGGACATGCGGAACGACGCCCTATGTCTTTACGAACAACCTCGTTCTCGGATACACGCAACCCTATGGGAACTTCCCGGGGGCAAGTGGACAACAACCGGGGATGTACTACCGGAGTGATGCGACTTCATTCCCCACATCGACCCACAACCTGGAGTACGGAGTGCGCAATGGCGATTGCCCAACGCCGTCGAACGGGAACGTCTGCTCTGACCCGCTATTGCTCAATGAACCGGCACAGGGAACCGTGCCTCCGGAATCCACGCTTGACAACTTCAACTTCTCTCCGACCAGCGCGAGTCCTGTGATAGGGGCTGGGATAGCCATCAACAGCGTCACAACGGACTACCTCGGAGTCACGCGGCCAGCCTTGCCAACAATTGGAGCGGTTGAACCATAGGATCGTATTGTGGAAGGGTACTTCGTTGAGTCTAGCTAGACTTGACGACTTCACCCTTCGACTTTATATCTCACCTACGGAAGCCCAACAATAGGCGAGGACCTGGATACCCCAACCGTGTCGTTCGAGTTTGCTGGTTTACAATGAGCACACTCGGTCGATTGGAGCATCCAAGAAATGAGAATGCGCTACAAAGCCCTATGGATGGTTTTGATGCTAACAGTGTCTCTGCCTCTTTTTGGGACTACTTGGTATATCCGTCCCGACGGAGGAACCAGATACTCGGCACAAGTGCCTACGGGCCAGTGTGACGGTAAAGCTGACGTTGCCTACTCCAAGAAGGGAGTGAATGAGCACTGCGCCTTCAATGACTTCCGTTTCATGTGGGACGACCAAAGCTATGGTAGCAATGCATGGGTAATGGCTGGAGGGGATACCGTCATTATCCGAGGATGTGCTGCCAATTCAAATCAAGCAACTCCTTCCGATCCAGCTTGCAGGATCGGGTGGGATGCAATCTGGGCAGGTCAATCGAAATTCTGGTGTCTTGGCGGATCCGGTTATGCCGGATGCTTCAATCCGCCTATACCCTCCGGCACCGCAACTCGTCACACGCGAATTCTAGGTCAGAACTATGCAAACTGTGCGGCAGGGAACGCGACCAACCATTCAGCGCTGACCCAGATATTTGGAGGGTTCGGAGTTGGGATCACACTTAATCTGGCCGGAACCCGTTACGTCGATGTGCAGTGTCTTGAGATCACCGAGCACAATGGGAAATGCGGTTGGTTTGGCGCTCCGGCACGCCCCAAAGGCTGCTTCCCAGGCAAGGACGACTACGCTCAAGTCGGCATAAGAACTAGCAACAAAACCTCTAACCTGCTATTGCAGGATGTATCGATTCACGGCTTCGTGGCGCGCGGAATCTGGGGGCCGATCGGCGGCCCGATCACTATGAACCGAGTGCAGGTGAACTTCAACGGATTCGCCGGATGGGATTTCGACGACCAGGCATCGCCGCCCACGCCTGACGCGCCCGGATCATCCATCACGGCAAACTATGTCACGATGGAAGGAAACGGCTGCAGCGAGGAGTACCCCATAGTACATGCCTTTCCTGCGATGTCCTGTCTCGACTCTGGAACTGGTGGTTTCGGGGACTCATGGAGCGGGCAGGATAGCGAACTCGATTCCTTTACCTGCAATCATTGCGCGCAACTCTATAACACCAAGGATGGCTTCATAGGGCCTCATACTCAGATCAAGAACCTGCTCATTGAAAACTCAGAGTCGATTGGCAATGGAGGGCAGCAATGGAAATGGGTCACCACGCCGAATTCGACCACAGTTTTCGTGAACAACCTAACAATAGGAAACTGTAGCCGCCTAACTGCGCCTATACCTGGCGCGCCAAACAGCAATTACGCGAATCTCGGGGCAATCTGTCGCGCGGCTGGAGACATATTCTCTTTCTCCGGTGCGGCTAACAGCACGGTCCTGATTGCGAATAACACAACTGTCGGCTATTCGGCCACGATGTTCGATCTAAGCTGTCAAAGTAAGAATGCGTGCGGTTCGACAAAGTACATATTCCGCAACAACATCATGCTTGGATTTCTGAATCCGAAATACAGCGCGGGCGATGCCAATGTTCCCGGCCTCTACTACTTGAGCGATCCCTCGGATTCTATAACCGCAGATCATAATCTGTATTACAACCTGCGTGGCAGTTGTGGAAGTCTCAAGGGCACGGATACCATTTGCGACGACCCCTTGTTTGTCAATGAGCCCGCAAAGACCATAAAAGCTGAGTCAGAACTCGACAATTTCAATTTCCAACTTCGCAAAGGCAGCCCCGCGATTGGGCACGGGATAGCGATCAGCGGTGTTACGACCGACTACTATGGACACACACGTCCGAATCCTCCAACTATCGGGGCTAGTGAACCATAAACACTGTGTAAAGCCGAAAATCGATAGGCTATTCTAAGTTTTACCGAGTGATTCTTCTTGCGTCCAGTCCTCGCAGGACGTGCAAACATAAGTCAATTAACCTTGCAAACCTAATTTGCATTGAGTTTCTTGGTAGGAACTAATCGTTATGGCTATGATAGCTTCTGCACGCGGTTTCCTAAAGCGGAACATGAACCCCGTAACCTTTCGAGCCGTTTGTTTGTGCTGGTGGTACGGTAAGGTCTACCTGACCCGCAAGGTCACGTCTGTTGTTATCCGGCGAACTCCAGTGGTTTATGGTCAACCGTCTGATTTCGTCGATCAACTGCGTGCAATTAATACGTTTGCCCCCACAGCGATGTGTCGGATCATGACCAAGTACGGGAGCGACAAGGGGAATGGCTGGCACAACTACACGGCGGTCTACTCCGAACTCTTCGGAGTGCTTCGCGGTCGGGCGCTCAGGATCTTTGAACTTGGCCTGGGAACTAACAATCCAGAGTTGGCATCTACTATGGGAGTGGATGGGCGTCCTGGCGCATCGCTCCGCGGCTGGCGTGAATTGTTTCCGAAGGCCTTGGTATTCGGAGCTGACATAGACCGCAACATCCTCTTCACCGACGACCGAATTCAAACGTTTTATTGCGACCAACTGGATGCCAACGCTATCCGTGATCTTTGGGCGCAACCCGCGCTGCAAGACGAAATGGACATCCTCATCGATGACGGATTGCACAGACTTGCCGGAAATGCTTCGTTTCTAGCGGGGTCTCTAGCGCATCTCCGAGTTGGTGGCGTCTACGTCGTCGAAGACATCAGAGGCGTCGAACTAAAGGAGTGGCAGGAACATTTGCTCGGCTTTGCAAGCCAGTATCCGAACTATGACTTCGCTTTGGTAGAGTTGCCGAGCGATCACAACGATTACGACAATAATCTGCTGCTCATTCGAAGGCGGTCCTGATCGTTGTTACGTTAGGTGCAGTTGGAGACTCTACAATAGCCATCTCGCGATTGAACCAACAAGAGGGCTCCAGATTTCTTCATCGAACGGAACGCAAGAGCAAGGACGCGGCGGTCCGGACGTTGTTGATGTCCAATGGATCATATGCCAGGGACCGCAGTGAGCTCCCCAACGCCGCCCAACGCTGCCGGCGCGTTGCCAACGCTTCAGCGCGCTGCCTGTAGATTCGCCCCAGGGCGATGCGACGTGCAACGAACCCGCAACCGAGAGCTCGGTAGTGCTTCTGTATGAACTTTCGTTGCGCGCGCAGCATGCGATCCGGATCCGTCGTCAACGAGTTCGGAGAGGTGCGGTAGTGCGCAATTACTGTGGGTACGAACCCCACTTCGAATTTCAATGCAATCCTGAGCCAAAGATCTCGATCCTCAGTCACCCGCATACTCTCGTCGAATACGCCAACCTCGTCAACGCAGCTTCTACGGAATGTGACGGTAGGGCTCGGCAATTGCACATCGCGCATATAGATGTATGGAGCAATGTTGCCCTCAGCATGCCTCTGACGGGCGTCAAATGTCTTCAAAACCACGCCCGTTTGATCGACGAATGCGACGGAACCGTAACTCAAACCCACCTGGGGTCTGCCCTCAAAGCACTTAATTGACTCGTCTAGCCGGCAGGGCAGCCAAATATCGTCGGCATCCAACATGGCCAGAAACTCAGCGGACGAATTACGCAGCGCTGCGTTTCGTGCCGCCGATACTCCGCCATTGGCCTGTCTGATGTATTTGAGTTTGGTCCCTAGCCGCTCAATGTACGGGGCGACAATTTCAGCAGTGTTGTCAGTGCTGCCATCATCTATAAGCAGGATTCTCCAATCTTCAAATGTCTGCGCCACGACACTTTCAATCGCAGCGGGTAAGTACTTGGCAGCGTTATACGCGGGTATGATGATGTCGACCTTCGGCATATTCTGCGATGTCCTATGAGACGTACCAGCGGAACTTTTCGGTGGCTCGTTATTTGTCGAGGGAGGCAGGCAGGAGATGACCTGTGCGTAGAAGCCGATCACCCGTCGGTTAACACACAACTGATCCTATTGACAAAGAACTCACGCAGTGGCGTGTACCGGAGCCAGTTCATGCCCCACACGCAATCGTAGCGCAGCGAGGAACAACGGAGGCCCGACCGCTTCACGACTCGGTTGAACTTTCGAATCGACATCTTTGCCAGATGTAGGTCCTCGTACCTGACGGCATTGGTGGGTCGGAAATGGGACCTCACCTCGATTACTGTCTTTTCCGGAAAGAGTATTTGTACCCAGGGAAGCCGGCAAAAGAAGGCCATGTGACCTCCCCAGGGTGCGTACCAGGGAGGTCCGAAGGTGATGAATATCTTCCCTTTCGGCTTGAGTGCGGATCGCATCACTGCCAAGATATGGTCGGCATCCACGAAATGCTCAAAGCTATTCTTGCTGACAATGACGTCGCATTTGACGTCCTCGGGTGGTTCTGTTGTGCACATAATGCGGTCGCTCATGTTCATGCTGTGCACCCGGTGGGTGGCTGCATCAAGTGCCTTTGGATTAATGTCGACTCCTATGACCCGGCTTGCTCCGGCCTGGCAAAAGGCTGCCAATTGATATCCATCCCCGCATCCGAAGTCGAGCACGATTTTTTCGGTCAATTCCTCCCGAAAACGGGGGAATAAACTCTCCAATTCCTCGAGTTCCTTCCCCGGCTTACATTGACCTCCGGGCATTTCGTAGTCGGAGGCTTCGGGCTTCCTGCAAAAGCACAGAAGCAGTCGAGCCAAGAGTGTCAGCTTCTCATCGTTCCCCATCGGGTCTCCCTAACAACTTCTATCAATCGAAATCTACTTTTTTTGCACCGGTTCGGTCGAATTCTACCGGTCCAGAGAGGTTTTGCAAGACCAAGAGTGCAGTTACGGTCGAAAAACGGGGCCTTTTCTAGCGGTGCTGGACTCGACCGCGTAGTCAGGAGCCTTCCTTGTCGATTTCTTGGGCACGCTTTCCTCCTCCCTTCCCCTCAGCAACTCGGTTTTCCGGCTTACGATCATCGTTAGTCTACCGGAAAGGCTACACCGCGATTCCAGAATTTCTCTGAGTAACGGGGTGAAAAAGCGGGACACGGGAAAGGACGATCAGCATCGTTGAGGTCTTTACACCCGGCCAGACAGCCTTATTAGATTGGCTGGCGCAATAGATTCGGTAACGGCAATTGCCTGTTCCTGCCGCGACGGGCATCGGTCAGATTGTCGGAGACGAGACCGCTCAGCCCGGAGGCTCACCCGACTTTCGAACTGCCAACAGGTCGGCGTTGGAGGACCACTCGCGGACCCTGGAAACCAGCCTCCATGCGTGGATTGAAAAGTGCGGCGGGCCCCTCGCTTCGGTGCCTCAGCCACCGGGCACATGCCTTCAAAAGAGCGCCCTTCCCTTCAAATCCGCATGAACAATGGTGTTTAACCCATCTTACGGGCGTCTCATTCGGCTTTACAACGGATATCCGGGTTGAAAGGAAGACACACAATTACCACTGTCCTGTGAGACGATGAATATCGGACTTAATCTGCGAGAGGTTGATTGATTCCGCGACACAGCAGCTTGAACACGATGCTAGATGACCGGTCGCCCCAAATGGGCTTGTTCGGGAACCGGAAGAGATACAGGCAACAGAAACCGGAACGAATAGTGAAAGGTTCTTAGTATGTTCTTTCGCGCTAGGCGTGCCTTGGGACGGGCCTGGTTCAATCTTAACTGTCGCGCTCTGCTGCGCACGGCGCCAATTCATTGCAGCGACGACAATCTGACACTTGTCTCGATGCTTTGCCATGGCGAAGTGGTGATGTATTTGCTGGCTGCGAAGTCATTCTGCAGACAAATTGGTCGCAATCCAAATGTCGCGATTCTTGACGATGGATCCCTGACAAAATCCGACTACTCCACGCTGCGCCTGCACATACCCCAGGTGCGGATCATTCACATTTCCGAGGTTGCTCCGGACCATTGCCCGAAAGGCAGCTGCTGGGAGAGGCTTCTTCTTATTAGCAATATCGTGAAGGATTCCTACGTCGTTCAGCTCGACTCAGACACTCTTACCGCGAACTCGATTGCTGAGGTTGCGGGGTGCATCGATGCGAATCGAAGCTTTACTCTTCTGGGTGATCGTTCGCATCCAGAGATTGAGCCAATGATGAGTGCCTGCACCCGGTCGAAGAATAACCTGAGTTCTATGGTGCAGGCAGTGTGTGAACGCTCTTTTGACCAACTGCCCGAAAGCTCTTCACTGAAGTATGTGCGAGGAAATGCCGGGTTCACTGGATTTGCGAAGGGTTCCATCGATCGGGAGAAGATCGTCTGGTTTTCGAATCTCATGCGGCGTATTGCGAATGAGAAGTGGGACGAGTGGGGCAGCGAACAGGTGACATCGAATCTTCTCATCGCGAACTCGCAGGACGCACGCGTGCTGGAGTTTCCCAAGTATCTTTCTTATTGGGCGCACCCCGACGTTCCTTATGTGGCTGCGTCATTTGTTCACTTCATCGGGCCTCATCGCTTCTCAAACGGTTTCTATGTGAAAACCGCCAGAAAAGCAATTGCGGCTCTGACAAACGCAGCAGTGACGACATAGCAAGCAGGATCGGCGGCCGCACTAAAATGGCCAAGCATGTCATCATTCGGAGAGCAGGTCTTCGTAGACACTGGAGATCCGTTTCATCATCGCCTCCGTTGTGAAGAGCTCCGACGCTACAGCTTTCCCGGCAATACCCATCGCCCTCGCCCGAGGCGGGTCAGAGAGCAGCTGAGAGATCGCTGCCGAGAGCGCTTCAGTATCCTCCGAAGGAACAATGAAGCCAGTGACACCATCCTTCACAGCTTCCGCATTTCCCCCGACGTCAGTTGTGACAACCGGAAGAGATGCGGCCATGGCTTCGACTATGGCATTGGAGAAGCCTTCACTGCGAGAGGGAAGCACGAAGATGTCAGATTCAGACAGATATTTTTGCGTATCTGTGATTCCGCCAACAAAATGGAAATGATCACTGAGTTTCAGATCGCGAACGAGAGTTTGCAACTCAGCGAAATAGTCCTGCTCCAACACCTCGCCGGCTATGCTGAAAGAGATTCCGGGAAACCGGGGCAGGATGAGTGCGGCAGCCTTGATGAGGATGTCGTGCCCCTTCACCCTTCGGATATTGCCCACCGTGGTGACGCGGACTTCGCCCGGAGCTTTGGCAGGCTTGCCGACGGCATCCCGGCCCGCAAGGTCGAGGCCGTTATAGATGGTGTGGACCCGGGTGGGATCGATCCGATCCACTTCGATACAATGCCTACGGACTTGTTCGGAGACGGAAAATACCGCGTCAGGAACTCCGGCCATCAGACGATAGGCGATCTGATGCTTGCGAGTCCTCAGAATGCCCATGTCTCGGCGACTCCATATCAGCTTTGCATTCGACGTCATCTTTGTTACAAATCCAGCCCAGATATCTGAGCTTTCGAAGAATGTCTGGACGATCTGGATTCGCTGCGAATTGAGGAATCGTCGCAGTTCGAGAGCGGCTCTGAAAGCAGTGAGGTCATAGGTGCGCTGCAAGGGGAGCACATAAACAGGGCACGGCGGCGACGTAAGGCCAGTGCATTCGGGGTGGACGAAAAAGGTCAGGATGGACGCGCGATATCCATACTTCGGTAGAAGGGCTGCAAGTCTAAGGACGATGCGTTCTCCACCGCCGAGAATTTTGGGAAACTGATCGAGCACCAGCAGGACGTGAGGCAAGGTCGAATGACTTACATCATTCTGGCCTGCGTCCGCAATTGGTAAGACGGTGATCATACTTATTCCGCACTTCCGGCGAGAGGTTAATGTCGAGCAGAGTGACTTAGTCGACGAACACGGGTGAGTTCTTATCGATAGGCCATGTATGGGTTCATTGGGCGGGCAGAAACAACTTCCGTCGGTTCTGCGATTGACTCGGAATTCGTAAACTGCGTCGCACGAACTGCGGCTGCAGCCAGAACCCACAAGAGTGCGGTGATTTCAATATATGTCCATCTGTCGCCAAAACAGTTAGCAGCCAAACTGGAGCAGGTCGCCACAAACAGGCCAAGGCCAAGGCCACGATAGAGCGGGTCGGTCGCGCGCTTGAAGAGACGGTAAGACATCGCGAGCAATTGTTGAAGCAGAATGAAATACATGATGAAGCCAATGATGCCGGTCTCTACCAAAATCTTGACGTACCAATTGTGTGTGTCTTTCAGCTCGCCAACATGCTGTCCATACTGGAAAGTCGCGAAGCCTGTTCCAAAAATTGGGTTACTTATAATTGACTGTTGTGCCTGTGTCCACAGGTCGACACGTTCCTGGGCAGAGGCCTCGAGCTGTCCATTGGAGTCCTTGGTCATGTTGACGCGCTCACGCACGGGAGTCGGCACAATGGTTTGCCAGGTGACCAGGAAGACCCCGAGGATTAGAAGTAGTTTTCGATCCTTCAACAAGCCAAGGACAAAGACGCTAAACACCAGAGCTAGATAAGCGCCTCGGGAAAACGTATACATGCAGGCCAATATCGTGAGCGCCACTATTCCGTAGCTGATGAGCTTGAGCTTCATTCTCTTGAGAAACTGCCCAAAGCCCCAGAAGAACATCGCAAACTGCGCCAGAAATGCCGCCGTTTGATTCGAGCCATAACTCAGCGGGCCACCACCGCGCTTGTTCTCATCAAAGTTTGTCCACGTTCTCGTCATGCTTTCATACAAGCAACTCTTGTCAATAAACAAGAGGGTGAAGGCGGTAAGGATTACGACCATCCTGACGGCCTTCCTGTCCTCGATGACTAAACCTGCCGCTGCAAAGACCAGTGGAATGACCATGTAGTCCTTCCACGTAACGAAGTTGACGTCTGAAAGCCAAAGCGGGGCGGGTGCATTTCCGAGTACCGTGCCAATCCACATCGAGATATAAAGATAGCCTGCGATGGCGGCCCAGATAAGGTAGAGTTTTGATTTGGGAAGGTGTTTGCCGTGGATTAAGGCTCCGACGATGACCGCGATCACCAGGATCGTCAACACGTTGGCACCCAGCGGGTAGTCAAGGAAGTGGTCTCGCATCGTGCGGTATGGTAAGAACGGGATCATGTAGTAGAAGCCCAGCAGAGGCCGTCCCCCGAGTGAGACAAAGGGCATGATACAGAATCCCAGGTAGGCAACCAGCGGAATGTAGTGTCCAATACCTGTTCCCAATGTGCGATCTCCGTGGGCTGCGAGTGGATGCTGGACTGGCCTACTAGCTCCAAACTCTGTTTCGCCCTACGACAAAATTGTAAAACGCGAGTGCGGCAGCTGCGTTGAGCATGACAAATGTGCTGGCAATAGCGACTGGCTTGAACCGCTTGGAGGACGGACTCAAGGCCCCAAGGCCGGCGAGGGCGTAGAGCAGGACCTGGAGCCAGAATACGGCCCTGAAGAATGGCCCGCTGGCCAATCCAGAAGCCGCCAGCATCAGAACCAATAGCAACGGAACAAGGAGTCGCAGAAGCTTGTGGCTGATAAAGCGGAAGAGCAGAGGATTTGCCGGCGATAGTAGCCACGGCGCCAGCCGCAGCAGTTGATAGTTCCCCGTCAGTGTGCGGACCTTGCGCGAGAACTCTTTTCCCTTTTCATTGAAAATCCGGTCGCGCGCGATCGCTGATTGCTGAAACACAACACGTTTGCCGAGGCGCGCCACATGCATCGGCACAAATACATCATCAAGAATAGTTCCGGGCGGCATTTGCGAGTAGAGTTCACGCCTGATCGCATAGATGGCCCCAGTCACTCCGACCACGGAGCCCGACGCAGACTCCAGTTTACGCACAACTTTTTCGATCTTCCAGTAGATGCCTAGAG